>WLWD01005625.1_pt1 | contig 18456 bp, 16 predicted proteins | sample 6712731 | NCBI WGS metagenome assembly WLWD01 (sample SAMN12718690, study PRJNA576275) | sponge metagenome | isolation source: marine sponge | host: Mycale hentscheli | place: New Zealand: South Island, Marlborough, Capsize Point | collected 2014-11-01
GTTGGGACCGTTGTGGAATCCATGAGATATGAAGGGTTGGGACCGTTGTGGAATCCATGAGATATGAAGGGTTGGGACCATTGTGGAATCCATGAGATATGAAGGGTTGGGACCATTGTGGAATCCATGAGATATGAAGGGTTGGGACCGTTGTGGAATCCATGAGATAGGAAGGGTTGGGACCATTGTGGAATCCATGAGATATGAAGGGTTGGGACCATTGTGGAATCCATGAGATATGAAGGGTTGGGACCGTTGTGGAATCCATGAGATATGAAGGGTTGGGACCATTGTGGAATCCATGAGATATGAAGGGTTGGGACCATTGTGGAATCCATGAGATATGAAGGGTTGGGACCATTGTGGAATCCATGAGATATGAAGGGTTGGGACCATTGTGGAATCCATGAGATATGAAGGGTTGGGACCATTGTGGAATCCATGAGATATGAAGGGTTGGGACCATTGTGGAATCCATGAGATATGAAGGGTTGGGACCATTGTGGAATCCATGAGATATGAAGGGTTGCGACCATTGTGGAATCCATGAGATATGAAGGGTTGGGACCGTTGTGGAATCCAATTAGATATAAGGGTTGGACCATTGGGAATCCATGAGATATCCATAAAACTAAAAATAAATTGGATGGAATCCCCTCCCCCACTTGATATTGATCTCCGTGGTTTAAGTTCAACCGATGTGATGTAATATAAAAGTCCGTTACTATCTTGCCAAACGTATTTGCCTCTTCATAGGAAAAAGTCAAACTATAAAATTAAAATTTACTTCTTCTGTTACGTTAATCCCGTTGTTTGTTTGCTTGGTAGAAGCAGTGTTGGTGTGGCGAAATTCCCTATCTAACTTGACAAGAGGAGGTGTGGGGGGCAGTTGGTCTTCAAGTACAAGCGCTGAGCTGTCCCTGGTTCACAGCAATCTAGAACTCATTTTTGTTTCTTTTGTGTAGCCGAAGGTGAAGATACTGTTCTTCGGGTGTACAGTGGAGAACATGAGTCTTGTGAGTCATTTTTTTTTTTTCACTTTATTTTTAATTTCAATGTTCAATTGATGTAACAAGCATTATTTTATTTTATCAATCAACTTGCTATAGCAGTGTTTATAACTTCAATTTCGATGATGCAACAAGATCATAATCACAGTCACGCTTCACACTCAGTAAATAAAAGTTGGGACAAGTTATGTGTTACTGCCATCCAATGTTAGGGGAGGATTTTAATCATATCAATACTGAGTTCAAATGTAATCCTCAGTTGCAACATAGACCCTATCTGGTATGCATTTTGCTCATCTGAAGTTCAGCTTTCAGAATCCTGGAACCACTTAACTGTGATGTTATTCATGAGCAATAAATGAAGTGATATGGATACCACAATACAAAGGGTTGATATTTTATATCCTAGCATTATCATTGAAGGTCAAATGGAAAGAGATACAGATGCAAATACACTGTACCCTTGGAAGTCTTCTTGGGTGTTTGGGGATACACCACATGCCCCCACAGCCTAGCAATCCTTTTTTGCAGCTTATATTACCTGCTGGTTAATTTAATTATTGATTTCTGCATGCTGCTAATGTCTTCTACTGGCACTACTTTTGCAATTAGCAATAAGGGTAGCATGCCTCTCACAGCAGCTCCACTCAAGTCACTGGCACAAGAGTGGCAACACCCATATGAGCCAGCCCCATAGTGCACAACAAGCATCCAACTCAGTGGATAGCGAGATAGAGAGGTCATCAAAGTTTAGTAGTACCATTTTCTATGGATTTCACCTATCTGAATTGTCCCATGCATTAAAGAAATTTGATCAGCATATGTAGATGCACTGCATTAATGAGAATCATAATTTAAGAAAAATACTATTTTTTGTTACAAAGCATTGGTTATAATTGGGAATCACTTGAAGCATATGAATCAAAATCGGAATCAGAATCAGTATCAATTTCATCGATATTGCAAATGGTGTCGGAATGAACTGAATCATCACTGTCAGAATTGCTTGGTATCAGTGTAGCTGCAGGTGGACTGTCTATCAACAGTGGTTGGACGGGAGGCAGGAATTTAACATCTGCTAGACATTCCTTGATGGCTGTAGGAGCCAAGGTGTTAGTCCAATATGCATTGGCCATAATGCCAAGTGCATGCTCTGCTCTCTTCATTTTCAAAGTTGAGGTGGTGAGTAAGCAGCAGTGCAGAAACTTCACCAGCAATTGGACGAGGCAGAGAGTGTACAGACTGTTCCAAAGAGATGAAAACATGGTCATCTGGGAGCGGGTGGATGAGCTGGTTGTCATGCTGTTGAAGGCACTGTACTATTCTGCAATTGACTTCATCCAAATTCTCACGATAGGAGACATAAATTCGAATCAGATCGCCAATGCAAAGTTGTTTTTCCTCTTGCGCTCTATCTTTTAGAGAACTGAGCTCAAGTAAGCGGCGTTGATTCTCCGCTGGTAGTCTGTCACAAGGAGTGGCAACAGAATAAGAATGTTCGGTTCTCCAGAATGGAGACTCCAAATTAAGCACCTCGGCTATGCCCAACTGAAGATCCCCTCCATACTCGACTTGAAGGTTCTTGTACTTTTCAAGTAGCTTCTTGATCTTGCGAGTACACATTTGAATCATCTTGTTCACCACAGAAATGCTAGGCCTTGTCCGCTTCTTCCCGGTTCTGCTATTTGTTTTAGCTTTGAGAAAACTCCCCAAGAACTTGTTCTTCTTCCAACGCCGAGAAGACATCGTTGCAAGCGTTTCTCAGAGCAAATTCGTTGCTAGAGCTACAGACCCTTTACCATGCGCGAAGAAGCTAAAATCTCCCTTCGTGAGGCACACAGGAGGTATTGAATAGACGTGTTTCCCACCATTAGCAGTGTAGACTAAGAGCCAGGGATGAAACGAAAAATAAATAAGAACAACAAAGTATGGCTAGCTAGAAGAAACGTACAGCTAAAAATTCAAGTGATTAGATACAAGGGAAGAAAAAATAAATTATACAACAAACTAAAATAAAAAGATACTAAAAGCAAATTGCGTAGAAAAAAGTACATAAGATGTAAATAATGTAAAGTAAAACAGTCGAATGAAAATAATAGCAGATTAAAAATATTATACAGTAGAGATGAAACTTTTGGGTCTTTGGCTTCGAAGTTTGGTCTCGTTGTGTACATAGTAGATAGGAGGGAATAGAGGCATTGGTACAGAAGCTTAACCTGCAGGCAACATCAGCTCTAAGAATGGCAGATCATCCGCGGTAAGGGCCAGGACCGACTAAAGCAATGAGAACTCTGTTGTCCAGGAGACACAAATCTTCATATATTAGTAGCTAAACATAGCTATCAAGATGACCTTTACCTTACGAATAATTAATATCAAGATGATGTAAATAAATACTAAAAAAATGAAAAGAAAATTTTTTTTTTTATATTTTTTTTTTACAAAAACCACAAATAAAAGCAAGAGATTGAATACAGTAATCCAATAAAAAGAAGGCAGAAACTAATGTACAGTACTCCAATACTCCACCGTGAAGAAGTCCCTACTTCCCACTACAAGATTCCTTTTTAGGTTGTCTGCCAATACACACCAGATGCCCCTGGCAACTAAGGAATCAGCCATCTCGACATCTCAAGATTATCCCGTATGCAAAAAGAAAGAGCTACCCTTGTTTCTGATAGGGAAATACAAAAATCCAACGTGTTTCAACAACATTAATAAGGATATTTACCAGTAAAGTATACCAATCAAAAATATGCCTGGATGAATTCAGTTGCTGTATTTTCAGATTGGTTTCATCACATTTGTACAGTGGTTAAAAAACAATTGATTGATCTTGGAGTTGAGCCAAAAGCAGCTGGTTCTTGACAACTCTCCCTGACGAAGAAGATATCATTTCAAAAGATAAGGTAAGGGCCAGGACCGACTGAAACAATGAGAACTGTTGTCCAGGAGACACAAAACTTCATATCTAGTAGTCAAACATACGGACGAATAATTAGATATCTCAGATGATGTTGAAAAATACTAAAAATGAAAAGGAAAAAATCAATAAATAAAAAACATTAAAAAACCTACAAATAAAAAACAAGAGATTGAATACAGTTACCATAATAAAAATAAATTACAAAAAGAAGACAGAAACTTGCGTACGTTAACCAAATCAAATAAACAACAACATACAAACACAACAATACAAGATTAAGTATCACAAAAAAAAACGACCATCTCAACAATAACAAGCAATAAAATAGAAACCTGAGAATGAATACAGTAACTGAATATGAAACACCCACCATGATCTTAAGGAGAAATAGGTTGTAGAATTACCATAAAAATTAACTACAACAACAGAGGCAGTGCAAATACTGGACTAGAAAAAGTTAAAAAAATTCCGGTCACGTGACACCAGTATATGCACGTGGAGCTGATTCAGCATATTTCATCTGGGTGTATAGGCAACTGTCAATCCTTCCCATGCCAGTTCAACTTGTTACAGCACAAGAAGGCAAAGAGGACAAGTAGCAAAGACTGTCCAACATAAAGAGACATCACATTCCTATCATAGACTGAGACCAAGGAGGAGAAGGTGTAAACTTAACAAAAGTCTGCATGCTGTAGAGCCACTTTCAATTCTAGTGAAATCAGCTGGTGGGTGGACAATAATGTTCACCACCCATTGGGGCTTAGTCCAAGTAAATTCAGTGCTGGTTCAACTTCACACTCCACAAGCAGTGCCATTACAGTTTGGTGTTGCAACTCCTTTTGGCCTTGGTACTGTGAAATTACCGCCTTTAATGTTGTTGAGATCCGAGACCTGGACTGGTGTCGGCATCGTTCAGAACTCTGTTGCTAAGGTTGAACTAGATCTCTCCCATCCAACGGACAAGAAAACTGAAGCCCAAAGGCCAGACCTGATCCTAACTGTGCATGACTGCCATTTGATATGGATTATGGAGGTCGCCTGCGCTTGGGACTGTGGGGCAACCCCTACTTGAGTAACAGGGAGTGAACAATGGAAACCAGACAGTGAACATGGAAACCAGAACACAGCTAGTCTAGTTGTTGAGCACCTGAACATGAATCATTTAATCTGTTCTTGTGTGTCACCTACTCATCCTCATGTAGGCAGGCAGCCAGAGACTATTTAAAGATATTCATTTTGTCATTTCTTTTGGGAATTATTTTCTACGAAAAGTTTGGTTTCTAAAGAGTTTATCAAGCCATCCAAGAAATCAGAGAGCTAGCCAAGTCTTCGGACGCGCTGCAGTCATCCCTGAGGGAGGACGCGCTGCAGTCATCCCTGTCCCTCAGGAACTGCTCATCCTTGAGCATAAGGATGAAAAGCGCAGGAAGTACCAGCAGTTAGTAGCAGATGCCATTGGTGGTGTCATCTTTAACTTTGGCAGTGGTATAATGAAAGAAAATTAATAACTACAACAGGTGAATGAATAAGTGAAATAATTGTTTGATGGCTGTTTCTTGACACCAGGGAGGAAGACTTGAAGAGGCGGCTCAGCTGGCCTGACAGTATACCAGATCTTTAATTTGTTAAATACAGTCACACTGTATTGTGAAATTAATCACTTACACAAGTCATTAACAGCAAAGACTTCTTTCTTGCAGCACGACTGGCTAAACTTTACATGTAAGACATTAATTTATTTCTGGAATAAAGAACCTAACAAGAAACATCAGCAGGACTTCTAAATACTTCAGGTATTTTATACTATGTAGTTGAGAAATGTGTTTAAAAATTCCAGTGTTAAAAAATTCCAATAGCTTCTGATAAATTGATGAACCTGACAATTTAATGTTGCAAATGAAGACAGCAAAACAGAACAAAAAAAAACAAAAACAACCAAAAAGGACACAACTTGTCCTATTGATGTTATTTTTTTAATATTCTAATTTACATTACTACTTCAATCAATGTTCATAGTCTGTAAGTATTGCATCATGTGACTTCTCAGTGGTCAGGATGAGTGAAGGTGTGGCAGGTGGAAAGTAAGAACTTGGGGGGTCAGGATGAGTGAAGGTGTGGCAGGTGGAAAGTAAGAACTTGGGGGGTCAGGATGAGTGAAGGTGTGGCAGGTGGAAAGTAAGAACTTGGGGGGTCAGGATGAGTGAAGGTGTGATACTAAATAATAATAGCTAGTTGGAAATGAAGGTCACAGTAAGAAGAAAAGACGTGTCAAGTGGTAGTAACTTTGTTTGCCATTTGCTGCAATTACAACTGAGCTGAGAGACGTGCCTGCTTTCTGTATCTCTTATACAACAGAAGTGAGTGGGAAAGGAAGGAAGCTGAAACTAAAGCTCGACTATCTCTCTTGTGCACAAGTAATGATAAATAGTAACACTAAGAGAACGAAAAATAATCAATATAAAAAATAACACTTATTCATAAGACAACATACATATCTTGGCATGGTTGTGCGTCTGGTTATTATTCTTATCAGACTGCAGAGGATGAAGTCTCTCCTGCTACAAGTGGTCAGGAACTGGAGATTTCACTATTCAACGCTGTGGAGCCACGACTCAGTGGTTGTGATAGTCAGGATAGTGACCTTGCTGGTTGTGATGGTGGAGATGGAGACTTTGCTGGTGTTTTTTTTTTCTTGCACTCCTCGGCCTGACAGTATAAGAATAATAAATAAATAAAGACCTTGCTCTGGCCTGTCTGCTTTCTCTTGCTCCCTTTTCACTTGCTGGCTCATGAGTTCCCTCCCACAAGTGTTCAGTAAATCTGTGCCACCACTCATGTCCACTCCCCCCCCTCCTATATACATTATTCTTTGTGCTATTTCCTTGACTCCCTTTACCTACTGGCCTGGTCCTCATAATTAACTTGGTCTAACTCCGTTAAACCACAGTGGCTGTAAGGCAGCTGACCAAACAGTGAGGAAGCTGGAATTGATCCTGGCCACTACGACACTGATTGAAATGGACAATGGACAAACACAGGTAAAGAAAGCAGCAGGTACAACTACCGAACAGAGAAGGAAGTCTGAGAAGTCACAGGAGAGAGTGGTAGATGCAGCTCTTGTGGAGCAGGAAGGAATGATGTATGATAGACTGACTTTGACCAGCCTGAAAACACAGAGGAAGTCTAATGATGATATGCCAATAGTTGTGCTTAAAAAAAAAAAAAAAAAAAAAATACATTAATAATAATAATAATCCCTTGGAGCAGAAGGCAATGAAGAGGGGTTGTCGAGGGTGCATCGATGCTCTTCTGTTGGACGATTCGGTCCACAGGAGGTTAGCCATCAAGTACGGCACTGCCTCTATGGCCTGGATCAACTATCAGAAGGCATATGATCGTGTCCCTCATGGCTGGTTGCTGAGGGTCAACGCTGGTTGCTGAGACAGTAGCGTACGTGGCCAATGCGAGAGACAGACACTGCTGAGCCATACGGAAGGGACATGAGCTTCTGGAGAATGGGTCTAGATGGTCATTGTTTAAGCTGTGCACGACCGACGAGTGATTTGGGTTATGGAGGTCGCCTGCGCTTGGGAGCCGCTCATCCTTGAGCGTGAGGACGAAAAGCGCAGGAAGTATCAGCAGCTGGCAGCGGGTCTGGGCCTGCAGTTTCCAACGTACAGGGTGAATGTCGTTCCGTTGGTGGTGGGGGATCTTGGTGTCATCTTCAACTTTGGCAGGGAACTGGCCCGGGTAGACATCTTCACCCCAAGTGAACTCAGAATGCTGGTTTGCCATTGTCAATGTGAAGTATTAGCCTCAGCGGTGCAAATAATCTGGATAACTCTCAGCTGTTAGAGGTACCATCGATCTGGTTTGGCGTGCTGACCCCTCCTCCTCACTAGTTGGCCATGGCTGGCCGTGGGGACGCTCGGGTAGGGACTCCTTGTCTGGAGCAGGTGTTCTCTGCCGATCGGCTTGCGTGCCGCCTGTTGACTGCATCGCCCGAAAGGTTGGATCTGCTTGCAGAACTTAGAGGCTGGCCGCTTTCAAAGGTTGTGTAGGGAGAGGCGGGGCACCGGAGCGAGCGGTCTGGTCTACCTACCACGGTGGGTTCCAATGGCAGTGAAGGCTGAAAAGGTGGAAAGGCCTACGGGCGTCCGTGAGTCGCAAATGATCGCGTCTTTTCAGACGGTGACTAACGGCAGGGGCATTTTGTGACCAGACTAAAAGTAGTTTCGGCCTATCGGAAAAGTGCTATCCACACCAGTTGCTTCGTAAAAGTCTAATGATGATATGCCAAATAGTTGTTTTTAAAAAAATAATAAGAAGAAATATTAATAATAATAATATAATAATAATAAAGGAAAGAGGAAGTAAAAGTCGTGGTCCCTAATTTGCTGATTACTATTGATTAGTTATTGTGACAATAAATACATAAGTATGTTACATTAGCCTGTTAAATATAATCAGAAACAACCACTACCAAGTAACCTATTAATGCCTATGGGGTAGAAGTCGTGGTCCCGATGCCAGGCACCTCCTCGTGGTGGGACTGGGTAATGCTAAGACCTGGCGAACCGACATGGCTCCCCTCATACCACTTGTGGTTGCCATGCGTCGGCCATATGCCCCGCGGCGGTCGGCGAACTGAGGGGGCCCTGCAGATGGCTAACCCCCAGCGGCAGGGTTCCACGCATGGTTGTTTCCAACTAGAAACTACAACTGTACAATTCCAAGGCTAGAGCAACATGCTTGCGCACTTACTCTTATTACGCTACCGTGACATTTCACTTTGTCCGGTGCTATTTCACTTAGTTATAGTGATTTTTCCAATACATTTTGAACAGGCAGTTTACACGCCGTACCATTAAATAAATTGTAGTACAAATAAGGTGTATTAATGTTGCATTGTTTATATACAGCTCACCATAGTGGTTGGAAGCCTAAAAATACCACTTTGTCTCGAATATCAAGTGTTTAATGAATTATAGTTTTGAAGTAGAAAATAAACTGCAATAAACTCTGCCACAAAATCTCAACGTCCCTGCCCAACGTTAAAACTTCGCGATGATTTTATTGCTCACTCGAGTTATGTCATAAGCAATACACAATTTATGTTTCCCCTGGAATCCAGGGGAAAGTCACCAAACGCATACGTTAGGGTCACCAGACCCTACCGAGCGGAGCGGTTGGGATCGAGGGTTTGGCGCGCGAGACTAATGAAAGTGAACATCCATCTCGTGTCTTGTCCCTGTTCTCGTGCTAGAGGGGTAAGAAATGGAAAGACGTTTGAAATGGAAAGACGTTTGAAATCAAAGAGGAGGATATTCTCAGGTAAGTTTTTTTTATCTAGTAATTTATCTGAGTGGAAGGAAGGCACCTCCACTCACTACGTAGATGATGTACTTCAAGCTGGTACGAACTCATTAGAGAGTCAGCTCAGCTCGCTTCGCAAGCTTCTAGAACTAGAATTATGAACGTGAATGGGTTCAAATCAAAGGGGAGAAGGTTCTCAGGTAAGTTTTTTTTTATCTAGTAATTTATCTGAGTGGAAGGAAGGCACCTCCACTCACTACGTACATGATGTAATTATTCTATTAAATGCACTGCACGCATGTAGATCCATATCAAATATTACATGTGATTGTGCACAGGAGAATCAGCCGTAATGTGCTGCTCGTAAACGTTGGCAATAGATTGATTTACCTGTTTATATTTATTAAAGAAGTTGGTGGATTGAAATGGTTAGGTTGTGTCCATCAGCTATGGTTGAAGCTGCAACTATAAAACTTGGAGAGCTTGGTAACTAAATGCTGACAACAGTGTAACCGGGAAAAATGGGGTTCGCGTTGTACCTGATTTTTCTGTGCATGGTCACACATATATTCACATTTTTTACAATTTCACCACACCACACACCCCGTGGTAAGTATGGGCTCAAAATCTGCTGCATCCATTTCATCTCTTCTTTTTTCAGTTTTAATTATTTTAATTATTTTATTCATGGCCTCCCACCCTTCCTTTGTGTTCTCTAGATGTGTCTACTGTGCAGTCCACTAGAAAGAAAAAAAGGAAAAATCCTCTGTTAGCCAGTGAGTTCAGTAAAGCACAGTAATACGCACACACAAACACACACGCTGTGCATACATACACAAAAGAGAAAATGCATTTGAGTTCCAATATTTCTTATTTCCCCAAGTGGACTGTGCGCATTCTCTTCTTTTCAAGCCTTCAAACCATGCGTGGCCGGGTTTCATACAGACCATGTGTGGCAAGGTTTCATACAGACCATGCGTGGCAGGGTTTCATACAGACCATGCGTGGCAGGGTTTAATACAGACCATGCGTGGCAGGGTTTCATACAGACTATGGGAGTCCTGGGGTTCCCCTCCCCCCCTAAATTTTGTTTCCCCTACTGAGTTTTCATAAAAATTAATGAAGTGGAAATAGCCTAACACTAGGATTAGTTACACTTTTCTAAATCAAGTTAAGTTTAGTGACAGAGGGACTTTATATTGCTTAGGTCCTCCAGAGAGGGACACTATGAACTTAGTCTCCCCGCTTTGAGGGTAGGGTCAATTTGTGTCCCGATTGCGCTTAGAGCTATGAGAAAAGTTGTCAATTAACTTGCTTGGACATTTTAGGGGTTCACATCATGTTTTGATAATATAGTTTTTCAGAGGTATTAAGGAATATAGTATAAGAGAAAAACAAGAAAATTATGTGAATATAAAAATGTTATTTCAATTCAGTTAGAAATCAGTGAAAGTACAAAGATGATGTGGTCATGTTAGAAGCAGTGTTTCAGTTGAATACTGTAGGTATACTAGCTATGAAAATCAGAGGCAGGATCCATCCACTTATCCCAAGTATCCAGAATGAGGGAGTCAGAATCACTATCAGAGCTTGATGAATCGTCTTGCTGCCGACGCTTATAGAGCTTTCTCGGTTTCTGATTAGGCCTACGAACTTTGTCCTTCCACCAAAGCTCAATAGCTGGATCTGGATTGAAGTCTTCAATGGTCTGACCACTAGTGCTAATCGTCATCAAGTCATTTAAAGATTCATTAGAAAGTTGAGTTCTTTTATCTGATTTTATAATATTCAGTTGTGAAAATGCCTGTTCTACCTTGCTATTAGAAGCAGGCAGTGAAAACAAAAGTTCAATCAGCAGTAAAGCATTATGCCATTCACTTGCATTTGGTGCATGAAAAACACGCCACCACACTGCACGATACTCAAGAGTAGCCAGTGAAATGTACTGCACAGCATAGTTCAATATTTCCTCAAAGTCAGAATGGATTTCTTGCACAGTGACACCAGAAGCTTCTAAAGGGACTGCAAAATGAACTGCTAACCTGTCAACAGCTTTGAGATCATGTTTTTCATCCAAAGCCTTTTGCCATCCTTGTGAAGCAAGAACAAAAATGATATCCCTCAAAAACTCAATATCTGACCACATTAACCTGGTTCTAGTGCAGGACAGTAATTTCTCACAATAGGCTGTATAGTTACTTTCGTAATACGCCGTAACAACTGAAAATCGTTTCAATTTTTGCCCTTGATAGGTCTCATTCTCACATTTTTCAATTGTTGCTGAATAGGTAGGCCACTCACTCAACGACATTGATTTAAGCTTGTTTATTTCACTGACAGATTTAAATAACCCAGTAAGAGCTGCTAGAATATCCAAATCATTATTCTGCATCAATGAAAAGAGCACAACCTAACACATATTTTGCATCTGTCCACTTGACACCACATCCAATATATCCATGGTAACTGTTTTTCTATCAACCCTTTCAATCCCAAACCAGCAATGTTTGCAGATGCTCCATCTGTACCAAAACCAACAAGCTTGGTACAATATTCAGAGTCAAGTTCCTTTAAGCCTAACATTTTCAGTACACTCTCCACCATGCTAAGCAAACCTTCTCCATTAACATTGCTGGGCTTACACACCTGATAAAAGCTTGACTTAGTAACAATTTTTTCATCAACGCCATTTTTATCTAACCATACAATAAAAAAGGCAATATTTTCAATATTTCCGGAGTCTGTAGACCCATCCAAAAGTAAAGAAAAAAAGTTGGAGGTGCTTGTGCGATTAGTTATATGCTGTCTCATGCATTCAGCTATATAATGAGTAAATTCTCGACAAGAAACTTCTGACATATAAGTAGTCCCCAAGCTAATGCCATGTCGAGCCTCTAACTTAAGTAGCTGAGGATATTTTTTAAAAGACAACATTTCTTTGGCAATAAAGAAAGCTACATCGAACTTACAGCGCAACTTTGCCTTCTCACTTTCAGACAGCGAGGATAAAGCCTTGCCAATGAAGTCTGAAGAAAACTTTGTCCTTGAGTCCTTGAATTCTCCCTTCACATGCTAATCACTTCTTGCATGATCCCGAATGTTGCTAGTTCTAAGAGAATCCGCTCCATAGATCCTGTGGTGAAATGCCACCACATAATCAAGAAGAATACCAACTTTCACTTTTGTTTCATTTTTATGATCGAACTATCATTTACTATAATTATAACGCACATCATAACAAATCCTTTACTTTCCCGCCAAGCACTCTAGAACTTGCCCATATATGGACTTGATCATTTATGCACGCATGCCCAACACCCACGCACCTCCTTCGTATATATACGATTTTGTCATTTTTCTAATTCAGTTCTGACTCGTGTAAGAAAATTATAAACCTTATCGACAGAACTCTGGTGGCAGTGCCTACCAGTCTCCATACCACCACAGATCCATTTCGAACTGTAGTTTCTGTCGCTCTTAATATTCGATTCAAATTTAGTGCAGACACTGCATCTCAAATGTGTGACAATTTTATGTCCTCCCGCAAAAGTTGTATCGCACTCCAGCCAGCTCAACGTTTGATATTCCCGGTCAAAATCTCTGCTCCACTTCAGATACGTGGAGTACACCACAGTTCCTTTTTTTGTACTCTGTACAATTGCTTTCAGACTCCGACGGTGAAGTGGAAAAAGCCCTAGAACGCTTCATTAGAAATCACAGCTAAGGAACACGGCGACGAACAAACGAACAGCTGTTCTTCTTTGTCAGAGTAATGTCACGTGGAAGTCGTGTGACAGCCGGCGCATGTTAAATAATTTCTCGGTGTGGGCGGGGCCAAAGTTGACGGTTCTTGTGCAGCGAATACCCGTGTCTTTTCCGTTTGTTGTATCCTTCGGCTGGCTGGCCGTAAAGACCGACTAAACGGTGGATTGGACGGTTACTTTGGTAAAATGAGCGGACAATGACCGATGGCCGCTAGTAATTTTGCACACTGACCTCCATGCAAGATTCTTACAAGATATAATAAGACCCATGCAAGAACCTTACAAGATATAATAAGAACCATGCAAGAACCTTACAAGATCCGATAAGACCCATGCAAGAACCTTACAAGATCTAATAAGATTCATGCAAGAACCTTACAAGATCTGATAAGAACCATGCAAGAACCTTACAAGATCTAATAAGACCCATGCAAGAACCTTACAAGATCTAATAAGAACCATGCAAGAACCTTATAAGATCCGATAAGACCCATGCAAGAACCTTACAAGATCTAATAAGATTCATGCAAGAACCTTACAAGATCTGATAAGAACCATGCAAGAACCTTACAAGGTCTAATAAGACCCATGCAAGAACCTTACAAGATCTAATAAGATTCATGCAAGAACCGTACAAGATCTAATAAGAACCATGCAAGAACCTTACAAGGTCTAATAAGACCCATGCAAGAACCTTACAGATCTAATACGACCCATGCAAGAACCTTACAAGATCTAATAAGACCCATGCAAGAACCGTACAAGATCTAATAAGAACCATGCAAGAACCTTACAAGGTCTAATAAGACCCATGCAAGAACCTTACAGATCTAATACGACCCATGCAAGAACCTTACAAGATCTAATAAGACCCATGCAAGAACCGTACAAGATCTAATAAGAACCATGCAAGAACCTTACAAGGTCTAATAAGACCCATGCAAGAACCTTACAGACATACAAGAACAATTATATTATTCCATGCATACAAGAACAATTATGGCAATCTGAAATTTAATTTACTGTAATTCAAATGAGAAAAAAATGTTTTTGTTTGACATAAATAAATTAGAAAGTTTTTAGAGAAAAAATCAAATAAAAAAAATAACAAAAAATGGATCAATAACTTGGAATACAATTTTTTTTTAAGTTTAATTTACTCTTTTATCGCGGTAACGGAAGTATTTTCTTCAACTGAAGTCACTTCTGCTGAAGATTTCTCTCTCTCTATGAAATCTCTACATTTTGATTAGCTTTAGACGTCAATATCTTTATATTATAACTATCTTTATATTATAACTATCTTTATATTATAACTATCTTTATATTATAACTATCTTTATATTATAACTATCTTTATATTATAACTATCTTTATATTATAACTATCTTTATATTATAACTATATACGCCAAATTTTGTATCTACTGCTTGTAGTAGCACCTCAACTCGTTTCGGGTCCAATGGGGGTTTATTACTTCTTAGTGACTTTGACTTAACCCCTTCACCGCCGTAGCCGGATATATCCGGCATGAGGTCAAGACCCTAAAAAATCACAAATTTTTCAATCGACAGAGAAGCTATGAAAATGATGTACAGTATATTGTTTAGCTAAATAATTAATAATTCAATTTCCAGCTTCTTGCGCCGCTAAACCGTTGGTTGCTAAGGAAACTATTGCGGTAAAAAAGCGTCCTAGTGTCAATATGGCGACTAAGAGATTTGCTACTAACGAGGTTATCGACGCTATTTTTGACAGCGATTTCGGGATTTCTGACGGTGACACCAGTGCAGACGAATGTGGAGAGGAAGTATACGCCTACAGTGGAGAATCAGTGATAGATAGACGACGATTGAGAGAAGAATCGAGACGACTGTTGACAGAGGAGGCCAGTGAGACAAGCAATAATGGTGAGTCAGATGATCCAAGTCCAGAAAATGTTGAAGAATACCATGAAGTTAGTGAAGAAGACTCTGAAGTTGTTGTAGGAGTATTAGATTTCAATACTAGAGATGATAATTTGGAAAGCAGCCACAGTGACTCTGACAGCTACAGTCAGAGTTCAGATTTTACAGCATCCAGTGTGGAATCAATGGATACTAGTAAGTATATAACATGCAACCTGCCAAAAATATATATTTAGCTATAATGTTTATATTCAACCAGTCATAATATTATATAAATAAAATAAGTGTATGTAGCTATATTTATTTTCATTGCTATTAGCTATATTTAGTCAACTTATCTAAAATTATCATACACATAAATAAGTGAACGTAGCTATGATTTATATTATATTCACCTTCACATGAATATTATATACAAAAAATAAAAGTATATTTAGCTTAGCTATGAGATTTATATTCAACCACTCAAAAAATTGAATAATACATGTACTATAAGTATAGCTATAATTATAATGTGTTTAGCCAACTTGTCAAAAATAGGTACAACAAATAAACATATGGTGTAGCTATAATATAAATATTCATATCACTAGGTAGTCCAAAACCTATCACTAGTAGAGGTAGGTGGGGCTTGAGACAATACAAACACAGAGGACTAGGTAGAGGATGCAGAGGACGTCGAGGACGTGGTAGAGGACGTCGAGGACGTGGTAGAGGATGCAGAGGACGTCGAGGACGTGGTAGAGGATGCAGAGGACGTCGAGGACGTGGTAGAGGACGTCGAGGACGTGGTAGAGGATGCAGAGGACGTCGAGGATGCAGAGGACGTCGAGGACGTGGTAGAGGATGCAGAGGACGTCGAGGACGTGGTAGAGGATGCAGAGGACGTCGAGGACGTGGTAGAGGATGCAGAGGACGTCGAGGACGTGGAGGATACACAGGGCCAGGTAGAGGTTCAGGGAATGGTAGAGGACACCGACGCTCTGTAGCTCCTATAACATCAACAGATACTGATGATGAGAGTGTAATTACCTGGCAAAAGAAGGAACCATCCTCACTGAATTTCTCATACACTGGCACTCCTGGCCCTACTGCTTCAACCTCCACTCTTGCTAACGAATCTCCAGTAGAACTCTTTCAACGATACTTCACTGACAATGTGTGGATGCTAATAGTTGAAGAAACAAACCATTTTGCTTCAGCTAATGTTGGTCACACACCGCATGCTCGACCATGGCATGATGCTACAGTTCCAGAAATGAAAGCATTTTTAGGAATGCTAATTCTGATGGGAATACTTGACCTACCACGTTTGGAGATGTATTGGCAGACAAAATATCGACTTATAGCAACATCTGGTATATCTTCCATTATGAGTAGAGTTTGCTTTGAACAGCTATTTCGTTTTTTGCACTGGGCTAATAATGCAAATATTCTTCCATCTACTGATCCAAGCCGTGACAAGCTATTCAAAGTTAGAAAGCTCCTGGATCTTGTTTTGCCTAAATATGAGACTGAGTATACTTTGCATGCATCTGTCACCATCGATGAAGCCATGATTCCCTTCAAGGGCCGCTTGTCATTCAAGCAGTATATAAAAAATAAGCCAGTAAAGTGGGGAATCAAAGCATTTGTACTTAGTGACGCGACAAATGGCTATATATACCGACTTCAAGTGTACACAGGAAAAAATATAGAGGCAAGTCAGCCCGAAGTAGGCCTTTGTTCTAGAGTTGTTCTTGATCTTCTGGTTGGATTGGAAGACTTGGGAGTAGATGTGTACACAGACAACTATTATACCAGCCCAGAATTGTACCAAGAGCTTTATAAGCGAGGATTCAATGCTTGTGGCACAGTTAGAACAAATCGCAGAGATTTTCCGAAGGAATTGGTACATAAAAGAAAACTGGAAAGCAAAGATGGTTCTATGATTATAGGTCCAAAGGTCCACTCTTGTCCACTGTCTGGCTTGATAAGAGATTTGTTTATTTTGTGAGTACTCTTCATGTGGCTGAAAATACATCAGGACCCACATATGTAATGAGACACTCTCCTGATGGTACTCAAACTCCAGTGAAATGTCCGCCTCTGTTGTTGGACTATCAGCAGTTCATGCGTGGAGTAGACCGAGGAGATCAAATGATTTGCTTATATAATATAGGCAGACGATCCAAAAAGTGGTGGAAACGACTCTTTAGTTACATAATTGAGTGTTCCATTTTGAATGCCTATGTATTACAGTCTGATGCAAAGCCAGGTGAGTATGCTCGTCGAGGGCGCTCAAAGCATGACTACTTGAAATTTCGATTGGAGCTTGCAACTGCACTAATTGACGGATTTTGTTCGAGAAAGCGACCTGTAAGGAGGCAGTTTGATGAGAATTTACAGCTAGAAAGATTGAATCTAACATTGGGTCATTTTCCTGTAGTTGCTGACAGCTTACTGGAATGTGTAGTTTGTATTACAAAAAGACAAAAATTACATCTTTCACGCAAGGAATATAGACATGAGACAAAAATTATATGTTCTCATTGCAAAGTAAATCTTTGTGTCAACAAAGATCGTTGTTGTTTTCAAAAATATCACACCTTAGTTCGATTCTGGATTTAGTAAATGAGTTCTGGTTGTGAACATTGTAGTTGACTTTACTAATACATGTATTGATTATCTGAATCATTATTGTAGTCATTTTGAATGATATTCATACTTTGTGGTTTACAAAATATAAATAGTAGGTTTCAATAATGAATTTACTTAGACTGAAGACAATTTAGTGGATAAATATAAGCCAAATATAAACATTTTTATGTAATTTTTTATTTATAATGATATTCATAGCAGTATGGTTGTTGCTATGACAACCAAAACTAAAAAGAAAGTTTTAGTAATTTATACTCTACACTGTAGTCATAGGTTGCTAGGTACATTTGTGCTTAGTTTGTCTAGTACAGCCCTCCGTATGGCTCATGGTTGGCTATATTTGCCTGAGCTCTGACAATTCAGCGGTGAAAGGGTTAAACAACAAGGAGGCAGTCATTTCTTGTTTCGTAAACAAGATATCCATCCCTTGTAAAACAAATTGATAGGAATCTTTTGCTGCTAATCGCTGCAATTTAATTCGTTGTCGCTCCTTTCGGATAGGGTGGGGGAGTGGTGGATGATATGGAAGGGGAGTGGTGGATGATATGGAGGGGGAGTGGTGGATGATATGGAGGGGGAGTGGTGGATGATATGAAAGGGGAGTGGTGGATGATATGGAGGGGGAGGGGTGGATGATATGAAAGGGGAGTGGTAGATGATATGAAAGGGGAGTGGTGTGATATGGAAGGGGAGTGGTGTGATATGGAAGGGGGGTGGTGGATATTATGAGGAAGTGGATCCACATCATCGACCACTCCCCCTATCAGAATTGAAATAATGTGAGAAGAGAGAACACACACTCACATACTGTCGGTGTGATGACTGGAAAGAAGATTGGCTCAAAAAACCAGGAGAGCTGCAGTGGGGCCAGATGATGAGTCCTCCCACTATAA
>WLWD01004222.1_pt1:2500-18439 | contig 18439 bp, 11 predicted proteins | sample 6712731 | NCBI WGS metagenome assembly WLWD01 (sample SAMN12718690, study PRJNA576275) | sponge metagenome | isolation source: marine sponge | host: Mycale hentscheli | place: New Zealand: South Island, Marlborough, Capsize Point | collected 2014-11-01
AGGTAAATTTCTTGTTACCAAGGTATTCGTGCATGAGCAGTACCTAATAAATTTATTATCCATTGGATACCCGAGAATATCACTCGTCTGATTGGCAGTATTTACGCTCGTGCCTGCGGCACTCGCGTAAATACTAAGCCAACAGACTCGTGATATTCTCCTGTATCAAATGAATAATATATATGTATTGTTTTGTCCAGGACAGCTCCTGAACCGTGGGAGTTGACCTCCCAGGAACAATCATCACCTAATGTGTTTATTGTAGCTGCCATGTTGTTTGTCATTTCTCCTAGAGCTGCCGTATCTTACTTGTCTAAATGTCCTTGTCTCTTTCCAAAGACCTTGCACCTCTGGAAAGTATCATCGATTTATGACATTCTCCGCCCCTTTTCTTCCCACTGTTGTTTTTGTATCACCTTTTCCTCATAACTTGTGCTCTTCTTTCAAACTATGTTCCCTAAACTTAACTACATGTCATTTGTCACGGGGAGAAATAGTATTGAACATTTGATTGTGGGGGATCTGGTCCTTCAAACTACATCTACATCTAACCAAACCAACCGTAAGTGACTGGAGTTACACCTCCGTAGATCCACACATGCTTAAAAAAGCCTCTGAAAGAGAGAGAAAACATCTAACATTATTTTATATCCTGGTCATTATGCAAACCTCTCATTTCTGCTGAAGAAGGTCCACGGTCCGACCGATCTCACAATTAAACTGTGCATGTTCAGCTAATCCATTCGTTCAAGTTGAAGTTCACACAGTGAAACTCTAACCATTGTAATAAATGATTTCCCACAAGTTGAGTACATTCGAACTTCTCTTATCCGTTCGTCTAAGTTACGGACACTATGTCTACCAGACACAAACTAAAATTATTGACTGTGTACGGATCGTCAGTGTAGTCGGAAAGCTACCAAATTAAACAAATAAAATCGGGAAAAATATTTCGCGCTTGGCACTTCGAGTGTATTCGATCGTAGCATTGTGTGCGGAGACGGAGCAGGGAAATCAACAAGCAGTTAGTGCGTCTACCGCTAGTTCTTCTCAAAACTCTTTGAAAGGCAGTGGGGCTGCTAGTTCTTCTAAGAACTCAACGACCAGCGGTGGTGGAGGCAAGGTCGCGGTAACTAACGCAAGCGTAGCGTTTTAACTCTAGAAAGAACGCTGGAGATAATATCAGAAGTTGAGAAAGGGAAGTCAGTGAGGCAGTGTCTGGACAGTTTGGTGTTCCAAAATCTACAGTGAATGATATTTGGACATGAACGATGAAGAAATTGTAGAAGATGTGTTGCAAGAGAGAGAAGAATCTGAGTCCGAAAATGAAGATGAAGCTTCTTCAAATGCACTTACTTCATCGCAAGATTGTGCTGCTTTCGATACTGCTTTGGAGTGGTTGGAGTCCAAAGGCAACACACACCCGCACATCTCATGCTGGTAAAAAGTTGGAGAGACGATGCAGCTCAGCGTCACTTGAAATCTATGAAGCAAACTAAATCACTTCATATTTTAAATAAATTGATTCATGTATTTACAGGTGTTTTTGTTAATTTTAAGTAATATACTAATTCAATTATCAAATAATTAATTGTATACACGGTTCATCACCAAATAAATTAAGTATTTCTGAGTTACGGACATTTCTTAGTTACGGACACCCCTTGGTCCCAGACTGTCCGGATAAGAGAGGTTTCAGTGTACTTGGGGACTAAACATTTCTTAAGTAATTTTGTTTTATAATAAAATTTGATAACTCTTTTTCCTCTACACACATTATGTATACTATTAATAGCTACTGCAATGATTGTGTCTGTCATATCATTATCAGGTAAGGTCAGTTCTCAATCCAGAGTCATCCAATACTGAGAAATGATTGGAACAGAACTCTGTGAAGAATACAGCGGTCTTACGTATTGTATTAATAAATTAAATAATTCGATCATGTTTCCTAGAGCAACTAGCCCTCTCAACTCTTCAATGATAAAATACTTGCTATGTTCTTAAATTACCTATAGTGTCTCCTGGCAACCAACTGGGAGGCAACACGCCCCTCTCTTTCTCCAACTCCCACATTACCTGACAACAAAAATGCCATAAACAAACAAACACATCAAATAACATTTAGTAAAGAAATACAAGCCAAAGTTTGTTTGCTAATCCAGTCAGGGAGTTAGGGAGTTAAATAGAAGGGGGGGGGGGGGGGGGGGGGAGAGGTAGGAGAGAGAGACACTGTTCCTGATTGAATTCTGTTTAAAAAATTGTTACTGTTGCTAACATTTGTAGTCTTGTAGCAGTGATATCCTTTACCAAATGCAACCAACCTTACACAGTTCAATGGAGAACAGAAGTTCCCAGAATGGATGCCAATTACTCTTGTTCGGGAGGCATAAATTCCTGAGCATGTGAGGTTGAGGTCAAATGAGTGTGGCTTGATGTGCCACACCCGAAGGACCAGTTGTCGGTGTCCTAATGGCGCCGAGTTCTACTAGTGTGCAGCCACTGGCGTAAGCTTGCAGCCTAACAAAAGCACCCGTAAAGCGCGCACTCTTTCAGGGTTTCATCCAGGGGGGGGGGGGGGGACAGGTTTTTTTTGACCCCCCCAGTCAAAATGCCAGGGGGGGATATCCCCCCCACTTTTTTACCTACCTATTAAAGTTAATTGCCTACAAAAAAGTCATGGGAAAAAAAAATACTGAAAAAAATAAAAAATAAAATAATAATAATTATAATATTATAAAAAATACTGAACTCTGATTGTTTTTCCAATATTATATTGGAAAAACAATCAGAGTTCAGTATTTTTGCATCACAACAAAATTCGTCTGGGCTTCATCGATTTCCACAAAAAAAGTGAAAAGTTTACTCAGAGTATTTCTGCTTAGTTGTGAGATTAGGGAATCTATTATTTTAGATTAGCAAAAAGTATTACTTAATAATAATAATAATAATAATAATAGAATAAAAATAAATAATAATAATAAAATAATTAATAAATTGGTTGAAACGTAAAAGAATGAAAGCTTCTTGACGTGTGTACAGTCCAGCTAACTATGGAATTGTCTACCATATTCAATAGATGGAGAGAATTTACAATATCGATGGCTCCACCCCCTCATCCATACACGACATGTATACCTGGATGGTTATTGGTGTCCATGAGAGCAAGCTCCTGGAGGAGAAGTTCAATTCGAGTGTCAGACCAACCATAGTCTGGCAACTTGCGCTATCACACACAAACATATGCAGAAGATTGTCACCCACAAACATACACGGAACATGTGTAGGTACATATATTGAAAACATAAAGTTGAAACTGAGAGTGAATTAGAAAAAAGTCAACAAGAATACAAACTGCAGTGTTAATTTATCCAAGACATTTAAAAGTAACTCATTGAACACATTTTTAGCCATACGTAATTATGGTCTCCTCACTCTCACGACACTAGCCTCAATGGGACTAATTTCACACTCATATTATTATAAGTGTGTATGTGTATTCTCACTCAGCGAGGTCATTTTGGAAATTTCAGTGAGTTCCTATTTCCATGAAATTAAGTGGCAAATGTCTCCATGATTAAACTATACATTTACATTGATAGTGTATTATAGTCATACAGTAATGCGACCAAGGGATACGCCAGCATTTGCTTACCTGCTGCAGTAGGATCCTGACATGTTTCTCATGGTTCCGTCGGGCGTTCTGACCGCCCTCCACGTAGGTCTTGGGGACCAAAGTACTGGCAACCTCAAAATTTTCAGGGTTCATGGGATCTAGGGCGTAAATAAGAAAACAACCTCAAGAGGACTGCACTGGACGAGGAGATCCTAGAAACCCCACCCCTGAACCGTACTTATGGTGTAACGTGCGTGTGCAAGCGTAACCGTACCGCGCCGCGCCGAAGTAGCGGTGGGTAAAAGGACGTTTAGACTTACTCCGCCGTTGAGCAAAATGCACAACGAGATCGTGAGGGTGGTGAAAGCTCCTCCATTTCCAGAAAGACAGTCTGTACCTGGGTTGTTAGTGGGACAAAATTTGGCCGTGGTAGTGGAAGAGGTGTTCAATGGCGGCGTGGTGGTAAGCTGCGCTGCCTCGGGACTGCGAGGAGCGCTCCTGGAACCTGTAGGCTTGTGAGTGTAATTTAGCGAGACCTCGTGGAAGTAGTAGCGGTTGCTAGGTATGGTGTGGTGTAGATTGCAATTTTTATCAATACTGTACAATTCTACATTTCTAGTTTCTGATTCAATAATCAAATTTTAAGATTTCTACTCAAGTTAAAGTTGTTGCACCATTCCTCTCATCAGTTCCATGTTGTAACACACCACTGCTGCCATTCTGGCTACCCATGTTGCAATTGGGGGTGTCATACTTGGTAGTAGATAGTTGTGTTGATTCCAGAGGCTAGAGTTTGGCAGGAATGGATGTGAATTCACACGTGTGGTTGGATGCATCTGCAGATCTGCAGCATATTTGGTTACCATGGCGATCCTACTGTGACTGTCACAGTATCATGGATACTACAGCTCTCAAACTTTTCAGTTGAAGCTGTTAATAAGTGTAAAGCTGTATTGAAGCCAGGGGTCCCAGGAAGCCAGTGATCTGATTGGGTCATTATAAATACACTGGGATTGCCTACTGCTTGGCCTTGTTCTTTATAAGTTTATCGTATTATCATTATTGTTGTTGTTGTTTGTGTTGGTGTTTGTGTAGTCCTGCTATAGTTGCTGCTAACAGTTACCTTGCCAACCCACTCTCACTGATTCATGACCACGCCTACACACAGATTCCTCACCATGGTAACTGCCAGGTTCTATGAATACTTTGTTCAGGTGGATAGAGAAATGACTATTGCACTAGTAGGAACCTCGTTGCTAGGACACTCTCTTGGTAGTAGTAATAATAATAATAAAGAAGTACATTTAGATATATTATACGTAGAAGTTCTCAGATTCTAGTTATGGCTCTTGTGTGGTGTTTAGAAGCATTGTGATTATAGTTTTGAGTTTTCTTTTGTTTCTTTTTAGCCAAGGAACTCTTCAATCAATTTTCAAAAAGTAGCATATCTCGCCCAAACACTAAGAAGACCCTTACCAAAGTTTCTCACAGAAAGAAGCAGGTGAGGAATGGAGTGGCTCCCTACACTCGCACATCTCCAGCTCTCACCAGCCATCCTGTGGACAGGTGGGCAGTGAGGAGTGCATGTGTGCTGGTTGATCCACCCAGGGTGCCCAACTGTGCATCGGCCAGTGTGGGAGGACGTAGGGCCAAACTAGTGGCTTGTGAGAAGATAGTTCAGCGTCTGGAGCCATTGAGGCTTCCACCACCGGTCAGGATAAAGCAGAAGAAGCCAGAGAAGGTTCATCCTCCTCCTCCCGCGGTGTCGAATACTAATAGCTCTGTGTCTCGCAAGATCAGTCGCTCGGGAGTAAAGCTGAAACTTACACCTTGTGCCAGCGTGTCTAATTCATCGCGATCTTCCTCACCTAAGGACAAAGACATGAAACCTATCGAGCACATATTGAACTGCAAAAAGAAGCTTACTTTTCAGCGAGCAGTGTCTTCATCTCTCTCCCCATCTGCTCCTTCTTCTATTTCCCCAAGTCAATCTCTCCCGCATTCCTCTCTTTTTCCCACTAGTTCCTCATCACCAACCAATTCTACAGATACAGTGTCAATATCTTCTTCCCCAGAAGTAGATGAGACTGGTTCAGACTCAGGGAAGTCTCTCATAGATGTGGAAAGCCTGTCTCCAGTCAACAAGAATAGCAAACGATTATATCTTAAAGATTTCAGCATTCGTTTGGTCTCAGTAAATGGAGTTATTGGCAAGCCAGTATTGAAATAGTGTTAGAAATTGGCACTTTGTTTGGTCATTATTATTATCTTGTTTTATATACTTCATTTCTTTGTTGTGTTTTGTTTTGTTTTTCTTCTAGCTATACGTTCATCTTTTCTTACTCCTTTGTTATTTTGACTCCTACCTTTCTTGCAACTTGAATATGACTCCATCTAATTTGTAAGAGGCATAGTGACGCGGTTTAGATAATTCTATTAGCTAGCTGTTACTCATTGGACTACACATGTCAATGAACTATAATTCTAGTGCAATGTTCCGACCAAGTTCGCTCTTCTTCAGGTACAGAAAATTTGATGTATGAGTTCAACCAGTAACAGCTAGCTAATAGAATGGCTCCATGTGTGTGTCAAGACTGCATAATTGAGCATAGTTACCTGATAGTATAGTTTAAATTAACAAATTATAATCAAAACCCCTTAGAGTTGAGTATTATACTTCTGGTTAGAGAAACTAAAAGCCATAGACGGCCTGAAAGAACTAGCACTAATACTTTAGCAAATCTCATTAAAACCAGAACTACCAGTGAAGTAGATAAGATGGGGGGAAAAGGGAAAAAAAAATTTTTTTTGCCAAATCATGCAACTATTAAAGTAAACATCCTAAACAGTACATATAACAAGATGCCTTCTTTCAATTAATGTTGCATTGGTTAAAACTAAAATAATTCTAGTTACATTCACATAGGATGATTACAACTAAAAGTCAGAGCTGATGTACAAAAACTAAAACTAAAATTGTAGTCTTTGCTAGTGAAAAAATAAAACTGAAATGTCAAAAAAAAAAACGACAACTAAAATGTAATGTTCAACCAACAAAACATCATTACTTCATATACTTAAGATTTCATACAAATAGCTAGCTATGGATTTCATACAAATAGCTAGCTATGGATTTCATACAAATAGCTAGCTATGGATTTCATACAAATAGCTAGCTATGGATTTCATACAAATAGCTGGATGGTGTGGTATTCTCAAGCCATCAACCAAACACAATAAAACTGGAATAGTTTTAGTATAGCTCTTCTGACTAAATTACTAGAGCTATTTTTATGAAACAAATTTAGGAGGTGGAAAGTTCCTATTTGTGATGTCCTGTTACAGCAGTAGCTATCAAGTCCTTGTTAACAAGTCATCTGCTGTATGTTGAGTAGCTAGTTCACGCCCACCTAGCAAGGACAAATGTATTGGAAGGTTCACACCTCTACTGGTGTTTAGCTACAAATAACCAGCCATGAAATTTGTACTCCTGCTTTTCCTGAATGAGAACTATCTAGCTAAGGTAGTGGGTCTTCCAGGAGAGATAGTTAAGGTGGAAACAGACTGATTGTCAACTCCAACTCAAATTTAACACAACTCTAGTTACTGCTTTTACATGCAATATAATAGTTTGCTCTCTTTCTGTTTCACTCAGCAGTGTATTCTTATTGAAATTTATAATTGAAGATTTTTGATTTTGATGAAAGTCTTATAGCTAAACATCAAACAAATAATTTGGAAGGACATAATGTAGTTGACTTGTCTGTTTCAATACGGTGTGATAGACAGAATTTATGCTAGTCTGTTTTCTCTCCTCACACAACTCCTCCATGAAAACCATCCAGACACTTCTCTCAAGTGATGCTACTGACCTGCCTACTGGATAAACTAGGCACTGTCCGATTATGCTAGCATTCTTTCTGAAATAATAGCTAGACGTGAGTTAGCATAGTGGAATCATTCTAAAATAATAATAAGGAATAATCCCATGTAAATAGCTAATAAAAGGAAAAAGCTAAATACAGAGAAGTCTTTAATTAGAAGAGATAACTAATACAAGGAGTGTAACATCTCCCTCAGTTATGTCAAACGGCAAGATTTTAACAAATATAATTGGAAATTCAAGTATTAAAATCTCAATTTTGACTTCAGCTGGCTATTGTTTTTTTTTTTGTTTTTTTAATCATTTTGTTCGGAGGATGTTCAGTCTATTTGATTCATAGCTAATCATAAAGAGAATCAATAGTGTTTTGGGGGGTTCTATTTCTATTAGCTACAACAGATGGACATAAACATTTAGTTGTTAAAGGTACATTGTTTTCTCCATCCACTGAACATTTTTATGGGGGGGCATTTAACATTTTCACTGAAAGATTGTTAGCTATTGAATCCTCTAGCTTGTATAGAGAGTGACACTTTTACTCCTTTATTTCATAACGTAACAATTTAATATATTAAGCTACTGCAGTCTTCACTGATTCACTACTTCTAATTGGAATGAGATTAATGTATTATTCTTTTGGAATAGCTCATAAAACATTTTATTTAGAATTAACTACGATCCCGCTTGGGGGTTAGGCTAACCATATACAACATTCTCACCAATTTGGCAGTCTGGGCTCACGTGCGTCCTGCGGTCTTGCGCCGCCTTGAGCAGCAGATGGCGCTTGTCCACAGGTCTCCCCTCTGTGCCGCCTTGGGGGGTGAGAGAGAAGCGGCAACGCTTTTCCAAGTACAAGTCCAGCGTCGGCAAGTCCCCCCAAAGGGGGACGGGCCATTAGGAAGGGGCCCGTCGCCCCCCCCAAGGCGAAGAATAGATGGTAGGAGGGGGTATTGGCACCTGGCCCAGCTGACCCTATAGGATTCTTAACAGCTGTATATAGATAGGATGCAATGCACGATATATCTGTTGAATCCAATGTAACCCAATACATCTGTACCCTGTACTTTGTTACCCTTCCATCAAAATGCCACCAACCAATGGTAATTGTAATTTAATTAATACATTAGCAGTACAACACTAAGCCTCAATGTCCCAAACACATACATATTGTTCACCTTGAGTTTGAGTGTTTGGCTAATACCACAGATACCCCCGCGAGTCTCTCACTTGGCAATCGGATGTACTGGAGGTATGCAGAGCTATGCCAGCGCCCAAGGGTTTGGATGGTAGAGTCTTCTACTCCCGCCATAGCAGCCGTCTTGGCAGCGCCAATCCTAAAGCTGTGTCCAGCATACTGATGGCGAGGAAGACCCACTGCTGCCAACACGTCCTGCAACTGATCTACGAACCAAGGCTTCAAGACTGGTTCTGAGGGGGATTTCCTGAAGAACACCCCTGGCAAAGGGCCTCGAGCTTGAATGTACCGAAGGATTGCGGTAACGGGACACAATGGCTGGCATGTTGCACCCAGAACAATGTTAGCCCCCGCTCCGAATTGGTCACATTTAGACCGTTTCAGGTGAACTCTGACCATAGTAGGTTTGTCTCTACCATCCACAGCCACATCACCCCACATGAGAGACACTGCTGGGTCGACCTTTGCTTTCGCCTCTGGTAAGAGTTCCTCAAGCCTGAAGAACCCGAAGAAGGCAGTGCAACAAATTGCCCACATGAGCTCTTTGTGAGCTATGTCTGCTACTTCCAAGTGGGCCCTAATTCTCTCCATGACCTTCGCTGTAATGAGAAGCCAAAGGCGGGCTGATGGACCACCCAATGATCTGACACGTTGGATTCCCGCCTGCACACGCTTCAGGATCGGCAAGGACGAGTGGTCCCTAGGGTCAGGGAACCCTAAAGATATCTGTGTGTTACGAACCGCAGACAGGTAGCTCCTAATGGTCTGTGGTGCCAGACCCTGGTCGGCCAGATATGCAGCGAAGGAGCACAAATGAGGCTCAGTTACTGGGAATGGCGTGTGAATACTGAAGTGTGTGCAACAGTTGTTAAATCTATTCACTGCAGCCCCATACGTGCAACGTGTAGATGGGGCTAGACCCTCCTGAACGCTGAACCGATGCCGCCATTCCAGGGACACCCAGTCGGCCAGCGGGTTAAGAAGAAGGTCCAGGAGCTGATGTGGCACTGGTGTGGCTGTGGGATTGGCCGTTGGGACCTTTGACAGAAAGGACAAAACACGATTACGAGACAGGTCATCTGCCAGATGATTAGCATGTGTGTCTATGTATGACCCAACTAGCTGGCACCCCATTTGGACCTCTGCGAAAATCAGGGACCTGAGCAACTGCATCACCCCAGCATCCCTACTGACCCTCGCTTGTAAAGCAGCCACCACCACCTGGTTGTCACACCTGCAATTGACCCTGTGGGTGCTCCAAGCATGACCCCAAATCGCACATGCAATAATGATGGGGATGAGCTCTTTGGCCGCAATAGAGAGAGAGTCCGCTCTGCTGTTCCAGGGGGCGAGAAACCATTCTTTTCCAAACCAAGCACCACACCCCCATGACCCTGATGCATCTGACGTCACAGCAACTTCTGGCAGCTCCTGAGTCGGACACAGGAAGGATACTCCATTCCACGGCCCAACAAACTCTCTCCACCATGCAATGTCTGCCTGATAAGACCTGCTGAGACGAAGGATGCACCTATCGCCCCGGCGTGAACCCGTGGCATGCAGGAGGTCCAGTAGCCTTCTCAGGAAGGATCTGCCCGGCTTGACAACCTTACAGGCATACGACAACAACCCGATCAATGACTCGAGCTCCTTTCTCTGGCAGGACTTTCTAGAACCCCTAATGTGGTCAACCTTGATAATTTATCCCCGGGTAGTCGAAGTTTACCAGCCACAGTATCAATCTCAATACCTAGGAATATCAGGCAGGTTGTTGGACCCTCTCGTTTGTGAGGGGCCATCGGGACACCCAATTGAGCACACACTCTGTCCATCGTCTCCACTGCTATCCTGCACTCATCTGACTGAGGGGGTGCAACAACAATAAAGTCGTCTAAATAATGCTGGACAAACCGAATGCCAGCCTGCTGAAGACACCAGTTTAAGGCATCAGCCACCGCATTTTTTGGGGCTGAGCGGAGGCCGAATGGCAGCATAGGGTCTACATAGATACTGCATTCCCATTCCACCGCTTGTAGGATCCGGTCCTGGGGGTGTACTGGGACCAAGCGGTAAGCAGCCTCTATGTCCATCTTGGCCAAGAGAGACGCTCTTCCCATCTGCTGTGCCATCCTCACTATGTCATCCACGGTAACATAGGAGAGGGAAGTGAGGAGTGGGGAAAATACCATCATTCACGCTACCCCCGCTACGGTAGGATAGGTCAGTTATGAGACGGTATTTCCCTGTGTTGTGGCCTTTAGGAATAAGGCCAAACCTATTGACATGTACCCACTCCCTCCAGGTGAGAGGAAAGGGGCCCAGCATGCGACCCTTGGATAGTTCATCGGCAATATAGCCTGAGATTGCCGCAGGCCTGAGCCTGGTGGAGTGCATATTGCATACAGCTGATGTCAAGCGACTATCCCATTGGAATCCAATACGAAATCCATCCCGCAGACCCCGGATTATGTAGTGCACATATGCCTTATCTGGGTAATCTGACAGCAGAATCTCCCAGGCATCTACCTTCAGTTGGGTCGACACTGTGCGCAATTCTGGGATAGTACACCTGCTCGGAGGACGGCAACAGCTCAGGCAAATTAAATCTGCTGTGTGGGGATGCATATCGTCCCAGCCTGCACACAAGATTACAGCACTCATAATATATGCCCTTTACAGTGGTCACAGTGACCGTCACACCACGGAGGTGGAAACCTAATGCAGTGAGACCCCAGCTATCAAATCAATAAGTGGAATTCTTTTTCTTTTTTCAATGAATGTTATTACATGCCCGCGTTTGAAATGTTAGCAAACTTCGTCCAGTTCACGTGTTGCCAATTAGTGCTCTGATAATTGCTGACGACTGAGGTCCCACTGCAACTTCTCCCATAATCCCTCCCAACCATTTTCTACCCCTAACCTCATCCCATGACCACCCTATATTCTAACACGACAAGTCAGTGGAAACAAGTATCAGTATCATATTCATTGAAACAATGAGGTGACTGTTCTGTTCATAGATCAATAGATTACAGTTCAGCGGCGTCCCCACCCAGGCGACTGCCCTTGTGGGTTGGAGGTTGCGGGTCGGTGAGGTGACCTTGCCCGTGGTCGAAACCTCCCACAGTGGATGCCGGGGTGATCGCCCCCACACTCCTTGCAGGTGTGGACATACCTGCACGATGACAGCCTGCAACGGCCTTCGTTGTACCGCCTGCACACTTCGGCCGGCTTCCTTGGTGTCCTGGGCAGTATGCTCTGATGTGCCGGCGATGCCCCCGCTGTTCCAGCGCCAAATGGCCACACCCACCAAGGTTGGTCACGGTTCTGTGGGCAAGAGTTGGCCTGGTGATCATCCTGCAGGCACAGCGAACAACGAGGGATTGATCGGGCCCTCCCCATGAATGCCTCGCTGTAAAGTCGAGGGTCCGGGACCGACCAATCTAGGCACTTCTTGGCCAGTGCCTCCCTTCTAAATTGCCGATCGTATGCTACCCATCTCCCATGCTCGTAGTTCCTCTCTGCCCGAACAATTGTAGCCAGATAGGCAAACAATTCGGGAGCTTTGTGAGGGAATCTGGTGGAGAGTAGAGCAGCCATGGTGGTATATCGTTCCACTCAGTGAGAAATGTCCGTGACCATAGGACGACATAGTGGCACCGGACGGGAGGGAGTTGACTCTGGAGGTGTGTCCATGGTAACCTCCGACATGTCCACAAACTCCAACTCGAGCGCCTTCTTTGCCACCTTTGGTGCTAGCGTGGCTACCGGGTTGAACGGCCCCAGCTTGTTCAGGTGGGCTGCACCTGTGCTATGCCCTGCTGTGTCATCTGCATTGCCTGCAGAAGCTGCAGCTGCTAAAAGGTCACAGCCTGAAGTCGGCCTGAACGTTGGCATCTCAGCGAGAGCGTCCACATGGGGTGATTCCACACCTCCGAGATCTGTAAAGGGTCAAATACATATACGGCATCAGCGAGGGTCAGGCAAGCGTGCCTAGTAATCTGAAGGCAGCATGCCTTGTAATCTGAAGGCAGCATGCCTAGTAATCCCTGGCCGTGTAATTGCTAGTCTGACCTCTCTTCCTACCTTCCCACCTGAGCGGGTAAGTCTAAATAGGGGGTTAGGAGGAAAACAAACAACAAGCAATAGCAACAAGTGAGAAATACCCCATCAATGACAACAAAATAACAACAAGCAGCCTGCTAAGTGTGCCGACCATTTATGTGCTGACCATTTATGTGTTGCCAGGAGTGGGTGTTGATGTCCATTTTCCACCTGAGAGGAAATACTATGTACCCCTTTGGTTTTTTTTTTTTTGCAATACAGGTAGTGTGCCTACTTCCCCCTACCACATCCTGAAGCAGTAAGTAATGATTGCTCACCGCTGCTATTGGGCCTGGAGGCTGTAAGTGGCCCTGTCCCAGCAGGAGTGGTCTCCAAGGAGGGGGCCCCAAGGCTTGAACCCCTATTGTAGAACCTTCCCTCCAGCCAGGCTAGCTGCTCAGGGGCGAAAGGCGCCTCAGGTCTGTCTTCATCACCATAAAGCACTTGGATTACTGCTACAGCTGTATCACCTGGTGGTTCTCTCGGCTATGGCTGAATGACTGACACCACACGAGGATGCCGGCCTCACATGCAGTTACCGTACATGCGTATGTCAGGAGCCACTGCTCCCACGATTACATCATCCCTGGATCTGGCTGGCCCTAGCTAGTAGATGTTAATCAGCTACTGGATCTGGTTGGCTCTAGCTAGTAGATGTTAATGAGCATACTGGATCTGGCTGGCTCTAGCTAGTAGATGTTAATCAGCTACTGGATCTGGCTGGCCCTACCTAGTAGATGTTAATCAGCATACTGGATCTGGCTGGCCCTAGCTAGTGGATGTTAATCAAGCATACTGGATCTGACTGGCCTAGCTAGTAGATGTTATCAGCATACTGGATCTGGCTGGCTCTAGCTAGTAATGTTAATCAGCATACTGGATCTGGCAGGCCCTACCTAGTAGATGTAATCAGCATACTGGATCTGGCTGCCCTAGCTAGTGGATGTTAATCAGCATACTGGATCTGACTGGCCCTAGCTAGTAGATGTTGATCAGCATTACTGGATCTGGCTGGCTCTAGCTAGTAGATGTTAATCAGCATACTGGATCTGGCTGGCCCTAGCTAGTGGATGTTAATCAGCATACTGGATCTGGCTGGCCCTAGCTAGTAGATGTTAATCAGCATACTGGATCTGGCTGGCCCTAGCTAGTGGATGTTAATCAGCATACTGGATCTGGCTGGCCCTAGCTAGTAGATGTTAATCAGCATATTGGATCTGGCTGGCCCTAGCTAGTGGATGTTAATCAGCATATTGGATCTGGCTGGCCCTAGCTAGTAGATGTTAATCAGCATATTAGATCTGGCTGGCTCTAGCTAGTAGATGTTAATCAGCATACTGGATCTGGCTGGCCCTAGCGTAGATGTTAATCAGCATACTGGATCTGGCTGGCTCTAGCTAGTACACGTTAATCAACATACTGGATCTGGCAGGCCCTACCTAGTAGATGTTAATCAGCATACTGGATCTGGCTGGCCCTAGCTAGTGGATGTTAATCAGCATACTGGATCTGACTGGCCCTAGCTAGTAGATGTTGATCAGCATACTGGATCTGGCTGGCTCTAGCTAGTAGGGCTGGCCCTAGCTAGTGGATGTTAATCAGCATACTGGATCTGACTGGCCCTAGCTAGTAGATGTTAATCAGCATACTGGATCTGGCTGGCCCTAGCTAGTAAATGTTAATCAGCATACTGGATCTGGCTGGCCCTAGCTAGTAAATATTTTGAATGCTTTTCCCCCCAAATTCTCCCTGAAGATTTAGTTAGTTATACTATCAATTGTTTTAGTTTTAGTTAATTTATGTTGCCTCTCAAATTCTGCAATTTGTTATGTAGTTTAGAGAATAATTACTTGATAGGAATTTATATTTTCATTTAATTTTGACATAATTCAAGGTGAATTGTTTACAATAAAATTGCTTAGTTTTAGTTTTTGTCATCCACTCTACTGGTAGTTTTAGTTATTATTGAATTTACTGTCTTCTAAAATAATTAGTTTTAGTTTTTTCATGTTCTCTACAGCTTAGTTTTAGTTATTCTTACCAAAAGTAAAATAACCCAAAACTAGGGGTTTTGGTTTTAGTTTTAGTTAACTAAAACAACACTAGCTAAATGCATTCTGGATTAATTCTAGAATAATATAGACATTTATAGGAGAACAATAAAGGTGCAGGTTGCTGATCACTGATCGCCTTGCTGGACGTGTGGTATCCCTTTCATATCAATTTAGCTACTAACTATGCCAAGGCAAATGTTGTGAAGCTGGCTCATGACATTTAGTGAGGATTTAGAGGTAGCATCTTCAACTTTTAAATTTGCACAGTGACTGACTGACAAGGTAAAAACTTGAATTTCTTGTAGTCACGTGTTTATGAAAACCACTAGCTATTCCCATACAGCGTAGGGCTAAATGCCCTGCACTATTGGGTATTTAGCCCTATCCCCACAAAGTGGAGAAGCGTGAAATTGCTTGTAGTTAATAAAGTTGGCCACCCAGTCATTATGTCATGCTCTTCTATTCGTCATTTTTGCTGGTGGATTTGTATGAATAGGTAGCTAGCTATGTTCCACATCAATGATGTTGTCCTGTATTTATTATGAAATTATTTTTGTCAAGGATAGCACATTTGACACTTCCTGGTGGCCATTTCTCCTCTTATATTAAAAAATCATAATCTACATCATCATCATAAGTATTATTATTATGATTATTATTATTATTATTATTATTATTATTATTACTATTATTTTTATTTTTTTAAATATAATGTTATCATTATAAACTAAACAATACAATAAAAATAAAGTCCCTGGCAAGTCCCGGGAAAGGTAAAAGGTCATAAAATTACTAAAATAAAAATGACAATAAAATAAAAAGAATAAATAAATAAATAAATAATAATGAATAATCTAGTACCAGTTAATTGGGTACCCCCCCCCCCCTAAAATATATTATTATTTATTACTATTATTATATCTGCATTGAGCATGGGGTATCTAGCATGTCATTTACCTTGCTCGGTGGAGGACTATGTGATGTAAGTTTACTTTACCTAATCTTTAGTGACGATCCTTCCTAGTTTGTAACCACGCCTTACCAGGAAGTGAGCCCTTCTCTGTTAAAAGTTCCTGCTGCGCAGGCC
>WLWD01005283.1_pt1 | contig 18439 bp, 8 predicted proteins | sample 6712731 | NCBI WGS metagenome assembly WLWD01 (sample SAMN12718690, study PRJNA576275) | sponge metagenome | isolation source: marine sponge | host: Mycale hentscheli | place: New Zealand: South Island, Marlborough, Capsize Point | collected 2014-11-01
GGGCGTTCTCCTCTGCTATTTTCGGGCTCTTCTTTGGGTGCGGTTGAGACAGTTCGTGTTTCCCCCATTTCTGAGTCTGACGTTGAATTTAGTAGTTCTGTGGGTAGTGATTCCCCAGCTAGCACAATGATGGGAGATGATGAGCGTCCCCATATTCCTAATGAGGTGGATCCGATTTCCACAATGATTGATACTAGACTGAAATCCTCATTTTCTGAGTTCTTTAATGGTTTAGCAAGTTCTGGTTTGTTATCTGGTAGTAGTCGTAGTAGTGTTGACTCGATCGATGCTGACATGTCTCGGGAGATCGGTCAACTAGCAGCCCACAAAGATGGTATGGATATTGCCAAGTTTGTCGCCAACCTGGAATCTAACTTAGCCATAATGGGTTGTCCACGTAGACGGTGGAAGTGGGTACTGTTGCAGAAGCTCCACTCGGAGTCTGCTTTGGAAGCCTTGTCCACCTTGAATAAAGAAGTTGCTACATATGACGAGATTAAGGAAAGGTTGTTTGAGTCGTTGGGCTCCAACCTGGTTGCTCTTGGGGTGCAATATAGGGAAGGATTTTCAGCACTTCCTTTTTCCACAAACCCCAGTGAGAAGTTTAAGTATCTCAGTCGTATTGTTAGTTCGTTGGAATTGTTGTGTAAAACTAGAGAAGAAGTTATCATGTTTCTGGTATGTTCTGCCTTTCGGTCTTCGTTGTCTCATTCTCAGAGGGAAGCGATGGACCAGAGGTCGTTTGAGTCTTTGAGAGAGTTGAGTAAATTCGCTGTTTCCATTTCCCCTACCCGTACGGCTGCTTCTTTCGAGAAGGCCAGCTCGACCGGTAGTAGAGTGGGTCGTGGTTTCTCCCCTTTAGTGTGCTTCAAGTGTCTGAAGCGGGGACACAGAGCGTTTGAATGCCGTAATAGTAGCAGTGGTTCATCCACTAGTGGTGAGGGTAGTAATGGTAGTGGCAGTTCTCCAGGTCATTCAAGTACTAAACCTGCTGGGTTGGTGTGCTATACTTGTAGAGAGCCGGGACACAAGTCCCCTGACTGCCCGAAACGCAATATCAAGACAGACCATAAGGATGGTGTAAAGAGAAAAGTATATAATACAAGTTGGGTGGCAGTTAGAGATCGTCCTTCCCATACTTTTGGTAGTGTGAACGGCACGAAGTGTGAGATTGTGCCTGATACTGGAGCTGAGATCTCCATAGTCCCTGGATGCCTTGTTTATGAGGACCAGCTGACCGGGGAAACGGTTGAAGTGAAGGGTTGGGACAGTGATCCTGTTACTTTACGTGTAGCCATTGTCAATTTTGAGTTTAAGGGTAAGTGCTTTAAGCACAGAGTGGCTGTTGCCCACCGGGATAGTTTGGCCGGTAGGGTACTGTTTTCCATACCGGGGTATGGGTAAGCGTGGTTCTGTGAGTTGGGTCGTAAGTCGTTGAACGGGTACTCTTTCAAAGATGGGTTACTTGTGCTTTCAGTGTTGGTTGATGATCAGCCAGTTGTAAAGATTGTAGCTCCTGTTGCTTTCAGAGAGCGGTTGTTGACTCTCGCCCATGATAAAACTGCCCATGTTGGGGTACGTGGGATGAGAAAACTGCTGGGTAACAAGTTTACTTGGCCTGGCATGCACTGTGACATTCGTGAATTTGTCAAGTCGTGTGACGTGTGTTTAAGAATGAACAATGCGGGGAACAAGAAACCCCCTATGGTTGAACGTAGAATCGTGAGTGTTCCGTTCGAAAGCGTGTGTGTAGACCTGGTGGGTCCTTTACCGAAGGGTAAGCGTGGTTCTAAATACCTCTTTTCGTACGTGTGTCTCGCTAGTCGTTGGCCTGATGCCATCCCTATGCGTACAGCGTCCGCCTCTGAAGCTGCTCAATGTTTTCTCGAGGTGATAAGTCGCACTGGGATTCCCCTTCGTGTGTTGTCAGACCGTGGTACCATCTTCTTGTCTAAGTTAATGACTGAAGTGTGTGACCTGTTGGGAATTGATAAGTTAGCCACTTCTCCGTACCGTCCCCAGTCAAATGGTGTTGTTGAGCGGATGCACGGCAGTTTGAAACCAATGCTTTCCAAGGCTGTGGACGCGGGGGTGGATTGGGTTGATTTTCTCCCTCTGGCGTTATTCGCTTTGCGCCAGGTCCCAAATCGTGACCTCGGTTATTCTCCCCACTGTATTGTCTATGGTCGAGATGTGTTAGGCCCTCTGGACATAGTGTATGAAGGGTGGGTGGAGAGACCTTTTGATCCTGTCGATGTAGATGAATGGCTAGTGTCGTTGAACGACCGGTTGGCAGTCATTTCTGATAGTGTGGCAGCCAATCAGTCAGTGTCCAGTGGTAAGCGGGCTGAGTGTGCTAAAAAGGGTGTGCGTGACAAACCTTTAGAGATTGGGTCCTTAGTGCTCATGAGGATCCCGGGCATCAAGGCTTCCCTACAAGCTGCATGGGAAGGTCCCTATTCTGTTGTCAGTAGGTCATCTGACGTAACTTACAGAGTGTCCAAAGGTGATGACCACCCAGTTAAAGTTGCCCACAGGTGTAACCTGAAGGTGTATACCCCTCGCCCTGCGCTACAAGCCAATGCCATAACTGTTGTTGCCGAAGACTGCGGCATAGATGACTCTCTTTTAGTTAGTAAAACTTCTTTGGATAGTGATGTGTGTACTGGTTATAGAAAGTGTGATCTTGATTCTTTGTTATCTGAGCTGAGTGAGTATTTTAGTACGTCCCCTGGCTTGTCCAAGGTAGGATCGTGTGTCATTATTTTGGAAGATGGAGCTTCTGTTGTCTCCTTGCCCCCAAGGCAGATACCAGTAGGCATTCGTGATGCTGTCAAGTCTGAAATCGACTCCTTGCTTGCCGGCGGTATTATAGTTGAATCAGACTCTGATTGGGCTAGTCCCTTGGTTCCTGTTCGGAAGAAAGATGGCGGTGTCCGACTTTGTGTCGACTTTCGTCAGCTGAACGCGGTGACTCCCTTGCGCCGCTATTGGTTACCCTCGTTAGCCGAGATTTTGGACTTAGTTGGTCCTTGTAGTTGTCTCTCAACGCTTGATCTGACTGCTGGGTTACATCAGATTCCCATGGATGTGAACTCCAGCAAGCTCACAACCTTTGTATGTCCCTTTGGAAGATTTAAATATGTACGTATGCCGTTTGGACTTAAAAATGCTCCGGCGATCTTTCAGTCTGTAGTTGAGAAGGTGTTGGAACCTGTGTCACACTGTAGTAAGAATTATGTGGACGATGTAGTCGTGTTTAGTAAGTCGTGGGATGAACATCTTGCCCACCTGAAGTCTGTTATTGAGTGTTTGGGTGATGCTGGCTTTACTATTAAGTTAAAGAAGTGCCACTTTGGCAGGAAGTATTTAGTTTATTTGGGCCATAGGATTGGGTGTGGTTCCCTTTCTGTGCCTGAACATCGGGTGGAGGCTTTGAGATCTTTTGCTCGCCCTGTTACCAAGAAACAACTCAGATCGTTTCTTGGGGCCATGTCTTATTATAGGCAGTTTGTTCCCTTGTTTGCCTCTCACTCGAGCCACTTGACTCCGGCAACTTCATTTAGGGCTCCTCTCCGGTTGAGCTGGTCGGAGGACATGGACTCTGCTTTTCGTAAGCTCAAATGTGGTGTGTGTGATGCTTGTGTTTTATTTATTCCTGTAAGTCATGATGTTTTTGTGTTATATACCGATGCCTCGGGCTCGGGAGTCGGTGGTTGTCTCCATGTATGCAGAGATGGGAAAGAACTTCCCGTGGGTTTCTTCTCGCGCCAACTGAGACCGGCGGAGAAGAATTACTCCGTCACGGAGTTGGAATGCTTGGCTATTGTGGCTTCCCTGAGTCATTTTGAGTTCTACCTCTACGCGAGGGACGTGACTGTCATTACAGATCATCAGCCTTGTTGCTCCCTCGTTTCAGGTTGTCACCTGAATAAACGTTTACTCAGGTTTGCCCTGGCCCTACAGCGATTCTGTGTGGTGATCAAGTACAGGCCAGGCAAGATCCACAACAACGCGGATGGGATGAGTCGGCAGGCGTGGCCCTGCGATCAATCGAGCTCCGCCCTGGTGGAATCAGATTCGCCCCTGTCGAATCTTAGCGGGGGGAATTGTGGGCGGAGTAATGAACATATTCATTTATAGTAACTCTTGTTTATCAACAGCATGTATTATTTTAGTGTTGTGTTATTTATCTTTACTGTATCATCTGCTGAGTGCATGCATGTTGTGTTATTGTCCGGATGTCAATCCGTGAGCATTTCTATTTTTGCGCATGCGTGTCTATGGCTATAAAAGCTTGGGCGCACCTGTGTATCGGCAGTTCTCTAATAATCTTAGTTTGTGCAAACACTGGGTTAGTAGCCAGCTTGTCGTACTTACCTGAGTGAGGAGGACTCTGGTGGCAGCGTGTCACAGAGTTCGGGCATCTTCTGGTTGTGAGTCCTTTGAGCCGTGACCTACCTTTCTTGTGTATACTTTCCCTGTGCCGGTTGGTGGTTCGAGAGCGAGTGATTCCTCCAGAGCCACCCCATTAAACCCACAGTGGACATCATCCCTCCACTTATAAACTCACTAACTCTCTGTTGACTAGTACTACTGGTCTTCTAGACTGGAAGCCATCACTAAGTGCCATGCCTACTCGTCGCTACAAAGCATCATCAGTTAGTGGAGGATCACCAGAGGTCCTCGTCGTGGCTGGTGGGCGTGGCTCAGATGGCGATGAGTTGGACGTAGTGGAAGTTCTACTCAACGACCATTGGATGATTACAGACTCACTTCCTTCTTCATGCTTGAACATGCGATCAACATTCCATGAAGGCAACTTCTACTTCACAGGAGGAGATGGCAAGGAGAAGATTCTGTTCATATGCAGTTTAGAGTCTCTTATAGCGTCTGCTAGTAATGGCAGGACAAGAAGACAAACAATATGGAGGACAGTAACCACACTTACTGACATCTTAGCTATCGTCTCCTATGTATCGAATCTAATCGGCATCGATGACTCTTCTACCATTAGAAGTTACTCCAACAAGACAGAGGTTTGGATTGAGACTACTAGTGAGGGAGATGGACCAGAACAGAAGTATAATGGTGGACTGATAGCTACTGCAGTCTTGTCTACTAGACAGTTGCTGGTTGCTAATAGAGATGGAGTACATAAAGAAATTCTGTCAGGTTAGTGTAAGTAAATAGCAGCATCTCTAGAAAGCCATCTTGCCTTCAGTGATATTGGCTTCTCTATAGAATGTCCCATTTATAGATTATATGGGAATCTAAAGTTAGGTATTAAAAACTTGTACCATAATAAAACTAGAATAATTATTATTTATTATTAAGTTAATTATCTTAAAACTAAATATTTATTATTAATTATGATATTATAATAAGTAAGGTAATTGATTGTCTTTGCCAAAATTGCAAGAGATAGAGAGCAGCTGCTTTTACTGGCAGCTGCTTCTACTGGCTTAGCTCCAGGCTATAAAAACAGCTGCCCACACTCTGTATTGCTGGAGCCAGATAATGGTACTGGTGCAGTGTGTGGGTAACTTGTATAGTATAACCAATGAGACTGTAATAATTAATTAGTATTTTATTTGCAATATTTTATAATGCTTAATTAATTTTATGTTTAATAGTTGTTCTAAAATATGAAGATGCATATAAACACTTCATTGTTTCCAAGGAAGTGTTGGAGCTTCTGTCTTTAAAGTTTATGTCCCTTGGTCCTCCAAGACAAGGCAAGAGTACAACTCTCAGGAGAATAAAGAAAGAGATCATAGATCTTCTGTCAGCTAAAGAAGCAGAGCAGATTCATGGCAGCACAGGCACAGTGGAGTGTTGCTCCAATGTGGTAGTCCAAGGCAAGTCTGATCCAACTACAGCAGAAAGAAGTATAGACTGGACCATTGTAAATAATCTCATTGAGGAAGCTTCTCTACTCTTTCACACTCTCAAAGATAGTCTGGCAACTGAATCCACTTCTGAGGCTACAGCTGATTCCCATAGAGGTAGTGACACCAGGGCAGAGGTCAGTCAGGCTAGCAGTACAGGGAAGTCTCACACTGTGGAAGAGCCACCCCAGCCTTCATTATTGCAGAAGATGATGGCAAGATTGAAATCTTTTACTAACTGGCAACCCGGGCATGAGGAAATCACTCCACTCTCAACAGCACATGACCAACCAGCTGATCAGGCAGTATCATCACCAGATTATTCTGAAATAGCTGCCATATTCGAAATAGTGTCCAAACAGCCACACTTTTCAGAAAATGTGAAGCAATCTTTTAAAGCTTTTTTGAGAATGGAGGACACCGGAGGTCAGCCTGAGCTGATGGACATGCTACCAGCACTAATTATAGGACCTGGCCTCTACTTGCTGTTCTTTAGCTACCAGTTCCAACTAGATGAGGAGTATCGGGTCTTTTATCAGAGAGCTTCAGGAGAGACAACTGCACCAGAGAAATCAGAGTTTACTCTGCAAGAGATGCTTTTGCGTACTCTGGCCAGTGTATCTTGTTTCAGTTCCTCCACCCATCTTCAACCTCAGCCAGGAGCAGACAACTCAGCCATTGGTGAGATACTGGAGTCCTCCAAGTCAGTAGTGTATATAGTGGGTACTCACAAAGACAAGGTTTCTGAGGAAGTCATCGCTACAGTCGATTCGCAGCTTCAAAAAGTGATTCGAGACACTGACTCCTACAAAAAAGGCATAGTTCAGTTCTGCTCAAAAGACAAGCTTGTTATTTCTTTAGACAATATTGGAGGCGGAGTAGAAGAGATCGATCACTTGCATCAGCTACTGGAGAATGTCATGGAGAAACACTTTAAAAAGCTGAAAATTCCAGCAGTGTGGCTTCTGTTCAGCTTGTGTCTTCGCATGAGAGAAGTGAAGACAGCCAGCCTGGAGACCTGCTTGGCCTTGTCCCATGCCTTCAATATGACACCCTACGAGACCAAAGCAGCTCTGTGGTTTCTTCACCACCATGCCGGTGTTCTGATGTACTTCCCCAGTGTGCCTGGTTTGGAGGACCTGGTCATCATAGACATCCAGGTAGTGTATGACAGTATCACTGGTGTCATTCTTAAAGCCATGAGCTTTGATAGCGTAGGTCAGGCCACATCCGAGAGATTCAGGAAGACAGGTCGATTCTCTATGACAGGTTTGAAGACAGCTACAGCTGACATTTCAGGAGATCTGATTCCACCAGAGCAACTGGTAGCTTTGCTAGCATATCTTCACTTGATAGCTGAGATTGCGTCAGTCGAATCTTCTGATACTAACTCAGTGTTAGAAGAGGAGAAAGAATACATCATGCCTTGCGTGTTAGAAAACACTAGTGCAAAGGAACTTGACCTATTCCACAAAGAATCATATAGATCTTGTTTCGTGGAACCTCTCTTGATGTACTTCAGTAGTGGGTTTACTCCTATGGGACTCTTTCCTGCTGCAATGGCATGTCTCGTATCCAACAAGTCCTTCACTTTCATTACAGAAGGTGTCAAGAAAAACATGGTGCACTTTTTGTATGGAACAAAAAAAGTTCATGTGTATTTTGTATCGAAATCTAAATATTTCGAAGTCGTAGTTTCTTGTGATCCTACTTTCCAAAACTCCATTCACCATGAATGTATTTCTCTAAAACAAGAAATAGAAGACACTCTAAAGGAGGCTTGTTCCAGAATGAACTACAACAGCTCCATGGACTACCAGTTTGCATTTGACTGTCGTTCACATGAAGGAGAAAATCATCTTGGAGTGGTTGATGGTGCAGACACGATTCCAGAGGTTATGACATGTCTCTTCAATCCAGATTATCCACAACCAGTTGTACTCACCAATAGACACCTCATTTGGTATGGACAGGTATGAAGAAATAGACTATGTATTCTAACTTGCAGTAACTAACAATGATATTATTTGGTTTTAGAAATTTGAAAAGAAAGATCCTGTGGTTGAGGTCTCTGAAAGTAAGTCAAGTTATTGTTTTTATTTGGTATCATTATAAATGTTTTATTATTAGGTGGCAATAACTTGAGTATATTTCTGAGTGTGTATCCTGACTTGGTCCTCTCAGTGAAGCCTTGTGTCATGACAGTAGCTGATCACTGCTACAGTATTGGACTCATATCTCCTGACATGTATGACCAGCTCCTTAAACGTCAGAACTGGATTGATGTAGAGAAGACAAGGAACCTTCTGAGTAGCATTCGTACAGTCTTATCAACTAGACCTACTGCCCTCGAGGAGTTTGTTACTGTATTGTCTCAAGTGGACTATTGTAGACAAGTGGCAGATAAATTAAAGCAACAGCTCCAGTAAGAATATTGTTATTATAGTAGCATTTGAATTATTGTTTTTGTTATAGAATTGCTGTGGATTGAATTCAATCAACACTACAGGGACATACATTTGAAAACACTCGTTGAATTTTATGCTTTATATATTATATCCCATATTTCAAATTTAAACGTTGTGGATTTATATTTTTTGTAATTTTTGAATAAAAATTATTTATTTTAACAAAATGTTATATAATTCCATACAATAATAGTAATGGTCACCAACTCCAGCAAAATGAGGATAATATGGCCACCATCAATAGGCACTGCCACATACACGACACCAACAGCACGAGAGTATGTCACAAACTCAGACTTGAGTGTGACTGCAGTTCCATTCATTAACACTGTAGTCCTCTGGAAGTCGTACGTGGCTAAATATTTATATACATATGTATAAAATAAACACACAAACTTATATAACATACACACATGTGCACACACATACATACACATTTGCTCACGCATACAGTGAGTCACTTATAGATCAACTGTGGCCACAGGACTCCATTAACCACTAAGGTCAGTCCATGTCTGTTGCTCATGTGAGGACACTCCAGTATGTTGTTGTCTCTGACATTACAGTCTATTAAGATTGTGGGGGTTTCAAGGTTGCCCTCACTCGCCTTGCGCACAACGCGAGAGCCACAGTCTGATGAACAGCGAAGTTCGCTGCCACCAGAGTTCAGCTCGAGATAAATCTCTCTTGTGTCAACGAATATCGTACAAGTGCATGAACTAAAATTACAACACGTGGCGAGGGGCTTATGAATAAGGGTCCTCTCGCCACTGACCAATGAAAGTGATACAACTATAAATCCTGCGCACAACTACTCACACTTAATGTTCTATACAATACACACTCTAACAACAATGACCTAAATGACATGATACACAAACGTAAAACTAGTTCTCTTTGCATTCTGTCTTTCCACTGCTCCTCCTTTCTTATTCTCCTTCTTCCTTCTTACTCTCGAATGTGGGCATCTCCTGTATGCCCACATCTCCCCCCTCCTTCATGAGCTGGGTGACACGGTCACAGACAACAGTCTCTCCATGGCACCTACTCAAATCATCTGCAACTACATTCTCATCTCCTGCTCGATACACAATATCAAAGTCATACATAGACAATTTCAAGCACCAATTATATATTCTTCTGTTTTCTTGTTTCCCACATCTCATATTTACTAATCCTTTGTGGTCGGTTACCACCGTGAACTTCCGACCATATATAAAGTATGCGAAGTGCTTGATGGCTTCATAAATCCCCAGGCCCTCCAGCTCTTGGGCACTGTAGTTCGATTGGGCTCCTCTTAACTGTTTTGAGAAGAAAGCGACTGGTAAATTCTCCTTGTTTCGAACCACGGAAAGGACAGCTCCTACCCCCGTCGAGCTCGCGTCACTCTCTAGTACAAAAACATCACTCACACATGGAACACATAAACGTACTGATACAGATAATTTATTACACAACGCATGAAAGGCGTCAAACATCAGACTTGTCCAACTCACCACCCCAGACATTGCCGTAGACGTGTGTGGCGTGAGGACAGAGGACCATTGATGAAGTCCAGGGATGAACCTCCTATAGAACCCCACCAGGCCCAAGAAGCCACGCAACTGCTTCCTCGTTCTAGGCAGAGGGTGATTCTTAATTGCCTCAACCCTTGCCTCTGGCACACTGAACATGCCGCCACCCAACTGGTGACCCAGGAACTCCAGCGTTCGTCTTCCGAAGCTACACTTCGACCTTTTACAGGTCAGGCCATTCTTCCTTAAGGCCTCCAAAACTCTCTCCAAATGTTCCAAATGTCTTTCCCAATCTCCCGACACCACTAGAATGTCGTCTATATAAACGTTAGCGCAATCTCTGCACTCTACCAAAACCTCATCCATCAATCGCTGAAATACCGACGGAGCGTTAGTCAGTCCGAAGGGCATCCGACGGTACCTAAACTTTCCAAACGGGCAAACAAAACACGTTTTGTCCCGATCCTTCTCCTCTACCATGATTTGGTGAAACCCTTTTGCTAGGTCGATCTTAGACATCACCCGTCCAGCTCCCAATTTTTCCACCATTTCGTCAAACGACGATATGTAGTACGGTTCCTTCTCTGTTACCTCGTTGAGTCGACGGTAATCAACGCACAACCTGACGTTACCATCTGGCTTCCTTACTGGCACCAGTGGCGATGCCCAGTTGCTCCTGCATCTCTCGATAATACCCAACTCTTCCAAACCATTCAGTTCCTTCTTTACCAGCTCCCTGATCCCTAAGGGGACCGAATATGGCGTTTGTCGAATAGGTTCACTGTCACCGGTATCAGTCACCGGTATCAATGGACATCACCACCCGATCCGTGCTTCCCGGACTGTCGGAGAAAACATCGTCATACGTCCCCAGTAACCCTTGCAATTCACTCTCTTTGAACCCTTCACATTCACCACTCAATACACTGCTCTCATCACCCTGTTCTTCCACTACTATATCTAATCTCCTTATACAAGCTCTTTTCTTAAATTCTTTGATACAATTCACATGTACTACCTTAGAATGCTTTTCGTTCTTGTGGGCATACAGGAGATGCCCACATTCGAGAGTAAGAAGGAAGAAGGAGAATAAGAAAGGAGGAGCAGTGGAAAGACAGAATGCAAAGAGAACTAGTTTTACGTTTGTGTATCATGTCATTTAGGTCATTGTTGTTAGAGTGTGTATTGTATAGAACATTAAGTGTGAGTAGTTGTGCGCAGGATTTATAGTTGTATCACTTTCATTGGTCAGTGGCGAGAGGACCCTTATTCATAAGCCCCTCGCCACGTATTGTAATTTTAATTCATGCACTTGTACGATATTCGTTGACACAAGAGAGATTTATCTCGAGCTGAACTCTGGTGGCAGCGAACTTCGCTGTTCATCAGACTGTGGCTCTCGCGTTGTGCGCAAGGCGAGTGAGGGAAACCTCGAAACCCCCACAGATTTGGTGGCAGCGGTGGGATCCTTGAGAAGGAGACGTCTGACTCAGGATCCGAACGAACTAGGACCAAGAGGCTACTACGGTGTCTGCGTGTCCCACAGTCTGCGTCCACGGACGGAGATACTTTAACCGGAGTGGAAATTATCCACCCTACCAAGGTCTACGGACTAAACCAGAAATCACCATCCCTTGTTACGGCAGAGGGAGAGAACGCTCTACTTGTCAAGGCAGAGAAGAGCAAATCACAAGGCCCCTTGCTACGGTAGAGGGAGGCCATAGAAAGAGAGAAGAAAGCGAAGGAACGAGAAGAAGGAAGAACCACTGGGGAGGAGGCTCTGGCAGCCTTAGAGACTTGTGTCACTCACAGTGTAGTTGTGTGTGTGTAGTGAATTTTAAGGGTTGTAATTGTAAGAATTTTGTTGATTGGTTCTAATATTGTGTTGTGCTCACCGTGTGATCACTGTGTTGATTATTTGTAATTCACAGGGTCTCAACTGAGGACGTGTTCGCTTGCCCTCTATGACAGAGCCTGGACAAAGTGAGGCGAGGAGGAGGACCAAGAAGTCGTCCGGGGTGAGCACTGGGAAGGAGCTGTACCGGCCCACGGGGCGACCAACCGTCAAAACTCGATCGCCCTACCTATTTAGGCCTTCCGACGCAACGTACGAGGAGGAGTCGGGAGCCGAGTCTGAGGTCATAGGGGACAGTGAGGCAGAAGTAGAAATATCGAGGAGAGGGGAAGAAAGTGAGGTGGCGTCGCTATTGCGATTCCTAGTAGAAAAGGACGTGAAGGATAGAGAAGAGAGGAAAGCCGCAGAAGAGGTGAGCCGAAGGGAGAAGGAAGAAAAAGCAATCAGGAAGAGAGAGGCAGCAGAGGTGAACCGAAGGGAAAAGGAAGAGGAGGCAGCCAGGAAGAGAGAAGCAGAAGAGGTGAACCGAAGGGAAAAGGAAGAAGAGGCAGCCAGGAGGAGAGAGGCAGAAGAGAGAGCCAGGAGGCTTAAAGAAGAGGGAGAAGACAGACGACAAGGAGAAGAAGTTGCCTGTCGCAGGGAGGAGGAAGAGCGCCGAAGGACGTCTAGACTGGAAGATGACAGGACACGTGAGGAGAGAGTTGTTGCAGGAAAAGTTGAAGGGGTTAGGAGTGTATAAGGAAGGGAACGAATTAGGGGCTTACTTAGGAAAGTTTGAGCGGATAATGAGGGAAGGTAGGATTAGTGAGGGTGACTGGGGGGAGAGATTGTATTCCAAGTTGCCTGAGACCCTGTGCATGAGGGTGGCCCAAGCAAGGGACAGGGATGAAGAGTACGGGGAAATAAAGAGGATTTTGTTAAAGGCTACGGGAGAAACAGCTATTACCTATGGGAACCAGCTGTTAGAAGCCAATGGGGAACTGTTTAAGAACATGACTGCAGGAGGGTTAACAGATTGGCTAGTAAGAGTAACGAAAGGAATGTACCAAGGTTGCAAGGGTGTGGAGGACTGTATGTTGGCCATGGCGTTGGCCGTATTGAGAAGGAATTTGCCGCCTAGTGGGAAGGCGTATCTAGAGATGAGAAAGATTGGGGAGTGGGGGGAACTGAGAGACACTCTTGAGGACTGGATGTCCGGGAGACAGAAGGGGAACTTTTATAGGCCTTTGGGTAGTGGTCCCAGTGAGGTAACTAGAGGATATAGAGGAACAGGAGACAAAGAGAGTTGGTATGGGCGTGGAGGAAAGGCCCAAGGGGGTGGTTTGGGAGATAAAGTGGGAAGCACGTATGGAGTTGTGACGTGCTACAGTTGTGGAGAAAAGGGGCACAGAGCTAGTGAGTGCAGGAGAGAGAGACATGGTAGCAGTTACATTGCACGGGTACCCACCTGTTACAATTGCGGAAAGGTAGGGCACAAGAGTCCTGAGTGCACAGCCAAGAAGGGTAAGGTCACAGTCAAGAAGGAGCCTAACCCAACTAAGATGTCTATGTTGAGGAGAACAGAGTCAGGGCAGGCGGAGAATGTGGCGTACGGAATGGTGAATGGGATGAGAACTAAGGTCCTCATTGACTCTGGCGCTGAGTTTGGGTCTGTACCCAAGGCACTAGTTCCGGAAGGAGTAGAGCTGTGTGCAGATGTGTATGTAAGGGGATATGGTGGAACAGAGAAGCGGTATAAAAGTTGCATGAGTGAATTTGTGGTAGGAGGCCACGTGAAAAGGATAAGATCCATTATAGATGAGAGTGAATCATCAGGGGTGACTTGTTTGGTACCGGTCTCTTTAGCAGATGACCGGGAAGCGGTGGCGTATAGAGAGGCCATAAGGGAGTATGTGTCTGAGGACAGGGCTAGAGTTAATGTGCTGACTAGGAGCATGGTCAGGAGGGAGAGGGAGTTAGAAAAGTGTGAAGAAGAGTTAGATGAGGTTGTGTCGTGGGATACAGTTAGTCCTGAAGGTGATGGTGAGCCTGAACCTGAGGATGGAGCGAGTAGCCAGTCCGATCCCTTAAATATGCCCGAAGTTGGGAGTAGGGTGGGAGAGGACCAAGGGGTGGAAGAAGCTGAAGGTATGCCTGAAGCCGAGCAGCCCCGGGCGAAAGCGAGAGAAGAGATAGAGGAAGGGAGCGCGACTCCCTTAGGTGAATTAGTAGTGGGGATGGAGTCAGAGAATGAGCTAAGCAGAATAGCTGGGGAAATAGGACCTGTGAGAGAGGGTCGAGAGAAGGAAGAGTTTGTGAAAGAGTTGCAGGAGGATAGCAGCTTAAGGGAATGGAGAGAGTTAGGAGACAGGAAAGAGAGAGGTTTTAGATGGAAGGGAAATGCGTTAGTGAGAGGAATGTATATAACGTGGGATGAATATCGAGATGTAATTGTGTTGCCAAAGAGCTATAGAGAGAAAGTGAAAGTTTTGGGGCATGACAAGAACGGGCACCTAGGTGCAGACAAGGTAGCGAAGATGGTGGGGAGGTACTTTGCATGGCCTGGAATGGCTAGAGAGCTAATAAGATACTGTAGGAGTTGTGAAAAGTGCCAGGTGAGGAGCAAATACAGGCCAAGGAGGGCACCAGTGGTTGAGAGGCCAATACTGGCAGAGCCTTTCGAAAGTGTGGCTATTGACTTGGTCGGGCCACTGCCTAAGGGGAAAGGAGGAAACAGGTACATTTTAACATACATTTGCTTAGCTACGAGGTGGCCTGAGGCGGAGCCTCTAAGGAGCATTACAGCGAAGGCAGTTATGGATGGACTATGGTCCATATTCTCCAGGACCTCTGTCCCTGAGAGGATCCTTACCGACCAAGGTAGTCAGTTCTGTGGTAAAGTGATGACCCAATTGTGTGAGCACCTGGGAATAGAAAAGTACGAACGTCCCCCTACCACCCCGAGACAAACGGTGCCGTAGAGAGGATGCATGGGACTATGAAGAGTGTATTGGGAAAGTGTATAGACGAAGGGTTGGACTGGGTTGGCCAGCTATGTTTTGTATTGTTTGTACTGAGGCAGATGCCTCATGCAGACTCGGGGTATAGCCCTTTCGACATGGTTTACGGGTTCCGGGTAAGGACGCCTTTGGACGCCCTATACCATGGTCTATATGAAGTGGAAGCTGAGAGATTGAATGTTTGTGAGTGGGTAACTAAGATGGCAGAGAGGTTGGAAAATGTAAGAGATAGCGCAGCCCTGAGAATGGCCAAGGGGAAGGAGAGTAGGTTACAGTATGTGAACAAGGGAACGAAGTTGAGGGAGTTTAATGAGGGAGATTTAGTTTTATACAGGGTACCGGGAATGACCTGTAAGTTGTCGGACTCATGGCAGGGTCCGTACAAGATCTTAAGAAAAATGGGAGCAGTAAATTATAGAATAGGGAAAGTTGAGAACGAGAAGCATTCTAAGGTAGTACATGTGAATTGTATCAAAGAGTTTAAGGAAAGAGCTTGTATAAGGAGATTAGATATAGTAGTGGAAGAACAGGGTGATGAGAGCAGTGTATTGAGTGGTGAATGTGAAGGGTTCAAAGAGAGTGAATTGCAAGGGTTACTGGGGGCGTATGACGATGTTTTCTCCGACAGTCCGGGAAGCACGGATCGGGTGGTGATGACCATTGATACCGGTGACAATGAACCTATTCGACAAACGCCATATTCAGTCCCCTTAGGGATTAGGGAGCTGGTAAAGAAGGAACTGAATGGTTTGGAAGAGTTGGGTATTATCGAGAGATGCAGGAGCAACTGGGCATCGCCACTGGTGCCAGTAAGGAAGCCAGACGGTAACATCAGGTTGTGCGTTGTCTACCGTCGACTCAACGAAGTAACGGAGAAGGAACCGTACTACATACCGTCGTTTGACGAAATGGTGGAAAAAGTGGGAGCTGGACGGGTGATGTCCAAGATCGACCTAGCAAAAGGGTTTCACCAAGTCATGGTAGAGGAGAAGGATCGGGACAAAACGTGTTTTGTTTGCCCGTTTGGAAAGTTTAGGTACCGTCGGATGCCCTTCGGACTGACTAATGCTCCGTCGGTATTTCAGCGATTGATGGATGAGCTTTTGGTAGAGTGCAGAGATTGCGCTAACGTTTATATAGACGACATTCTAGTGGTATCGGGAGATTGGGAAAGACATTTAGAATATTTGAAGAGAGTTTTGGAGGCCTTAAGGAAGAATGGCCTGACCTGCAAAAGGTCGAAGTGTAGCTTTGGAAGACGAACGCTGGAGTTCCTGGGTCACCAGTTGGGTGGCGGCATGATCAGTGTGCCAGAGGCAAGGGTTGAGGCAATTAAGAATCACCCTCTGCCTAGAACGAGGAAGCAGTTGCGTGGCTTCTTGGGCCTGGTGGGGTTCTATAGGAGGTTCATCCCTGGACTTCATCAGTGGTCCTCTGTCCTCACGCCACACACGTCTACGGTAATGTCTGGGGTGGTGAGTTGGACGAGTTTGATGTTAGACGCTTTTCATGCGTTGTGTAATAAATTATCTGTATCAGTACGTTTATGTGTTCCATGTGTGAGTGATGTATTTGTACTAGAGAGTGACGCGAGCTCGACGGGGGTAGGAGCTGTCCTTTCCGTGGTTCGAAACAAGGAGAATTTACCAGTCGCTTTCTTCTCAAAACAGTTAAGAGGAGCCCAATCGAACTACAGTGCCCAAGAGCTGGAGGGCTTGGGGATTTATGAAGCCATCAAGCACTTCGCATATTTTTTATATGGTCGGAAGTTCACGGTGGTAACCGACCACAAAGGATTAGTAAATATGAGATGTGGGAAACAAGAAAACAGAAGAATTTATAATTGGTGCTTGAAATTGTCTATGTATGACTTTGATATTGTGTATCGAGCAGGAGATGAGAATGTAGTTGCAGATGATTTGAGTAGGTGCCATGGAGAGACTGTTGTCTGTGACCGTGTCACCCAGCTCATGAAGGAGGGGGGAGATGTGGGCATACAGGAGATGCCCACATTCGAGAGTAAGAAGGAAGAAGGAGAATAAGAAAGGAGGAGCAGTGGAAAGACAGAATGCAAAGAGAACTAGTTTTACGTTTGTGTATCATGTCATTTAGGTCATTGTTGTTAGAGTGTGTATTGTATAGAACATTAAGTGTGAGTAGTTGTGCGCAGGATTTATAGTTGTATCACTTTCATTGGTCAGTGGCGAGAGGACCCTTATTCATAAGCCCCTCGCCACGTGTTGTAATTTTAGTTCATGCACTTGTACGATATTCGTTGACACAAGAGAGATTTATCTCGAGCTGAACTCTGGTGGCACCGAACTTCGCAGTTCATCAGACTGTGGCTCTCGCGTTGTGCGCAAGGCGAGTGAGGGCAACCTCGAAACCCCCACAGTTCTCAACCTTCCCTATTCTATAATTCACTGCTCCCATTTTTCTTAGAATCTTGTACGGACACTTCAGTACCAGGTTGGCAAAGAGTCTCCTTCTACACAATAAAGTATTTGTGACAGGATCTGAGAAAACAGCCCACTTGGAGCACTCCATCAAAATTTTATTTTTGTATTTGCTATGTACTCCTTAAAATTTCCTTCAAAATGAGCCATAAATAATTAGCAGGCTATCAGTAGTTTTCGAGTTATGAGCCGTTAAAGTTTCGCCTGTTCTACCACACGCTATTTCGGAAAAATTGAGAAAAACGCGTTTGAAAGACCACAAGAGAAAAAGGAGTGCGGCATTTCTAACGACACGCTCACCATGAAATACTTGTCATTGACACTTCAAATTTGTCAGAAGGTAGGCAAAGGGTTTTAGATTGGTATGAACAAATAAAAATGTTTTCCAATTTCTATGCCCCACTCGATGTTTTTGCCTGTATCTCAATTTCATGTTTTGCGCGAAGTGGGCTGTTTTCTCAGATCCTGTCACATTTATTTTGACCTTAAATATTGGAAAAAAAAAACACACACACACACACACTGTTTTAATCCATACAGTCTTCCACTCTGGATTGTCACGTGCTAACGCACGGACTTCATCTATTCTCAGATCTGTAAAACACACAAACACACAAGAAAGTGTGCTAGTTCACCGCTGAAATGTTATGTACTTCAGTCAAATTACACATCCCCGGCAGTTTCTCTCGTTTCATTTTCGGCCACAGGACACGTACGACTCTAAAATATGCTAATTACATGGTCCCCTGCAGTTTCTTGTTTCGTTATAGTCCACTGAACACGGCCAACTTTAAAATTTTATGTCAATTAAATGGTCCCCGGCAGTTTCTCTCGTTTCATTTTCGGCCACAGGACACGTACGACTCTAAAATATGCTAATTACATGGTCCCCGGCAGTTTCTCTCGTTTCATTTTAGTCAACTGGACACGTCCAACTCTAAAATATGTTAATTACATGGTCCCCGGCAGTTTCTGTAGTTTCATTTTCGGCCACAGGACACGTACGATAATGAAATATGCTAATTACATGGTCCCCGGAAGTTTCTCTCATTTCATTTTAGTCAACAGGACACGTCCGACTATGAAATATGCTAATTACATGGTCCCCGGAAGTTTCTCTCGTTTCATTTTGTTTCACTGGACATGTCTGACACTAAAATATGCTACTTACATGGTCCGCGGCAGATTCCCTCGTTTCATTTTAGTCCACTGGACACATACGACTCTAAAATATGCTAATTACATGGTCCCCGGCA
>WLWD01005097.1_pt1 | contig 18432 bp, 12 predicted proteins | sample 6712731 | NCBI WGS metagenome assembly WLWD01 (sample SAMN12718690, study PRJNA576275) | sponge metagenome | isolation source: marine sponge | host: Mycale hentscheli | place: New Zealand: South Island, Marlborough, Capsize Point | collected 2014-11-01
TTTCATATTGTATATGCTGTTGAGGCTAATCCAAACAAACAACATTTATCTCATACATAATAATTAAAAAATTATTTGTAAATTTGGGCACAATGGACTGGTCCAAGCTTCCCTTCCCAAAACACCCTGAATAATACTTCACTTTATTAGGGGATCAAATAACAAGTTAAAGCTAATAGCTAATATTTGCCAATACTGTACAAGAAATAAACTAACAGAAATTTTTAAACAAGCAAGCAAAATTTTGAAGAATCTTCTTATTCAAATCAGATTAGCCTCAGTAAATTGAATTAAAACTTACCCTACATTAGCTGATCATAATAATTGAATCTAACCTGTATGACTTTTTTTTACTTTATAGCTAGCTAGATAGATTTCTTACAAGATTTCTTTCTTACAATTACTTGAAACAAAACCCATTTCTGTTGGAGATGCAGAACTCAAATAGGTCATGTGGGCACTTCATGTAGCTTTGTTTTTTCTGTTTTGTTTCATTGGTGTTGAAGATCAATAACCATATTTCATACATGTAATAGCTAGTTAGAGTTTTCCTATATGCAAAGGGTTCATGTGGGTTCAGCTGAACTCCTGCCTCCCCTTCCCCCCCACCCCCCACCATTTTTTAAAAATATTTATTTATAAAACCTTTTTATGAAATGACTATACTGCCTCTACATACATCTCCATAAGAAGTACATGTGATTTACACGTTAAAGTTGTACAGCTACAATAGACTTCCTTTTGAGAAGAGGATTCAGAAGACTAGCTACGAACTTCCTTCTTTATGCTTCTGCTTCAGGGTTGGGTTGGGACTACACATCTAAACCATTCCTGTTTTTCCAAAGTCTGTGCATGGGCCTGTAGAGTAATGCTCAGTTGTCATAGAAAATGATATTCATTTCTCCAGGTGTGGCATGGGACATTCTTCAGTTAATTAGTGAAGTACTACATATGTGACTGAATGTGGCCTCACCATACAATCTCTGCTGTCTACAGAACGAGGAGCTATGCTAAAGGATTGTGAGTTGCAATGGCTCATGGTTTACTTGAGTTATTTATGTCTCAGTGAAGGACAACCATTCCTTACTGGAGTGCCTGCCACTGTGTACTCCAGTCCAGACTCTAGTGGTTCTACTTGTCCTTCACAGGACACCATCAATGAGGAACACAGAAGAATTAGAGATTCCATCTTGACTAGCAGCGATGAGACTGTTCCATGTTCCTGTGGGGGTCCAGGCTGGACGAGAGCTGTATATCTCAACATGACTGATCCTGATCACTCTTGTCCCCCAAATTGGAACCTCACAACATCCCCGGTTCGTGGATGTGGAAGAACAACTTTGACTGGTGCCTCTTGTGACTCTGCCATTTTCCCAGTTGATCGTGTGTATTCAAAAGTATGTGGCCAGATTAATGCTTATCAAAAGGACATAAGTGGAGCATTTTTTAACAACCTGGTTAGTACTATCACTTTGGAGAGTTCCTATGTGTCCGGAGTTTCACTTACCCACGGGGAAGATGGGTCTCGACAGCACATCTGGACCTTTGTAGGAGCTATATATGAGGATGAGAGTCATCCAACTTTAAATCTGGACCATAAATGTCCCTGTACTGATGCCAATGTTACATGGCCTTTTGAAACACCAAGCTTCATTGGGAATGACTACTTTTGTGAAACTGGGAAAAAAACAGCATTTGTCAGAGCTGGTACTGTTTATGTTGATGACCCGCTTTGGGATGGAAAGGGGTGTGGCCCTGCCAGCACATGCTGTTCTTTCAACACTCCTCCTCTGTTCTGCAAATCTCTTCCTCAACCTACCAGTGATCATCTAGAGATAAGACTGTGTTATACGAGTCCTGCTCAAAATGAAAACAAATTCATTTCATTGATTGATATATATGTAAAGTAAGATGCTATTCAATGATCATTGTGAATTATTACCAACATTTTGGTATGCTTACCATATTATATTACATAATAATAACAAGCAAGCGAACAAAAACACCTTTCATGGGGTTGGTATGGAAAACACAGCTGTGTATAGATGTAAGGATGGCTAGTGAGTGATAGACTGCCACCAGAGAATCCTAGCTAGTACAATTTTAAAGATATTACGAGGTGTGAGGTATATTAATTCTGACTGGCTACTGAAATATATAGCTAATTACCTTACAGCAATAGAAACTTGTATATCAGGTACAATGATAAATAAATGTTCCACTCCCTCACCCTGCCAAGGGAGATTTGCATTTGTTCGCATAGTAAGTAGAGAATATTCCTATGTTAATGAGGGAGAGCTATGGCTGTAAGTATAGTATCTTTCATACTTTTTTCCTTAATTCTTGCAACATTTCTTGACATAAAAAATACATTACTCTTGTTACCACATAATCTTAATAACTTGTTTTTACTTTGGTTCTGTGATAGCTAACTAATGACAAAAGCAATTAGCTTTGTTTTGTGAAATATAACTATACATTTTCCCACTAAAATGGGTAAGTGTAATACATTGTAAAGTGTGTGGAGTTAAATTTCTTATTTCTCTTGAATATTATGGTATTTTTTCCATGTGTGTCTGCATATTTAGCTATGGCTTTTGTTTAATACTGGTGAACCCATTCAAAATGAGGAAATGCTTTGCTTTAATTAGGTAGCTAGCTATCTCAGGGATTTTAACGTAGTCGGGAAGTAAATACACCGTTCAGGCTCAACGCGCGCCTCAACAATAACTCTTCCTATTTTAACCATCATACTCATTAACATTATATGTCATGCTCAGTACATTTACACCGCCGTTGATCTTCGGCGATGTTTGTCGAACACTAGCACTTTATTGTTTATATGTTGTCACGTTTACTGTTTTTAATTCATTCTTAGTGTCTCAGTTCTGTTGTACATCTATCTATCAATCGATGCAGTTACTTACTGTTATATCCAACTTGGATCGTTTTTATCTCAATAGTTTAATTATTTCTGTCTTGTTTGGGGTAATTGAAACTAGTTAGGACGTGTCTCGAAGGCAAGATGAGTTGTACCGTATACAGAGGTTAATGGTGAGGCCTTACAACCCTTTATGTCTATTGACACGGTGTAAATTACGTAATGTAGGCCTCCCTCATAATAGGCCCCCCAGGCCCATTCCACTGGATTAGGCCCCCCCCTGGCCCATTTTACCGGTAGAATGGGGCCCCCAGGACCCATTCTACCAGTAATTTGGGCCTCCCAGCGTTAATTTGGGTCTCCCGTTAGAGGAACTTAAAAACATGGCTTACACAGCAAGAACTATTGTGGGGAAACCTCCCAGTATTCTAGCACAGAAAAGGGTCCGGCTAAAGGAGTTTGTATGAATTTATAAACTACAATAAATTAATTTCAGTCTAATAAATACTTTGAATTAAGTGTTGTTGAAATGGCCTGGCAGCTATGTTTCCATAGTAACTAGGTATTTATTAGTTTACTTGATAGTAATTTATAGAAGTTAACAAATGCGTAAAGTGTATGTAATGTTTAGCAGTTATCATGAAGAACTTTTGTGCTACTTTGAACCAAGTGTAGCAAATAGCTAGCAGCTAATACCATAGATAGGGATCATAATAATTATGTTTGCAAGCTTTTAAAGATTGACATCAAATTGTTAGCTTTTTTTTTTTATCATTTTAAAATTGCAACATAGTTATATCAGGAAATGATAAAATTTAATTTGAGAACATGATTTGCATAAATCATGTAGATTCTTGGTTGATATGTTGACTTTCATTTTGAGCAAGAACTAGGAGTCCCTATGTATAAAAAGTTTGATAAGGCTGAATCATTTTGGAAAGCAGGAGGGGGGACCTTATCTTACGAATGGGGGCCTATAATACCGGTATTTTGGGCCGGGTGGGGAGGCTTTATGGGGAGTCTAAAATTTTATGACATACCCTTCAAGAATCTACTTGAAAAGTGGTCGGCGGATGACTCGCTTCAGGGACACGTCTTCCACTTGCTAGATAGTCCCGATCATACACTATAGTCTGGCGAGCCAAACGCTTTACCGACCACGCGGTCGGTAAAGGGTCTGGCTCGTGAGACTAATCATACACTACTACTAGTGATGTGCTTGAGCACAAATGGCGAGCGAGCTATGAATGATTTTGACTTCTAACACTGAAGCTACTGAAAATAAGGTCGAGTTTTTAAATTACGCATACACGGTAAAGGGATTTCAGTGCCATAGTAACAACTCGCTGCAACTGTTTGAATTGAAGGAAAAACAACACATTATTTAAACGTTTTCTTTGTGATATTTTAGCTAAGTAGTGGCTGTAAAGCACAATGCTTTGACACAACTGGACATACACCTACACGAGACTTACCTTCGCGGTTAGTCTAGTGGACAATGCATTTTCAAGTAAATACTGTTGCGTACGGCTTATAACCATGACAAAGAGAGCATTGACTTACCACCGCCACTAACTTGAATAGAAATGGAAGTCCCGCAAGTTTTCACGTTTTAACTGCACCTGCAAAAGAATTCAAAACGGTAAACAATTCAATTTCTAGGGTGATACGGGTACTGATCGATAAACCAGAGGATTCTGTTTAGTGAAGTTTGGGACGGGGTTGACCACAGAACTAACACAAAAACGCAAGGGTCAAAGTACAAAAATGACTTGCGTACGTCCAAACATATATATAAACTACATGTAAGTGGTGTGCTTGAGCACAAATGGCGAGCGAGCCTGCCTAGTTAAAACTACAGTATTGTTACTACATAATTTATATTTTTAGCTTAATTCATGCAAAACAGCAGGCAGTTGACCATTAATTTTAGCAAACACAAATAATAAATTACACTCTTACCTGAGTAATGGTAACATCTGTAGTATCAAACTTGAGCAATTCTGACTACCTCAATTGCCAGTAACTCTTGAACAAGCTCTCAGCTACAAAATAAATAGGCCAGTGTTATTTTTGTAATATTAGCCATAATATGGAATTACTACTACTTGCCTCAATTTCCTGAGTATTGGCAACTTGCGTAGTTACAAATTTAAGCTATTTACCAGTAATTCTTGACAACAAGCTCCTCAGCTACAAAACAAATGACCATTAATTTTAGCAAACAAATACAAAATTACTTTCTTACCTCATTTTCTTGAGTAGTAGCAGTAATTCTTGACAACAAGGTCTCAGCTACAAAACAAAAGACCATTAATTTTAGCAAACAAATACAAAATTACTTTCTTACCTCATTTTCTTGAGTAGTAGTAACATCTGTAGTATCAAATTGACGCCATTCTGACAATCTAAATTACCAGTCTCTCTTGACAACATGCTCTCAGCTACAAAACAGAAAGGCCAGAGTTATTTTTGTAATTTTAACTTACAAATACGGAATTCAGTACTTACTTCAGTTTCCCTCTAGTAGTGGTGGCTTCCTCAGTATTGTTATAAGGTATTCTGACAGTGGTACCTTCTGTAGTATCCAATTTCAGCCATTCTGACTACCTCAGTTACCAGTAACCGGTGAACAAGCTCGCAGCTCTAAAAAAATAATAGCCAGAGTTATTTTTGTAATTTTAGCTAACAAGTATGGAACTACGTACTTACCTCAGCTTCTCCCAAGTAGTGTGGTTTCCTTAGTATTATCATTTAGCCATTCTGTGGCACTTGACAACCAACAAGCGGCATTTTTAACAGCCCCCCAAAACGACGAAGTTTTGAAATTAAGTCTGGTAAAGGGATTTCAATTGCATAGTAACGGACTTGCGTTTCGCAGGAATTATCCCACAATTTGGAGCCCAAGTTTCAAGTAAGACTTTCTTAATGCTATAGTATCAGTAGAAATGAAGTCAAGCTTACAAGGCCGTGTTTTTTAGGAGAAAAAAAGGTACCCGAACGCGCGTTTAAGTGGTACATAATATATATATATATATATATATTGCATGTGTCAGAGTGTGGTGAAATATCTAGCCATATCACTCTGATGAGTGTAATAGCTAAGTGGTTTATTCCACACTAGATATCTTCACTGAAGTAGTTTTTTTGTTTGTTTTTTGTAACTCACGGTGTAAAGTTAGCGAAAACTCACTAGGGGCTCCCCACAACCCCAGCTGATAACACTTTGTGATATCGCGAGATATCTCACGGTCACGAATGGAATAAATAAATATAATTATATACATCGAACATTGTATACCCGAGTCGCTGGTCGGAAATAAGAGGTGGTTGCTTCTGGGAGGTTCTAAATGCACTATATTTGTTGTAGTTGCAATCGGGGGCGCGTGATTTGGTCTCTCCAGAGAGGTCGGTCGCTTCTCGGAGTGGTCGTTAATAGAAGTTTTACTGTACTAATAAACTAAATCAATGATTAAACAAACAAAAACAAACGAAAAAATCAATAAATATATAAAGAATACAAAAACCACAAAACATAAAATCAAACAAAATAAATAAATAAATAATAAAAATTAAAAAATACTTACATAAGTATTTTTTATTAGATCAATGATTTGAAATAAGTATAGGTTACATCACGAGGTGGAGGTTGGTATGGGATTTACACAACCGAGGGCCGAAGGCCCGAGGATAGTGTAAATCCCGTACCGACCGCGCACCGAGCGGTGCAACCGACTTGTACCATGGCTCTAGGCTATAAGAAACGCATAACAACCTTTTTTTCTGTAGCCTCATTGGTCGCCGCTTCGCTTAGCTACAGATCGTAATTCTAGGCCACGGGCAAAAAATATTCACCTCCTAGGCGGTGTATAAGTGATTTATTCACCCCGAATTGAGAAATCTGATTGGACGGTTTGAACGAACCATGGTATAAGAATAGAGTGGAGGTATTTTTGCTTAAATGCGGAGGATTAAGTCGTCTGAGAGTTCGTTCATTTAAGTTCGCGTGCGATAAAGATGCACCCTCAAGAAGTTATTTTTGGTGCTTTAGGCGTCCTTCTAACGCCGTTAGATAGCGTGCATACCAGGTCATCCGTACAGACTTCAGCCCAAATGGCGTTATACAATTGGATCCTTTCTATTCTTCTACTATTTAAAGGTAAACACCTACCCTAAAATGATTCATTGAGAGCAAATTAATTATAATTGTGTTGTTTTTAAATTAGTAGTAGAAGTTTCTGAAGAGTGTCTTGACGGAAGTCTGGATATAAAGGTTCAAAGACCACCCGTTCCCAAACTTCAGCACTTTGTAACCCCAGGAGCTGAAGACCAGCACTTTATAGCTCCACAGTTGGCCATCACATGCTATGGTAGAATTTCCTCTTGGAGTGCACTCACTGTTATACAAAAGCCTCATGAAAACTACACCCACAGACTAACTTTTGCAGTTTGGAGACCCAGGAAAGGAGGCCAATATAACCTTATTGGACAAAATCACCTCAGTTTTCCAGCAAGTGAAATGAAAAAGGGAATATTCTCAATGGACAATACATCGGGGAGTCTTCCTTCAAACATAGCATACTTCCAATTCACTGATAAGGTTCCTCTGGCCACCATTTCTGTTCAACCTGGGGATGTGTTAGGATGGAGTGTCTATAGGAAGACTGCAGGAACTTTCCCTTTGTCAGTGGTGTCTAAGAAGAAAGAATCTTCCACTGGGTATTTTCTGGAGGTAGTGGAAATGACTGGCACAACTAATAATGCATATTGCTCATACCCGTATTGTGATCAAAGTTCAGATCCAGCCTACATTTTGCCATATGTTACATTCAAATATGGTAAGTAGAACTAACTGTCTAGAAAGTGTTTTAATACCCACAACTACTGTATTTACAATGTATATAACAGTGAAGAATTCAGTGATGCATGAATTGCTATTATATTTTCCAGCTTTTTTCCAATTTGATAGACTAAACGCATTTAGAGTTTAAAAACCTTGCATAAAGCTAACTATGTATACAAAAACAAAAATCAATTGATAAGTATAGTACAGTGAAACTGTTGATAGTGAATTCCCTAATGAGCAAATTACCTCTGTTTAGTGAACTTTTCAGAATTGCTTATCATCACCTATCAAAGCAAACAACCCATGATTTGAGAACTGAAAGCCCTGGCTCCAAATTTGTTCTCAGTTCGGAGGTTCTACTGTAAAGTGAAACTAGATGATGACGTGTACGGCATAAAACTTCATATTATTGTTTGCTCTGGCTATTTTATTCATCATTACTGTGCTATGGAGCATACTGTTCCACCCTGGAATAGCCACTCTGTTTCCTGTCTTAGCAGAAGTCATTATCTGGAAGTCTATAGCTACCCCAGGGTCTTCAACACATTAGCTACTAACTCATGTGCCAAAAGTATGTCCATTATATAGTTGGAAATTCAATTGAACAAAATATATTACACATTCATGTTATTTTTCCTGTGGAGTAGAATTATTAGCTATTGCATGAAAAGATAGTTAAGTTGTGAAACTGAAGAAAATGTTAATTTTTTTATGTATATTTCTAGAACGGGAGGATCAAGAATCTAGTTTTTTTATTTTGACTGAAGGAGTGTGTAAATTGCCAAATGTAACTTGTGCAAGTAAAATTGCTGGTAAGTTAGCATTAACTATGTTTATATTATTATATTATAATAATTTAGTAAAACTTTTATTAATGATTATTCCCTTGAAATTCATGAAGCATTAGACAGCCCATAATACTTACAAAGTTTGCTCACAATTATATTTTAATAAATGCATAGCCTACTGTAACTATTTTAATTGATAAAAATTATTTGTTCTTTTTTTTTATGGAAATCGCTCGGTATATGAGATTATTTTGGACTCTATCAACTTGTATAGGTGTTTGGCATAGTTAAGAATTAAAAATCAGTGAAACGTCGGCTAGCCAAAAGGTCTCACTGATCATAAGTGTAATCAAGTGTAGAAATGTAGGTTACAGATGTGGTCCCAAAATGCAATAAATATTGTAATATGGGATTGTGTTGAAGATGATCAAGGAAAGTAATCATGAAGTTGGTTTTTTTCTAAGTTTGTTTTATAGATATCCTAGTGAGTGCATGCGCAAGAGGGTTATAGTACAGGTGTACTCAGTTTGTCAGTTAGTCATTCTGTCAGTCAGTTAGTCAGTCAGTCAGTCAGTCAGTCAGTGAGTCAGTCAGTCAGTCAGTCAGTCAGTCAGTCAGTCAGTCAGTAAGTTAGTCAGTCAGTCAGTGAGTCAGTCAGTCAGTCAGTCAATCAGTCAGTCAGTGAGTCAGTGAGTCAGTCAGTCAGTCAATCAGTCAGTCAGTGAGTCAGTCAGTCAGTCAGTCAGTCAGTCAGTCAGTCAGTGAATCAGTGAGTCAGTCAATCAATCATTCTGTCAGTCAGTCAGTCAGTCTGTCTGTCAGTCAGTGAGTGAGTGAGTGAGTGAGTCAGTCAGTCAGTCAGTCAGTCATTCAGTCAGTCAGTCAATCATTCTGTCAGTCAGTCAGTCAGTCAGTCAGACAGACAGTCAGTCAGTCTGTCTGTCAGTCAATTAGTGTCAGCCAGTCTGTCAGACAGTCAGTGAGTGAGTGAGTGAGTCAGTCAGACAGTCAGTCAGTCAGTCAGTCAGTCAGTCAATCAGTCAGTCAGTCAGTCAGTCAGTGAGTCAGTCAGTCAGTCAGTCAGTGAGTGAGTGAGTGAGTGAGTGAGTCAGTCAGTCAGTCAGTCAGTCAGTCAGTCAGTCATTCAGTCAGTCAGTCAGTCAGTCAGTGAGTGAGTGAGTCAGTCAGTCAGTCATTCAGTCAGTCAGTCAGTCATTCAGTCATTCAGTCAGTCAGTCAGTCAGTCAGTCAGTCAGTCAGTCATTCAGTCAGTCAATCATTCAGTCAGTCAGTCAGTCATTCAGTCAGTCATTCAGTCATTCAGTCAGTCAGTCAGCCAGTCAGTCAGTCAGTCAGTCAGTCATTCAGTCAGTCAGTCATTCAGTCAGTCAGTCAGTCAGTCAGTGAGTGAGTGAGTGAGTCAGTCAGTCATTCAGTCAGTCAGTCAGTCATTCAGTCAGTCAGTCAGTCATTCAGTCAGTCAGTCAGTCATTCAGTCATTCAGTCATTCAGTCATTCAGTCAGTCTGTCTGTCAGTCAGTCAGTCAATCATTCTGTCATTCAGTCAGTCAGTCAGTCAGTCAGACAGACAGTCAGTCAGTCTGTCTGTCAGTCAATTAGTGTCAGCCAGTCTGTCAGACAGTCAGTGAGTGAGTGAGTGAGTGAGTCAGTCAGTCAGTCATCAGTCAGTCAGTTAGTCGGTCAGTCAGTCAGTCAGTCAGTCAGTCAGTCAGTCAATCTGTCAGTCTGTCAGTCATTCTGACACATGACAGCAAATCTTGAAGATTGCGACTTACCAAAGATTGAAAGAGGCATCAAATGTTGTACTGGACAATTTAAGTCCCTTTAATGTGCCAGAATGTCTTTGCTTTGACATAGTTTTCCAGAAAAATCTAGTTATTTATTGGCTGTTATATAATTGTGTGGGCAACGCTCCCGATTGTCACATCCTAATCACGTGACCAAATAATTTCATGCTGCCTGCGGAATGTTTAACTACATCTGCTAGCCACAACTAAGTATAAAGATTGTTAAAATTTAATTGGTCCATCCCAGCCTTTATCTAGTCTAGGACTGTTTGCACTCGGTCTGTGAATATGAACTATTATGTTTGGTGAGTCAATTCTAGCTGTGAGTTAAACTTTCCAGTGGGAGTTAGGGTGGTTAAACTCCCTCAACCCCTCAACACCCTCAAACCCGACCCTGCCTACACTGCCTCTGAACACTGGGATCACACAGTGCCCATGCATACTCTACCTCAGCCTGGATGAAGAAGGTGGTACTAATAATTGTAAAATTCCACATACTCTTTGATTCTCTTTTCCATTGAGCTCTTGCTGCTAATGTAAAGGGTATGCATTTTCAAAACGGTTAATCCCTGTAGTCATCAAGTAATAAACTTGCTTGTCGTTCTCAGTACAGATGTTACTATCAAGATCAAATTCAACAACGTATTGTCTTGTTTGTAGTTAATATTATTAGCATTAAAACAAACAGCATCATTTTTAATTTATCGTAAAAAAAGCGAACAAAGATTTTCAATAAGTATAGGCAGAGGAGTTATCTAAAAAAATATATATATATATTTTTGTTTTTGTTTTGTTTCATTATTCTATTAGTTCAGTTGGACTCTTGTGTAGATATCTACCTCTGGTGTAAAAGCAATGTAAAAAACAAATATATATATATATATATTTTTAGATAACTCCTCTGCCTAAACTTATTGAAAATCTTTGTTCGCTTTTTATAGAAAGGTAATAGTAATAAATCAGGCTGAAGTAGCCTTGTATTCCAGTTTACTTTCTCTACGTGCTAATGCAACTTCCCTCTTGAAATTTCTGCCTTGTGGATATACATTTTTATGTGTGTTAAATATTCGTGTATTTGACTCCAACCTATTATGAAATACAGTCAAAATTAATGACTGCAGGTAGCGGAAAGAATGAGTATGTACAAAGTGAATTCAAGCAATTGCATCTATATACTTGTATCTATAATGTCAATTGTTTTCTACTATTGCAATAAATATTTTATATTATGTAATAGCTATAGTTCTTATTTAATAGACAGAGTTAATATTGTAAACAGGATCATGCTTGCTTGCTGTTATTTTTGCATTTTTGTACATTATGTTTTAGAACATTATGAATGTATGTTCTATTAGAATTGCAGGACAACGGAGAGTCAGGAAATGTTCCCCAAGGAATCAGCACTAGCACAATGATCACCATCATTATCATAGTCAGTGCCACTGTCGGACTTTTACTCATCACAGTGTTCTGCACGGTGAATTACAGCTACTTCCATTATCACAGCAAAAGTAGGAGTGGCGCTGTATATCCCATGATACCAGGAAATGGAGAATCACAAGCAACTTTGCAAAGTCGCTTATATCTTGAAAGTTCTCACTCGAGGCCTTCCAGAAACAACTCATCATATCCAAAAATGATCCCTCAGATTACCACTCAGGGCAGCTCGAAAGTGGACCAAAATCAGAATCAGTTAAATCCTACCCCTGTCAAAGCAGTTTCTCCTTCTACTTTTATGAATAGCAACTACCTTTCTCAAAAGAACATTCTAAAGCAGTCTTCTGTATCTCTCGAGGCCAATGCTGGTAGTCTAGAAACACCAATGGAGTCATCTGTCGAAGAAGTTCCAAAACCTTCCACTGTTACAATGAATACCTTTAGCAATCTTTCTGAAATAGTGCACACCAGCGACAACTATGACATTCAAGAGCGCCATGAATACACTGGGAGATCTGGTGCTTCTATCTCGATGCCACTGAATGCTAATGTATTGGAGGAGGTTGGAATGGAATCATCCACAGCATTCTCCTCATCCTTAGCGGATGCCATTTTAAGCAGTAAGGAATCGGCTTTGGGGGGTGTGATACAGCATAGTGACCAGCAACTGGTTGGAGGAGAGCAGAGCATTGAGGGTTGCACTGGAAGAGATGCAGAGAAAAAGCAATCTGCATTGTTTGAAGTAAAAGGTCTTCCCTCTGAGCTTACCGTAACTCCAGTCAAGCTGTATTTTTCTAGTGGTGCCGTTCCAGGGAAACCAATGGAAATTGTAAGTTAAAAGTTTGGGTTAGCTAACAGGAAATGGAAAAATATTTCTAATAAATAAATCTTTGACCATTTAAAAATGTCAAGGCACATACCAGTCACTCCAACTTTCAATTTAACAATGTAATTGTGCTGATGTGAATCATTGCAAAAAAATAAGGAAAAATTGCTGAATAATGAATAAGGCTACTCAATGTTTTTCTATAATTAGAAAATTTGTTTAGCCATTATTCTTTGTTAATTTTTTTCTACAGGAATCAGATGTGGACGTTTGCTCGGTTAAATCTATGGCTAGAAAAAGTATATAAAAACTTTATTTTGAACAATATACATTTAATGCTGTATTAAATTTAGTATTACGAATAAAAAAGTCATCTGCTATAGCCAGCTAGAATAGTACAAACAGCTACTATGATTCTTCAACTCTTTGAAGTAAAAAAATTACGACAAAAAAAAAATCAATTAAAAAAAATTTATAAGAGCCAACTTACGTTTAATTAAAACTTAACCCTTCTTGCTGAAGTCTGTGTTCATTATAGCACCACGGATAGTTCGACCCCATTGACCCCTTGGCAAGAAGTTGAAACGTTGTTTAATTAAACATACATTATTGGCTGTTAGAACTGAGAAAATGTGTCAATATTATAATCGTTTCAGCCAAGGATGACTAAATAATTGAAAGAAAAACAAATAATTTGAATCATTGTAATCACTTGAATCTTCTCCTTATTTCAAACCTCTTGATAGTTATGAATATAAAATGAAAAACGAGTCATTGTATATGCTTTATATATCCCAAGTTACCAACAGGTCAACTTTATGCACACATTACAAGTCAGCCAATAATTCAATGAAAACAAGTAACTTCAAGAGGAGTACAGATTGTATTATATACTTTAGAATGACAATGGTCACTGAGAAACACACCTTTTTTCTTCTATTTTCAACTGAGTAACTAATGCACGTTTGATTGCAAATTATGGGTAAACAATGAATATTGAAAAGCAATGACTATGTGTTTCTCAAATATTTCTCAATACCAAGTGTTTTGCCATTGTTATTTGCTCTAAGGTAAAGGATTGTTCTTTTGATGGTTTGATCCACCAACTGTTCTTGAGATTCCGTGAAATGGTTGTATTTTTGTTGAGGATGCAATCTACATTACCACATCATAGTAGAAGTAATAATGTTATAGAATATATTATATATATAAATTTAATTTTAATCATGCAGACTAGTTACGCACAAGAAAATGATAGCCTAAGGCACTATCAATAAATTTAATTAATACTCATCGAAATGTCACTCATACCTCTTGAAAGAGCTGAAGTCATCTTGGATTCTTAGCTTGTGGCCATTGACCAATTCAGATATGTTGAGAAAGCTTAAAACTTTATCCAAAACTTCAGTTCTATTTCTCATCATGTCTTCATATCTAGAATACAAACTTACAATAACTTTTCATTTGGTACTACATCTGGCATGGCATGTTTGAGCTAATTTGTGGTTTTGGTGCCTGATTATATTATTAATATAACTTTACCTTATTACTAGTAAAGGATGCTGTCCCTGATTCGCAGAAGTCAGCCAAGTGGTGAAATATGTGGTCCATGTTGATATTCTTTTCTTGATATAGGTATTCCATAATTCATTGTTCCCTAGATCATTCCACACAAAGTTTATCATATTTACATACCAATAAGGCAAATATGGTCAGGTTTACAAGAAAGAATTCTTGGATAAACTCTATTAGATAAATGCATATTGTGTGTATGTGAGAGTGTGTGTGCATGTGCGTGTGTGTGAGTGCATGTGTGTGCATGTGTGTGAGTGCATTTGTGTGTGTGTGTGTGTGAGTGCATATGTGTGTGGATGTGTGTGTGTGTTCTCATGCTATATTTTCTTGTGGCTATGTTCCATGTAGCTATTAAGAGTCAAAGCTTAGGAAAGCTGGGGGAAAACTCAAACGTAAATAATTGCCACCAATTTTAATTCTTTTGTTTAATGTAGGGAATCCAGCAAAGCTTGGCCTGACTACATAACTGACAGACCAAATAGCTCTATAATAATGCTATAGCTATAGTCTTACTGAATGATTGCCTATTGAGCCTGGCTGTGTGAGAGACATCGTTGGATACGGCAAAGCTTCTGATTCTTTGGAAGTCTGCCACAAGAGCATTGTAAGGATTACGAACCAGAAGAATAGCTGCTCCAAAGGGATGAGCCTTCTCCACATTAGACTTAATGAAAGTGAGAGAGGGAGGGATTGTGGTAAACAACAACAACAACAAAACAACCAGCTATATATCAATATATGCTGAATAATATTTGACCTACAGAGTAAAGTAGCAATCAATACTGAAATACACAAAATTGAGAGAAAAATAAATAGTGGATTATTAGTCATTAGAATATCAAATTTGATACATTTGAGAAGTAAGTTGTGATTTTCCCAAACTTTATCACAAGTTTACCCATTACCTATCACTGAATTTTCTACACCAAAGATTCACACAATTTAACTTTCTGATTCTGTTGTTTGTTACAATGATGCGGAACTAACTTTGGAAACATGGTTCTTCGTGACTGGTTGGTCAATAGCTGTCCACTTCAGCTCCCCAGTGTAGTGTGTCTTCACTACCAGTACTGCTCCACTGTCCACGGATTCACCGTTGAAACCACTTTTCCTTAAAGCTCCATCACAGTATCTTGCTCCTTTAATATGGACACATTTACTTAAAAATGAACTTCATCATTATGTATTTATGCTATCTTCAGGAACAATTAAATGCTAGACTCTTATTCATGCATTTTTAGTTATATAGTTTATTATCTTATGCTTAAGCTGACTGGTACAACACCTGATGTTCAATTAATTTTAACTTGCAGATGGAATATAAGTGTCAATTTAAAAACAATGTTTTATTACTTAATGCTGTTGAATAGAGCAAAGCTGAAAAACATGTAATTGTTTAATTCTACATTTTTATATGTGGCTTCTGTTAACACTATAGCTAGCAGGTGAAGCCATGCATATACCTGTGCAGATTCCAGTGGCTTTCTCTAGCAATCCCCTCAACCAAGTATTACCAGAGCCTTCAAAGCTCACTAGAGCCACTGGCGCTCTTCCGTAACCATCAATGAAATGACACGGACCATTTACGAGGGTGTTAGTCTGATTCCTTGTCCAAGACAACTTGTACACCTTTCTACAGTAATAGCCATCCAAGATATTGCCATTGAGCTGTGCTAGCATCGTGTAACTTACAGAGTCCTTATTGTACACCATCTATATTGCATCTTGTCTATACTGCTTAACAACTCAGTACACATAGTATCCCTTAATAGAAAACACAATCAGTAACTTTTATCTTCTTAAAGAGTTGATACAATTTTTACCTGCAATTATTTCTATGTATTCCATATTTTATCACATTTTTCAGGGTGGGTGCTTCATTATGTATCCTATTATTTTTTCCATCTAATAGCTGTGAAGAGGTAGTTGATGCAATAGCGACTTCATTAGTTTTCAACAAAGCAGGGTTTTCTCGTTTTTTCATTGATGAATGAGGATGAGTTATTCTGCAGGAAGATAATTACTTAATTATTGAAACTGAACATTTCTTTAAAATTCAATTAATGTTCTAAACTTAAGCTTAAAAATGGCACAAATCATTTGTCATTGTTTTATTAGGACATGCCAATTACTACACATGACTTGAACTAACCTTTTGGTCTTCATGCCAATTTCATTCCATGCTTGTCTGTTGCTAATCATTTGTGAGTTGTCCATGAGTGAACTCCTACGTGCTATCAATACGCCAATCATAAAGATAGTACAGACAGCCAGAGCCCACACCCACAGCAGCAGCAAGTAATGACTACACATTTGTAGCAGCAATGACAAAAGTCTTTTTGGAGTTGACAAATAGTGGGACGATTCTGTAAAAGCAATTTATACATGAACAAAGTAGTAGCTATCCCATATAGTACTTTTGTTACAAATATAAAGAAACATAAGGGCTTTTTTTTTGTTGCTACATCTCAACTTACTCATCTTTCTGCCAATGGCTAGCTATAATAGATGAAAGAAAAATCGACACACTTTATTAATCAGCTAAAGCTGCTACTCAGATGGGCAATATTTAGAGAAGTAGCTAGCAAAACCTGAGAATGTCTTTCTTCATGTAATAATACAGGTCTGCATTGTGTGCCTCTCTAAAGGGACAGTACTACTTGGTGAATAGAAAACATCGTTTTGGATAAGTTGTCAAAGTATTGTACAAGTGTGATAGCTAGATCTACAAGGCAACATCATTTGAGTTGCAGTAATTACAAATGGACAGAGTAAGAGTGATCTATAATTATGTAACTTCCAAGTATGATTGTCCTTTGACTACATTCATACAATGCTTGGAAGTTAGTTGTTGTAATTGTGAGGCCAGCGAACATACTTCAATTGCATACCACATTGATAACTTCATTATTACATAATATCAAATTAATTGTCATTATCTGGACACAACCCTAATGCTCCTCCCCGAGTCTCTCTTTTCACAGGCGGCGCTCCATCCAGCTCCCCAACTTTGATAGTTAGGGGTCAGAGACCCACTAACTTTAAGTTATTGAATGCCTGTGCCTTTCTTTTAAACCTAAGGCAGTGGTCAGCAGTAGATGTATGGTAAAGTACTGCTCTATTATTATTTGTTAGATTCATTCCTGTATTAGCCACTCAGTCTCTAACACCAGTGACTAGCTAGATAACCACCGACTAGGCCTAAGAGAGACAACGCCATAGAAGTTGGTTTGAGACACTGGCTAAGAAGAAATGTGGCCTGTCTCTTCCTAACAAGCATGGAGTGCTACAGCTAAGATGAATTTGAGTGTTTTAATTCATTAAGTTTAATAACCTAATGTTTCTGTAGTTGATAGCTATTGTTAAGCCCTCCCAATTTTAAACTGCTTCCACAGTCTATTCCTTTTTTTATTTTTATTTTTATATAGATAATGGATATTGTAGATACCTGACTGTGTCATATAATCGATTAAAATTATGATGTGACTCTGTTCCATAATTGGCTCAATTTAATGGAACTCCAGATACAATTAGCTACTTTTACTAGTATTTTAATTTGACTAATAATACAGATGTGGAATAGAACAATGTAATAATGATGCTCATGAAATATTCAGTGAATATTAGAAAACCTGACTTCTGCGGTTGGATTGTATGCACTTATTACGGCTGAAGTAGGCAATTTCTTCTTTCTGCAATAAACAACATCCAATACTATATAGCTACTTGATAAATTACAATGACATTTACATAGCTACTATTGCTATTAACATATTTAGCTAAGCTCTAGGAAATGAAGTATTCAATATGATGTAAGATAAAATATATTCAGTTGTGGAATGATACCTTTGAAAAAATCCACAAGTTAGTCGTTCCCTCCAAGTTTGATGAAATAATTCATCTACATGTTCCAGACTGACTCCCTAACAAATCAAACAATTCACAATCAAATGAACAACCTTGCTACATTTTGATAAGTTGACACATTAAAATATAATTTTCCATCTCTATTTTATCATTGTTTTTTCCTGATTTTTTTCTTCTCTTATTTCTGCTCTATTGATTAAACTAGAGTTGTACTTTAGTACCTAATGGGAGTCTAACCAGAATGATTTGCATAGGATTTCTTATGTAGTTGCTCACCTCTAGTTCACCTAAAGTACATGTGCAGTCTAAGTCTGCTTCAATGAAACAGTTGAAGTAGAGCTGTTATGTGAAGGAAAGTTTAAGTGCAACTATTCACCTCTCCAACTACTGACTAGAAAGCTGTG
>WLWD01005314.1_pt1 | contig 18422 bp, 22 predicted proteins | sample 6712731 | NCBI WGS metagenome assembly WLWD01 (sample SAMN12718690, study PRJNA576275) | sponge metagenome | isolation source: marine sponge | host: Mycale hentscheli | place: New Zealand: South Island, Marlborough, Capsize Point | collected 2014-11-01
GTGTGTGTGTGTGTGTGTGTGTGTGTGTTGCAGGATTGAGCGAACTTTGTCGGTAAGTGTTGCATTATTGATACTGTGTGTGGTATTTTAAAGTAGTATTACTACTCTGGTACTGTATGATGTGCTATAGGAGAAGTTACAGACTAAGCCAGAGATATTGAGCAAACAGCAGCAGCAACGCAAGTGAGTGAAAGAGGAAGATGACTATGCAGTAACTCTTTTAACTGTGCTGGTGTATTTGTGTTTCTTGATTATGTCTGTTATTAGACCTTTATTTCCATCCAATACTTTTTTGTCATTGTTTTTATGTTTTATTCTTTTATATTCTGTAGTGAAATGGGAACCACATCGTGGAGTGTCAGTGATGCACTCAGTGATGATTTGTAAGTTCCATTATAATATCTTTGCACATTATTATATGGTAGAAATAAATAAGAACAATGTTTTGTCCCGTTTATAAAATTAATTATATTAAGTAACATTAAAAGTCTGAAGCCTTCGTAAATGAAGTAAGTTATTAGTAATGATTTGTTTTTATTATCAGAAGTGGAAGTATGAAGCAAGGGTCATCGGAGCAGATCCATGACAACAAACAGCATCTCCTGGATGAAGACATGAAGGTACGTAAGAGATTATCAGTGCACCATGAGAGTAAGAATTCCATAGACACCCTATTAGGTTGTATATGAGTGCATGCATAGATGGATAAGAGTGTGTGTGTGTGTGTGTTCAATGTATGTGTATATATGTTTGTGATTGTTCACAGGGCACGTGTGTTACAGGACAGATATCAGGATCATTTTTAAATGTATTTCTTAGCATATAGTTTAGTGGCATATAGTTTAGTGCCACGTATTTATCAATCCACTTGTTTCTAGTACATGTGTAAGAGTGTATAACAACTGTGGCTATTTGATTGGTCAGCATTAGATGTAGTAATATCATGTGTGGCACTTAATGGTTGTTGCAGGAGTTGATGGATGACAGTGTTGAGGAGGAGCTGATCCCGTGGGCTCTGGTGGCTCGTAGAGAAGTGGTGCAGAGCATGAAGAGACACGAGGTGACCAGACAGGAGAACATCAGGGAGCTCGTGTACACTGAGAGAACACATCTACACAAACTCAAGATCATGAAATATGTACGTGCCACTAGATGATGATGATGATGATGATGATGATGCTGTAGAGTGAGATTGCCCTGTATATCTTATTTAAAAAAAATTACTACTGTCCGAGCAATTATTGCTTTTTCTTTATTTATTTTTTTGGTTGTTAGGTTTGGAAAATGAGATTTAATCATTTTCTCTAAATAAATCAATTAATGATATCCCCGTTGTGTCTGACTTTCAATGATCTATCCCCCCATCCCACCCACACATGCACACGCTACAGATGTACAAGATCCCCCTACAGCGCCAGAACATTCTGTCGGCCCACCAGGTGGAGCAGTTGTTTCCTAGTCTAGAGGAACTCATCTTGTTCCACAGTGGTTTGTGTGCGGACCTCAAGGAGCGTGTAGGCTCCACCCCTAATCAAGACTCCATTGTCGTCAATAACATAGCAGACGTCTTGTTACATCGGGTAGGGGTCTTCATACTCTTAGTGATCGGTCAAGTATTTGACTTGTGTTGTATGATATTCAGTTTGATGGAGCAGCAGGTAAGAGACTCTGCCATGCCTGCTCTGTATTCGCCTCCAATCAAGCTAAAGCAGACAAACTCACCAAAGAATGGAGAAGAAAAAATGAACGCTTCAGGCTGTTTTTAAAGGTTAGCATTAACATTTGCATGCTAGTAGCTCTAACATAAAAGATGGATAATAGTAAACTCTAGTCATAGCATTTAAAATGGGGTGGTTAATTTGGATGAGAGTGAAAATGTAGTATAATAATAATAACAATAATAATAATAATAATAATAATAATAATAATAATAAAGCCCCTGGAAGTGGCTGTAGGCATTTCTTTACATGTGTCAATATACATTGTGTAATTCAGAACACAGAGATGCATCCATTGTGCCAACGACTCACACTCACGGAATTGATGCCGATAGCGTGGACACGCCTCACTCGTTATAAACTCCTCATAGAGAACATCTACCACACGTACAAGAAACACTGGGACAGTTTACAAGGTAAAGTGTAGTTAGGGTGTGAATGAATGAGTGATCAACTTTAAAGATTTGATGGAGTGGCTGGATGGTTAGCTACTAAAGTTGATGATGATGATGATGATGATGATGTTGATGATGATGATTATCATTTGTGTACAGAGGAAGAGAGACTAGAAGCTAACCAGGTGGAGACTGCCATTAGTTGTGTACAGGTAAACACAAGCTTTATTTATTTATTTATTTTTTGTAAATAAATGTTCTTTAAATGCTGGTCTTGTTTTGTAGTAGCTAGTTGTTTTTACTTGTAATCACGTTTTTTGTTTTTGTTTTTGGCACTGATAGGGTATTCTGAAGTATGTGAATAAACAAGTGAAGAAGGCCACCAACCGTCAAAAGCTTGCAGATTACCAAAACAAAATGGATGTGTCAGGCATAGAGAAAGCTCACCATCCTGGCATACAGATGTTCAAGGTATGTGGAGAAATACTGTAGTACATATAGATTGAGAAATGAGGGAATGTTAGTAGTGGCCGTTACTCTATTTGTTTGTGTCACTATAGCAACTTGATCTGACAGCTGAAAATCGAATGCTAATCCATGAAGGTCCCCTCACATGCAGAATGCAATATAGAAAAGTTGTAGGTAAGGATCGTCAAACCTGACCTAGCTTATTAATTGTGTCAGCTCCAAGTGTTAACTGATGTTATGATGTGGTATTGGCTGTCTGTAGATGTGCACGTGCTACTACTGACAGACGTGCTAGTGTTGCTAGAAAAACATGAAGACAAGGACAAGTTCTATCTGCGTGCGCACACCGTAGAATCAGTGGGTGGAGCCAAGGAGGAGCTTAGTACAGTGATCAGACTCAAGGATTGCCTTTTGAGAACTGCTGCTGCAGACAGAGGTGAGACAGCATTGCTGATAGTCATGACGATATATCAGTAGTCATGGAAACATTAGTAGATGTTAGTCATGGAAACATCAGTAGCCATGGAAATAGCAATTGTGGTAGTTGGCAGGTAGCAACATTATAAATGGCTGTATTGTTTTGGTCATAAAGATATTGTATGTTATGAATACATAATGTACTTGTATCAGGTGGCAGGTCATTTCTCTTAGTGAATAACAGCAGTCTGATGAAGTTTGCTCAGATCTACGAGTTCACTGCAGAGTCTCCCAAGGAGAAGAAGCGGTAGGACACTGGCCATGTTACTACAGTACCTGTATATCATGATTTTATAATTCACTTCATTAGGTGGGAGGAGTCTATTCAGAGGGCAATGATGGGCAATTGGTCAGAAGCTTCTCCTGATATTCCTTCATCTCCAACTGATGAAGAATTTGGAGCACCCAATGTAGTTCTGACGTCTATGTCAGGCCTAGACACAAGAGGTAGTGTTTGCTGTTGTGCTGTTAGTTTTGTTGTTTTTAAGCTATTTTATTTTTTGTTGTTGTTTTTTAACTTGAGCCCAATGCCCAATTGAGATATTTCAATAATGTAACTATTTTTAGATCAACTGAACAAGATTGATGATGACATCAAGAAACTGATGAACCATAAGTTGGAGATCTTGCGTGCAATTCAGGGCGGGGTTCCAGTACGTAGCAGTGAGTCTACCCCTCAACACACTCCTGTACTTCACAAAGACGTACCCAAGGCCATTGTGCAGGCTTCTCTGGGACAAAGTGAGTATGCTATACTCTTAGTCTTCATTGAGGTTTTCTATCAAAACGTTTTGTTAGAACAATAAAAGATGTGTAACATTATGAATTTCAAACAAACAAACAAAAATATATTTTAAAAATCATTTGCCTTCCTTGAGGTTAAAACTAATTCTATGCTGGATCCCAAATATATTGAACAAATTAACACCTAAATGATGAAAAGGTGTCCTGACACTAGTATTATGTGTGTTTGTGTCACAGCTGGTGAGATCATCTCCACAGTGTCCCACATCATGGTACCTAATCCCACTAAGACCATTGTAGCTGAAACCCAGGCGAGACTGACAGACATCATCTCAGAGCTGGAACGCAATCTCACTAGACTCATGCTAGTGCTCAAGGGAGACCAGTACTTGGACATGAGGCGGTTAGTAATTCAATATTCAATGCAAGATCTGTACACTATTATGATATGCTAGAATACATTTTACTTTTAAAGTTATCCTACTAAAGGCATGTGATAGTTTGAGAATGTGTGTATGTGCATGTGTATGTGCATGTGTTTGTGTGTATGTGCAAGTGTTTGTGTGTGTATATGCTTGTGTTTGTATTTGCAAGTATGTGTGTGTGTATGTGTGTCTTTTTCCAAACTTTCATGTCTATTTACCTCTTCTATTTCATTTGTGTTTTGTTTCCTCCTGCAGTATGGATTCTCTTGACCTAACAGAGGATGGCTCGTCAGACAACTTGGTAGGTGACGGTCCATTAGAGAACAGTTTAGCCGCAGCAGATTCCAGTTCTATGACAGGCAGTCTGGACCTGAGCAAGGGGGACAATCAGAAGGGCATGTTGTTTGATATTGGAGAAGAGGGTCATGAAGATAAGGTGGGTGGGTCAGAGATAGGGGAGTGAGCATAGGTAGCACTGTGAGGATGTCGTCAAGTTGTGATGCCAGTTCTATCCACAGTATTATGGGGTTTTTTTATTTATTTATTTATTTTTATTATTTTGTTGTTCTTGTTGTTGTTGTTTTTGTTGCCACTATTGCTTGTGAGGACAGTTAAAATCACTAGTTAGTATGCATGTGACACAATTTTTCTTTTGCTCTTGCATAAAGTGACCGTGAGCATAAACACACACACACATACACACAATGACCGCATAGGTTTTAAGGTTAATGAGATCATGGTAAAATCCCTTTGTTTGCTTTAATTTCATTTCTATTGATTGCTTACAACTACTTTGCTATACGTATTAGACGCGGCCAGAACTAGTTCCCCACCTGTCCAGTAGCAGTGATGCCAGTCGAGGCACTGAAGATGACGACATTGTCTCGCCTCCTGAAGTATTCGCCAGTGATAACTGTGCCACACCCACTCCAGGCAACATCACACCTGTTCCTAGGGGCGAATCCGACTCTGGCACTAGCACGCCACGCTACTTGGACTCCCCAGTTCTGGACGCCTTGTCTGCATCCAGTGGCAAAGTCTCCCCATTAGCAGCGCACCTGATGAGAGCAGACCGGCTCAGCGAGTCTCCAAACCAGACCAAGATTCAATCTGCAAACATTTCTCACTCCCTTCATGAAACTCGCACGACCAGCGGTAATAATAACAGCCACAGCGGCACTACCACACCCTCTGGGACCCGTAGCGGTACCTCCAGTCCCTCTAGTGACACTTTATCACCAGCAAGCTCGGAAACCAAACTAGAGCGAACAAAGCTGGTTATCGCACCTAGAGACTCACCAGCTGCTCTGGCCACAGATCGGGTTCTTGGCCTTCTCTCTAGAAACTTGAATTCCTCTAAACTGTCGCAGCGGTTGGAAACTCGTTCAACATCGGGAGAAAATCCTTCAGACGGTGCAAGACAAAAACCTGCAAAAGAAGTCAATAATCAAGGCAATTTAGCTTCATAATAGTTTAAGACTTAATAAATACGTATCAGGCACATTTGTTTGTTGACTTTGGTTTGATCTGCTTCTCTTTCTCTACTTTTGTCATTGTCAATTTCATCTTTCAAGACTGATAATGCCATCATATTTATTTTATTTTTAGCACTCCAAGAGTTATTTTGTTCAGGCACTGGAGACTCACCTATCTTAGTATCTTTTTCTATCATTTTAATCTTGGCTATTTCTTGTGATGACTTTTTAATGACTAAATGAAATTTTTATGCTAAGATTGCTGAAATACCCTGGCTGCTACAACTGTGATTAAAATACACAGTAGCCATTATGTATTATACAGATTATATTGATGGCCACACCTCAGGTAAACTCTCTAAACAGCAAATCCATTTAGCAAACTTGCCACTTTCTCCCTACAAACTCTAATAGATAATATAGGGCCATAGGAAACACCTCTGGTTTTCTGAATTGTGGACTGTTGGCATCGCCCCTGACACACTCCTTATAGTCAATAAGACCACACTTCCTATATTATCGCAATTATTGCATCCTACAATGGATAAAACTGAATGTTTACTGCTATGAATAACAGATTATTTACTATTGAAGAAAAAATTCCTTTGTCACTTTAACTCCATACAGTCTATTCAAGGAAGGAGATGGGCTGGCACATGAGTATACACACAAACTACATACAGATAAAATTTAAGAAAACCACATAACCATACAACTGAAATCAACTACATGCTTACACTGGCCTTAACTATTGTTGTTGTTGTTGTTGTTTTTTCCCCTGAAACACATAATACAGTGGAACTTCTAACAAAGGGACTCCGAAAAGCAACCTGACTCTCAATAACAGCCAACATGAAGTTTGGAGGTTCTACTATATATATAGGATTCCTAAATTTCACCATTTTATGTGTTTGTTCAGTGGTAGCATGCTTGAGTGGGTCAATTGAAAAATATTTCAGGAAGAGCCATACTTATGGAAATATGTGGATGTGTAAGTTATCAAAGGAGGGAATTGCTGACGAAGAATGTGTGATTTAGAGGAGGAAGAGGATCGAAGCAGTGGATAAGAGTGCGAGACATAATGTTATCTTCATAGTGTATATAACTAATAAAGATGGTCCAAAAATTCCATTTGTGTTGATACAAGACAAGTACTGTAATGAAATAATTCTTGGCTACAACACCTCTCCATCTCTATCAGAGGGAGATTTTATACTTTAAGAGGACTGAGATAGAAAACCAAAAGTGGCCAGGCTGAACTGCTCCCCAGACTAAGCTAGCACAAGTTTATTAGTCCAGACTGCTAGCAGCTACTGGTAGCCACTGTTCTTAGTGCTTGTAGCCTAAGTTTAGTAGCTGCATTCCAGCCTTGAGGCTAGTCTACTGACACTGGCCTAAGGGTTTGTTGAGGGCTCACCCACCAGAAGGTCCAATGAGTTTACAACCTTCAATTCTTAGAAGAATCAGTAGAATAACTATTGGTGCATTATACCTGGCATGACTGATTCACAACAATCCACTGGCACTGCTATCTCCCTAAGGTGGCAAACATGCCTGCTCATCAGTGGTGGTATTATTTAACTAGTAGGGGACAGTGCATTGCCCAATCTTACTTCATGCACTAAATGTAGGATCATTATTGTCCAGTGCATATTCTATTCTCAGGCTCACTGCCTATCTATTTTCATTTATTCAGTAAAGCATTCAAAAGTAAAGGGAGAAAAAAAAAATAAAAAAAATAATTGTAACAAAAAAAAATTGCTTGAGAAACCTGAATGTGAAATAACAAACTAAGAATTTGTGTAAAAAAGCCTTACATACTTGAGAGATGGGTCCTACTGAAAATTGTGAGCCACTATTGTAGCAGCTTTAACAAATTATGATGGTTTCACCTCACAAGGTTAAAGTAAAGTATCACCATTATTAACAGCAATTAATTCATTTTGTTTAATTGCACTCAGGCAAAAGTTCATGAACCACTAGCTTTGCCTCCCACACAGCAAGTTGTAATTGACGTTGTCAGAAAAAATTGGTACAATGCTGTAATCACAATAAAATGTCTGAAATGAAATAGCTAGACACACAAAACAAAAAAGTTGCATAGTAATTGATGTTAATCTGTTCACAACAATTTAATTAGCTAATTTATTCAGTTCCACATGATTGTCAACTTTACCATACATAGTTGTATCCACAGTAACTTCTAAGCTTGTAGGGCATATACAATGAGAATATATGGCTTGTGCACGAATCTTTCCCACACCGATAATGAATAAGCCAAGAGTCAGGTTTAATTCCATCATCATTTTGTCCATGTAGTGCCAATTTAATGTAGTTGCGACCAGCACAAATAATACGGGGGGGGGGGTTTGTGGGTCCAGGCACAATACGGTCTCCATCTCTTGTGGATTGTCCATCATTTGTGTATTGTAGTAATTTGGGGGCTTGGTTGATAAACCCAACTTCTGTCTCTAACACCACAATTCTGAGCTTTGGATTGTTTTTATTGACAAGAATGAAGGCCTTTAACTTCTTCATTGTAGTTATCAATTTTGACTGAATTGCCTTGTTGTGGAACCATTCACTGCCATCATTAGTTCGATAAATCAGTAGCCTTTGTCAGGAGTTTTACTAGTACCAACCAGAGTAATATCTGTGGAGATAGAAGCATCATTTGTAGATGTGGTTGGATCAGACAGGACCATTGAGTGTTGCAGATATTGGGCCATCTTCTTCATTTGAGAAGTTTGCAAAGGAGTCAAATTCAAGTGAAGACCGATGACTCTTTCAACATCTATATCATGAATCAGACGGAAATACTCTTTTTGGCTACATGGGAATACTAAGCCGGGAGATACACAGTGCTCACTTAAGCTTTTTTTATATCGCACAAGAATACCTAATTCACACTCCTTGTTTCGAATATAACCAGAAAACCGAACTTTATATATTACATTGGACAACTCACTTTTAAATTTTGCCTCAAATTGCTCAATATTCTTTGAAACCAATTGAATCTGCTTACAAACACTTTCAAATATTTGGTACTCTTTACGTTTCTGTAAGTCGTTTAGTTCTGTCTGGATGCTGTGCAAATTCTCCATGATCCCTTCTATTTGTAAAGTAAGCACTTCACTAACAGAGAAAACTTTTGGCACTTGCCAATTGATTGAGTTCAATTTGCTTAAAGGGTTTAGAAACACTGTCTTGACAATAGATTTTTCTTTTACTAGCCTTAGTTCCATAATTTTAGCTCTAATGGTACTAGCTATACGCATCTTTTCTGTTTGAGATATCTCCAATTGGTACATCGCCATAGAGTTGGATTGTAACATGATTATTGTTGCTAATGTAACCAGAGTTCTTTTTCCCAGACAACCCTCCAGACAAACCTTCCACAAATAAGGCAGAACTTTTTATTTTTCCTTCTATTTCATAAAGAACCTCATCATGCCCGCAGTCCCGAGTAAACACAAGGAAGGCAACCGAGCCATACAGCACTCCCAAGACAACATGAGTAGCTTCTGACTTTTCAATGTCAGGGTGCGCTGTTATATTACCAATATGCTCCATGCTCATCTGCTTGTAGTGTGTTGTACAGCTATATTTTATGGCTACTTTCACTTGCCTTGAGGAAGATTTTCTGTCATAAACATACTTGGCAGCACCTTCAGCCATAAAATCTCCCCCTAATAGGCTCATTTTCAGGTCACCGGAGATGTCAAGGCTTTAGATTTGGTGCTAATGTCGTCATTTTCAATGATAGCAGTGTGACAAGAACACTGATCTTGTACCACCACATGTTCTGCAAGTGTAGACTCATTCCAAAATGATATTCCTGGTATAATTCTCTCGTGATGCTGGTTGTACAACATACCCAGGCAAAACGGCCGACCCAAAGCTGGCATTTGAATGGAGTCAGACATTCTGAAACAAGACTCTTGCCGGTCCACGTCTAGTCAATTGGATTGTCTATTATAAAGTGACAAGCTAATAGCTAGCTATAGGGATTTTCCCTGGGTAAGTGCAAAATGGTTCTTCCTGTCCACCAAGCAAGTTGAGTTGGCAAACTTCCTGTACCTCTATAATCAGCAGTCTGCAACATGAACAGATGAATCATAGGATAAAGTGTTCCCTAAGACAGTTGGTCCTAAGATCAGCTGTCTCCCTTTGGAGCTGTGTGTCCCCCTTGAGACACTATATCCTATATGGGACTAGAGGCTCCCCTCCCAAAATTTGCTATGAGTAGGCTATGATCTTGCATCTCACCTATTCTGATGAATCCCTTTATTCAGCTCGGTTGGGACATCAAACACCAAAGGTAGAAATTTCAGCACTAAAGACTAGCTATAGAAAAGCTAAGATCATTTCTCGGACAAAAAGCATCATTGTTTTTTTCTTTTTTCTTCTGCTATTCCTAAGCAGGTATCACTCTTAAGCAATAAGAGGCCAGAGACACCACTGGTATATACTTTCAACTCGAAACTCCACTCCCAGCACTTCGTTAAAAATACTGCTGGGTGGGTGGAGGAGGGGGCAGCAGCAAGTTACCTACAAAAGCTAGTATCTTGCAGAGCTGACAGCTGCTTCACGCTTTCTCAAAAATCATCCCGAAACTTAAAAAGTAGCACAATCTGATAGTTCACACCTAAGTCAACAGTTAATTATCAGTAATCTCCAAAATCTGAGCATGACAGACCGACGCAGGACGACTACTATAACCCTGTCGTGCGTGCACAGTGAGGATTAAATATGTAATATAGCCATTTTGTTGCTAAAACCTTGCTTAAATTTCTATGTGGTTTTTGCGCAACCTTCAACAACATTAGGCATTTTGATATTAAAATGTAAACCCACCTCTTGCTTTTGATTATATTTTGTATCTGTTACCTTGCTAATTAGTTTAAGGTATTCCTGTCATATCTCAACTTTGGTAATTAGTACTTATTAAAACAAGCTTCACCACACTATGTAGCTATAACAGCTTGATACCAACTACTTCATGACAGATAACAATTCAATTTACTTATTTTTAATCAAAATGTTGGGGACTTTGAGAGTTATCCAATGGTATTTTAACCTTTGATTGGTGGATATTTGTGCTGAATTATCAGCTTTAGCACAGTAGAATTTCTTTTATTATTTGTGCTGGAACAGAGCATTCCCAAACCTTTTTACAGTCCCTGTATCAATGGGTCCAGACAAGAACAAATGTAACTGGCATAGCAAACATTACTTATAGAAGCACCACATGTAGACACCAAAGCAAGGTTATGTCTAACTGACATGACATTGCTATAACATGTGATCAAAAATATTACAACTAAGTAGCTCATCTTTACATTACATTGCATTTTGCATCCATATGTATGAAAGCTTATTCATGTGAACTAAAGGCTTCATTGCAAGATGTTACTTTTGAGAGACATCTTTGGAATACCTGAGAAAAAAGTATGATTAATAGCAGCAAATAAGACTGGAAATTCATGTACGATTTTGCTAAACACAAGGTCATGTCAACCAAACCTACTGTTAATATACATCAGAAAAAAAACTGAGAATCCCATTTTGAGCTGCATTGTGATTCACTCAAATATACCGACATAGTCTTATCAGAAGTGAAATATATTATTTATGAGTAAAGTTAGTAACCAAAATTCAACAACAATAACAACAACAAAATGAGCTTGCTAAGTTCCCAGAACCCTTGAGATAACGAGGGCAACACTGAAACTGACGATGCAAGACAGAAACCTGCAAAGGAAGTCACTAATCAAGGCAATTTAGCTTCATAAGAGTTTATCAATTACATCTTTCAAGACTGATGATGTCATCATATTTATTTTATTTTTTGCACTCTAGGAGTTGTTTTGTTCAGGCACTGGAGACTCACCTATTATGTGATGACTTTTCAATGACTAAATGACATTATTACACTTAGATTGCTGAAATATATTAATACTGTAACTACATCTCATGATATAGAGAGGTTAGGGCTAGGGGAGGGGGGCTAATTTTGACGAAAATGAATATTGTATATCAATCTAAAAATTGTGGCTTGTAATTGTTTTACTTGAAACTGCAACTAATGCATTAGCAGAATAAGGAGTCAAAACCACAAGCTGTAATGATGATTGGTTGATTCTTCATCTTCCACCTACCATTTCCGTACAACACTTTTATGTGACCACCACTATTAAATTAGACTCCACCATATACATCCCCCCCCTTTACCCCCAAAATACTTATAACCAGTAGCTACTGTAATTTATTTTGCAAAAAGCCACTTCCCCATTCCTTCCCATATGTATAGGTTCAAACTGGCAGAGGTATACAAATTAACTTTACTTTATTCTAATATAATTTGTTCTAAGTCTAGAGATACTTGCAAAATATGAATGTGTGAGTGGGCATTTATGACCACATTTAAGCCCCCCCCCCCCCTACCTTCCAGAGTACTTGCTTATGTCCACTTATCTTCTTAATAGTCCACTTCCATAATAGTCCAAATCTCTTTAATAGTCCACTCACCGTACATGCAATTCCTGTTATTAACTCATATCGCTTTTGTACAAGCACTCAACAAACTTTACTATTTTTTAAAGCAAAATAATGAATTCCTCACCATAACGGGTTTGGTAGCCCTCATCGCGCATGCGTGAGAGGGTCAGTTGCGCGTTTGTCCGTGTTTGCCTGTCTGCATTCGATTTATTGAATGGCTGAGAACTAACCTTTAAAACAAGTATGACCTGACGCAGTAAAAATGTCCACTTTATTCCCTTCAAAATTCGAGCTAGTTTCCGAGTAAATGGGGAGAAACTTCAGCTCCAAACAAGCGCAAGCTAGAAGCAACGACCTTACCTTCCGCGTACATTGGTGGTTTACGTCGTGCGGTAGTCACGTGATCACGTATATTTCGCGTATTTTCTCTTCCAGCTTAATTAGGTAGCAAGGTAGCAACACAAGAAAAAAAGGATTCTTTTGAATGTGCTAGACTGGGAGTGTGCCACTTAATCCACAAAATAAAGGTTTATTAGAGTGTGATCAAATTATTGTTTTCACAAGTGTCAAAAGTAAATCTATCCACTCATAATAATATTATGTACTATTAGTTTATTGAATTATTGTTTTCAAAATTGTCAGACCAAAAAGGTCATTGAAGTGTTATATGGTGCTGGGAATTAAGACAATGAGGTGTGGTTTTGACTTACACTGCCTACAATGCATACACTTATATAGAGCACCAAAGGTGGAACCCTCAGCGCATTATTACACGACTACTTCAACTTCTAACTACATGTACCGAGGACACGCGGGGGTAGACTATGGCAGCAGCAGGAAGCTGCATCATCCGAGTTGGTTAAAATCCAAATGGGGCCAGTTTGGAGTGCATTAGGAAAGCTAGATGAGACCCCAGTATCTTAACTGGCTGTTGTGATTCTCCAAAACCTCATGATATCATTCAGTTAACTGGTCTTATTGTGCAGAAAAACATGACATCATTCTAAAACAAACTACATCACATTCCATCTTTTCAAAGATAAATTGAAAGATATCAAAGTTTGTCAAATACATTTGTATATAACTTGATTTACTTTGAAGAATTGATAGTATTGCAATAGTCTTAGTTTAATAATAATAAGCATCAGATTAGACTCAGCTGTAATACATTATAATATTTCTTGCGTATCCAAATGATAACTTTGAATTCAACTTGAAACCTTATGCAAAGTTTTTATCATGCAAAGAATGAATGAATTTAGCTTCACCATAATAGGTTAAACAAGGGTTTTATTGTGCAGAAAGACACATGCATTATTCTGTGTAACCAATTATACTGACACTTATAGCTTTATATCACTTTACGAAAATCATCATGTATCATTCTATAATTGTACAATAATTTAAGAAGTACGTATATGTAATTATTGTGCCAAATTCTCATGATTTATCACATGCATTCTCCACCATTTCACAAACACTATGACACAGCTTTATTATAAAGCAAACTACATCATACAGCTACCATCTTCTACCTTTCTTTCATGCAAATAAGTTTAGCTCACCTTGGTCAAAGGTATTATATCAGAAGGAAATAAATCAGCTCATTTCATCTAGACAAACATGAACTTGCTGACGCCACGATATGTTTTTTCGGGTTTTTGCGAGCGGGAGAAGTGGTGGCGCCAGCAGATGGTAGTTTCGATCCAACACGCCATCTCACGTATGCGGACATCAGGATAGACAACAGCACCAGTCCAAGAATGGTCGAGGTAAGGATCAAGGCGTCCAAGACAGACCCCTTCCGGAGGAGCATCTCAGTCTACATTGATACATCAGTAATGCTTATCTATATTACTTTCCACACTCTTGCAGCATATAGCAACTGCAAGACACACACCCACACTGAGCAAAAAGTTCTAACTAAAAATGTTTGAGGAAGCTGAACACGAGTACATTGAAGCTGTGGGAATGAGCAACACATGTACATGGGTTCTACTGTTGACAATCAATATGGCAGCTATCCTGCTTGCTGTTTATCATTGCATTATTTCAATGGTTTCAGGATGGGTCTATTTTACAAGGTTAAGGCGAGTTATCATTATTATTATTGTCAACAGCAACAAATAGCTTAGAACTTGTAGTTTCATTGAACCACTAGCCTGGCCTCTCACACATTATCACTTATTTAGACTAGACTATACTTACTAGGGGGTGCAGACCCAGCTCTAACAACAGAGAGTGGCCCAAATATAGTTAGGTCAAAGTTTTTAATTTATTGAAATATCAATGATTCATTTAAAATGACTTGGGACCAACATTTCTGTCTCACAATCATGTCCTAAAAAATATAATGAAAATCAAGTTCGCTGAATAACATTACTATGGTACTGCTATAATGAAATTACTTCAGTGAAATAGAAACAAACAGAAAATTGCATAGCAATTTGCTCAATCACTTTAATTAATTGAAAAAAGATTCAACAATATGTAGGTGAAACCTATATTCTATTAACTTTTTCCTTCAACTTTTTGTCAGAAGAGACCGAGCAATCGATTTTGAGTCCTCACAGTAACGTTTTCACTTTTTGGACATATACAATTGGAATACACAGCTTGGGCCCAAATGTAATAGAGAGTATTTGACCATAAATTACTCAAAGTTATTACTGTTTTGTTGATACATTTTGCAGTAATCTTTTTACCGCTTGCATAGTGATAATGAATAAGCCAGGAGGTAGGTTTAATTCCATCATCATTTTGTTCGTATAGAGATAATTCAATAGAGTTGCAACCAACACTAATAATTTTAGGGGACTTCGTGGGTCCAGGCAGAACAAAGATGTCAGATTGTCTACCACTCGTGTATTGTAGCAGTTTGGGGCCTCGTTTGATGACTCTATCTTCATTCTCTGATACAACAATTCTGAGTTTTCGATTGTTTTTATTGTCCATAACGAAGGTCCTGAACTTCCTCATCATATTAATAAATTGTGACGTAAGCTCTGTGTCTTGGAACCATTCACTGATATCAATGTTGTTGAGATCGACTGCATCATCAGGAGTATTATTCATCTGAGCCAGAACAGTATCATTGGGTATAGGAGAATCAGTTGTAGGTGTGGTTGGATCAGACATGACCATTGAGTGTTGCAGATATTGGGCCATTTTCTTCATTAGAGAAGTTTGCAGAGGAGTCAAATTTAAATAAAGACAAATGACATTTTCCACATTTATATCATAAATGAGATGCAAGCGATCACTTTGGGTACATGGGAACACTATGTCTTGAGGTAATTGGAGCTCACTGATGCTATTTCTTTGCTGCATAAGAATATCAAATTCACACTCTTTGTTTTGAATATAAACCTTCAGATTTGTGTTGCTAAAAGGGGAATCCTTTACGCTTTGAATCAAATTTTCTAATATCTGCATATCACCAGAAAACCGAACTTTACCTATTGATTTTGACAGTTCACTCTTAAATTTTGCCTCAAATTGCTCAATATATCTTGAAACCAGTTGGATTTGTGCACAAACACTTCCAAATTTTTGGTACTCTTTGCGTTTCTGTAAGTCACTTAGTTCTGTCTGGATGATGTGCACACACTCCAAGATCTCTTCTGTATGTAAAGCAATAACATTTCCAACAGGAAAAACTTTTGGCACTTGCCAATTGATTGAGTTCAGTCGACTTAAAGGGTATAGAAACACCGTCTTGACAACAGACTGTTCTTTTGCTTGCCTCAGTTCCATAATTTTAGCTCTAGTGGTACTATATGCATCTTTTCTGCTTGAGATATCTCCAATTGGTACATCGCCATAAGGTAGGATCGTAACACAATCATTATTGTCAATGTAATCACCCCCAGACAAGCCTATAGACAAACCTTCCACAAACTTAACGGAACTTTTTATCTTTCCTTCTATCTTATGAAGATCCTCACCGTGCCTGCACTCTTGATTAAACACAAGGAATGCATCTGAGCCGTATACTACTTTCGAGACAACATGAGTGGCTCCTGACTTTTCAATGTCAGGATGTGTGGTCATGACGTTAATGTGTTCCATGCATATCTCCTTGCAGTGTGTGGTACAGCTATATTTTACAGCTACTCTTACTTGCCTTGAGGAAGACTTCCTGTCATAAAGATACTTGGCAGCTCCTTCAGGTTTCAGCATTCCTGCTAACAGACTGATCTTCAGGTCACTGGGAATTTCGAGGCTTTTAGATTTAGTGCTAATGTCGTCATTTTCAATGATTGTAGAAGGTTGATAAGACCATTGGTCTCGTACAGCCACATGCTCTGCAAGTGTGAACTCACTCCAAAGTGATAATCCTGATATTAATTCCTCTTTATGTTGATTGTACAACATACCCAGGCGAAATGGGAGACCCAAGGCTGGTATTTGAAGAGAGTCAGACATTTTTAATTTCGTAGCTACGGATTTTCCCAGGGAAAGTGCAAAAATGTTCTGCATGTTGGAGACAAAGAACCATAAATGGCATGACTGTAACAGTTGTCATTAATCATATTCATTGTTTTAGTGTATTCATGTTGTGAGCAGTTCAGTAGCCTAGGTGGTTACATGACTATGCAAACATGGTAACAAAATTACTATCTTACTAGCCAGCACATCTGTCCTACACTATTAAATAAAGTGCTGGAGCAATCATAACTGCAAGATCAACATTTATCTTGCAAAGTTTTTACCTATGTAGGCAATATTCCTTCACCCAATAATGCAAGTTTATCATTATAGAATTATGCATGAATTGTACCCAATCATACTACTCTAGTGGCATGAACTTAATGAGTCTTCACATAAAAATAAAACATTTCTGAGTCTCAGCTATTGCTCCCGCCCAGTAATCTGTTTAAAAGGTTTCACCCTACACTGAGAAGTCCGACACAACCAGTTTTAGTGTACGAGATTTCAAAATCCACTGGATATCCATTTGATTTCAAGATTTCCAACTGATTTCCAGATTTCTAACTATTATGAATAACATTAAAAATCAATTGATTTTGGTGTTTCTTGCCTGATTTCTATATTTCGTGTGGGAGTTGTCAGATTTCTAGATTTCTTGGTGATTTCTGGGGTTTTCTTTGTTGGCATAGATTTCTGAATTTCAATATATTTCCCGAGAGAGTGTTGAGATTTCTTGTGTCGGACACCAACATGATACCTTTTTTTTTTAATCAAGGAGCCCCAGCATCAAACACTTTCACAGTCTAAATATAGCTCTTGCAGGGCATACAGGATGGTAGTTTCCCAATATCATATGAGGAAGGGTGGGAAACATATGCATTTGTTCAGGCCACCTCACTAGAGTGGTTGCCAAGGCAACACCTCATGCTCTGGCCACAGATCGGGTTCTTGGCCTTCTCTCTAGAAACTTGAATTCCTCTAAACTGTCGCAGCAGTTGGAAACTCGTTCAACATCCGGAGAAAATCCTTCAGACGGTGCAAGACAAAAACCTGCAAAAGAAGTCAATAATCAAGGCAATTTAGCTTCATAGTAGTTTAGACTTAATAAATACCTATCAGGCACGTTTGTTTGTTGACTTTGGTTTGATCTGCTTCTCTTTCTCCACTTTTGTCATTGTCAATTTCATCTTTCAAGACTGATGATGCCATCATATTTATTTTATTTTTAGCACTCCAAGAGTTATTTTGTTCAGGCACTGGAGACTCACCTATCTTAGTATCTTTTTCTATCATTTTAATCTTGGCTATTTCTTGTGATGACTTTTTAATGACTAAATGAAATTTTTATGCTAAGATTGCTGAAATACCCTGGCTGCTACAACTGTGATTAAAATACACAGTAGCCAGTATATGTATTATTCAGATTATAATGATGGCCACACCTCAACTCTCTAAACAGCAAATCCAGTTCTATTTAGCAAACTTGCCACTTTCTCCCTACAAACTCCAATAGATAATATAGGGCCATCACCTCTTAAAGGAAACACCTCTGGTTTCTGAATTGTGAACTGTTAGCATCGCCCTTGACACACTCCTTATAGTCAATAAGACCACACCTACTATATTATCGCAATTATTGCATCCTACAATGGATAAAACTGAATGTTTACTGTTATGAATAACAGATTATTTACTATTGAAGAAAAATTCCTTTGTCACTTTAACTCCATACAGTCTATTCAAGGAAGGAGCTGTGCTGGCACATGAGTATACACACAAACTACA
>WLWD01002997.1_pt1 | contig 18410 bp, 9 predicted proteins | sample 6712731 | NCBI WGS metagenome assembly WLWD01 (sample SAMN12718690, study PRJNA576275) | sponge metagenome | isolation source: marine sponge | host: Mycale hentscheli | place: New Zealand: South Island, Marlborough, Capsize Point | collected 2014-11-01
ATCTCATTTAAGTGTTCACTCTCAACCACCTTCTCAAGTACCGTCAGCCGAATCTAGTCGCAAGTGTTCATTCTCAACCACCTTCTCAAGTACCGTCAGCCGGATCTAGTCAAACTGTTCACTCTCAACCACCTTCTCAAGTACCGTCAGCCAAAGCTAGTCCAAGTGTTCATTCTCAACCACCTTCTCAAGTACCGTCAGCCGGAGCTAGTCCAAGTGTTCATTCTCAACCACCTTCTCAAGTACCGTCAGCTGGATCTAGTCCAAGTACCGTCAGCCGGATCTCGTCAAACTGTTCACTCTCAACCACCTTCTCAAGTACCGTCAGCCATCGTCCAAGTATTCACTCTCAACCACCTTCTGAAGTACCGTCAGCCGGATCTAATCAAACTGTTCATTCTCAACCACCTTCTCTAGTACCGTCAGCCAGATCTCGTCCAAGTATTCACTCTCAACCACCTCTCAAGTACCGTCAGCCGGATCTCATTTAAGTGTTCACTCTCAACCACCTTCTCAAGTACCGTCAGTCGAATCTAGTCGCAAGTGTTCATTCTCAACCACCTTTTCAACTACCGTCAGCCGGATCTAGTCAAACTGTTCACTCTTAACCACCTTCTCAAGTACCGTCAGCCGGATCTCATTTAAGTGTTCACTCTCAACCACCTTCTCAAGTACCGTCAGCCGATAATGAGTTACACAATGCGGATCTCGTACCTTAGATCCGGCTGACGGTACTTGATCTAGTCCAAGTGTTCATTCTCAACCACCTTCTCAAGTACCGTCAGCCAAGTGTTCACTCTCAACTACCTTCTCAAGTACCGTCAGCCGGATCTCGTCCAAGTGTTCATTCTCAACCACCTTCTCAAGTACCGTCAGCCGGATCTCATTTAAGTGTTCACTCTCAACCACCTTCTCAAGTACCGTCAGCCGGATCTAGTCCAAGTGTTCATTCTCAACCACCTTCTCAAGTACCGTCAGCCGGATCTAGTCCAAGTGTTCATTCTCAACCACCTTCTCAAGTACCGTCAGCCGGATCTCGTCCATGTGTTCACTCTAAACCACCTTCTCAAGTACCTTAAGCCGGATCTAGTCAAACTGTTCACTCTCAACCACCTTCTCAAGTACCTTCAGCTGGATCTCGTCCAAGTATTCGCTCTCAACCACCTTCTCAAGTACCTTCAGCTGGATCTCGTCAAACTGTTCACTCTCAACCACCTTCTCAAGTACCGTCAGCCGGATCTCATTTAAGTGTTCACTCTCAACCACCTTCTCAAGTACCGTCAGCCGAATCTAGTCGCAAGTGTTCATTCTCAACCACCTTCTCAAGTACCGTCAGCCGGATCTAGTCAAACTGTTCACTCTCAACCACCTTCTCAAGTACCGTCAGCCGGATCTCATTTAAGTGTTCACTCTCAACCACCTTCTCAAGTACCGTCAGCCGAATCTAGTCGCAAGTGTTCATTCTCAACCCCCTTCTCAAGTACCGTCAGCCGGATCTAGTCAAACTGTTCACTCTCAACCACCTTCTCTAGTACCATCAGCCGTCATCCAAGTATTCACTCTCAACCACCTTCTTAAGTATCGTCAGCTAGAATCTCGTCCAAGTATTCACTCTCAACCACCTTCTCAAGTACCGTCAGCCGGATCTCATTTAAGTGTTCACTCTCAACCACCTTCTCAAGTACCGTCAGCCGAATCTAGTCGCAAGTGTTCATTCTCAACCACCTTCTCAAGTACCGTCAGCCGGATCTAGTCAAACTGTTCACTCTCAACCGCCTTCTCAAGTACCGTCAGCCGGATCTAGTCCAAGTGTTCATTCTAAACCACCTTCTCAAGTACCTTAAGCCGGATATAGTCAAACTGTTCACTCTCAACCACATTCTCAAGTACCGTCAGCCGAATCTCGTCCAAGTATTCACTCTCAACCACCTTCTCAAGTACCGTCAGCCGGATCTAGTCCAAGTGTTCATTCTAAACCACCTTCTCAAGTACCTTAAGCCGGATATAGTCAAATTGTTCACTCTCAACCACAATCTCAAGTACCATCAGCCGGATCTCGTCCAAGTATTCACTCTCAACCACCTTCTCAAGTACCGTCAGCCGGAGCTAGTCCAAGTGTTCATTCTCAACCACCTTCTCAAGTATCGTCAGCCGGATCTAGTCCAATTGTTCATTCTCTACCACCTTCTCAAGTACCGTCAGCCAGATCTAGTCCACGTGTTCATTCTCAACCACCTTCTCAAGTACCGTCAGCCGGATCTAGTCCAAGTGTTCATTCTCAACCACCTTCTCAAGTTCCGTCAGCCGAATCTAGTCCAAGTGTTCATTCTAAACCACCTTCTCAAGTACCTTAAGCCGGATATAGTCAAACTGTTCACTATCAACCACCTTCTCAAGTACCGTCAGCCGGATCTCGTCCAAGTGTTCATTCTCAACCACCTTCTCAAGTACCGTCAGCCGGATCTATTCCTAGTGTTCATTCTCAACCACCTTCTCAAGTACCGTCAGCCGGATCTAGTCCAAGTGTTCATTCTGAACCACTTTCTCAAGTACCGTCAGCCGGATCTCGTCCATGTGTTCACTCTAAACCACCTTCTCAAGTACCTTAAGCCGGATCTAGTCAAACTGTTCACTCTCAACCACCTTCTCAAGTACCTTCAGCTGGATCTCGTCCAAGTATTCGCTCTCAACCACCTTCTCAAGTACCTTCAGCTGGATCTCGTCAAACTGTTCACTCTCAACCACCTTCTCAAGTACCGTCAGCCGGATCTCATTTAAGTGTTTACTCTCAACCACCTTCTCAAGTACCGTCAGCCGAATCTAGTCGCAAGTGTTCATTCTCAACCACCTTCTCAAGTACCGTCAGCCGGATCTAGTCATACTGTTCACTCTCAACCACTTTCTCTAGTACCATCATCCGTCGTCCAAGTATTCACTCTCAACCACCTTCTCAAGTATCGTCAGCTGGATCTAGTCAGACTGTTCACTCTCAACCACCTTCTCAAGTACCGTCAGCCGGATCTCATTTAAGTGTTCACTCTCAACCACCTTCTCAAGTACCGTCAGCTGAATCTAGTCGCAAGTGTTCATTCTCAACCATCTTCTCAAGTACCGTCAGCCGAATCTAGTCGCAAGTGTTCATTCTCAACCACCTTCTCAAGTACCGTCAGCCGGATCTAGTCAAACTGTTCACTCTCAACCACCTTCTCAAGTATTGTCAGCCGGATCTCGTCCAAGTATTCACTCTCAACCACCTTCTCAAGTACCGTCAGCCGGAGCTAGTCCAAGTGTTCACTCTCAACCACCTTCTCAAGTATCGTCAGCCGGATCTAGTCCAAGTGTTTATTCTAAACCACCTTCTAAAGTACCGTCAGCCGGATCTAGTCCAAGTGTTCATTTTCAACCACCTTCTCAAGTACCGTCAGCTGGATCTAGTCCAAGTGTTCACTCTCAACCACCTTCTCAAGTACCGTCAGCCGGAGCTAGTCCAAGTGTTCATTCTCAACCACCTACTCTAGTGCCGTCAGCCAGATCTTGTCCAAGTGTTCATTCTCAACCACCTTCTCAAGTACTGTCAGCCGGATCTAGTCCAAGTGTTCGTTCTCAACCACCTTCTCAAGTACCGTCAGCCGGATCTAGTCCAAGTGTTCCATCTCAAACACCTTCTCAAGTACCGTCAGCCGGATCTAGTCCAAGTGTTCGTTCTCAACCATCTTCTCAAGTACCGTCAGCCAGATCTAGTCCAAGTGTTCATTCTCAACCACCGTCTCAAGTATTGTCAGCCGGATCTAGTCCAAGTGTTCATTCTCAACCACCTTCTCAAGTATCGTCAGCCAGATCTAGTCCAAGTGTTCATTCTCAACCACCTTCTCAAGTACCGTCAGCCGGATCTCGTCAAACTGTTCACTCTCAACCACCTTCTCAAGTACCGTCAGCCATCGTCCAAGTATTCACTCTCAACCACCTTCTCAAGTACCGTCAGCCGGATCTAATCAAACTGTTCATTCTCAACCACCTTCTCTAGTACCGTCAGCCAGATCTCATCCAAGTATTCACTCTCAACCACCTCTCAAGTACCGTCAGCCGGATCTAGTCAAACTGTTCACTCTAAACCACTTTCTCAAGTACCGTCAGCCGAATCTCGTCCAAGTATTCACTCTCAACCACCTCTCAAGTGCCGTCAACCGGATCTAGTCAAACTGTTAACTCTCAACCAGCTTCTCAAGTAATGTCAGCTGGATCTCGTCCAAGTGTTCCATCTCAAACACCTTCTCAAGTACCGTCAGCCGGATCTAGTCCAAGTGTTCATTCTCAACCACCTTCTAAAGTACCGTCAGCCGGATCTAGTCCAAGTGTTCATTCTCAACCACCTTCTCAAGTACCGTTAGCTGGATCTAGTCCAAGTGTTCACTCTCAACCACCTTCTCAAGTACCTTCAGCTGGATCTAGTCCAAGTGTTCATTCTCAACCACCTACTCAAGTACCGTCAGCCAGATCTTGTCCAAGTGTTCATTCTCAACCACCTTCTCAAGTACCGTCAGCCGGATCTAGTCCAAGTGTTCGTTCTCAACCACCTTCTCAAGTGCCGTCAGCCGGATCTAGTCCAAGTGTTCCATCTCAAACACCTTCTCAAGTACCGCCAGCCGGATCTAGTCCAAGTGTTCGTTCTCAACCACCTTCTCAAGTACCGTCAGCCAGATCTAGGCCAAGTGTTCATTCTCAACCACATTCTCAAGTACCGTCAGCCGGATCTCGTCAAACTGTTCACTCTCAACCACCTTCTCAAGTACCGTCAGCCATCGTCCAAGTATTCACTCTCAACCACCTTCTCAAGTACCGTCAGCCGGATCTAATCAAACTGTTAATTCTCAACCACCTTCTCTAGTACCGTCAGCCAGATCTCGTCCAAGTATTCACTCTCAACCACCTCTCAAGTACCGTCAGCCGGATCTAGTCAAACTGTTCACTCTAAACCACCTTCTCAAGTACCGTCAGCCGAATCTCGTCCAAGTATTCACTCTCAACCACCTTCTCAAGTGCCGTCAGCCGGATCTAGTCCAAGTGTTCAATCTCAAACACCTTCTCAAGTACCGTCAGCCGGATCTAGTCCAAGTGTTCGTTCTCAACCATCTTCTCAAGTACCGTCAGCCGGATCTAGTCCAAGTGTTCCATCTCAAACACCTTCTCAAGTACCGTCAGCCAGATCTAGTCCAAGTGTTCATTCTCAATCACCGTCTCAAGTACCGTCAGCCGGATCTAGTCCAAGTATTCACTCTCAACCACCTTCTCAAGTACCGTCAGCCGAAGTGTCATTCTCAACCACCTTCTCAAGTACCGTCAGCCAGAAAGTGTTCGCTCTCAACCACCTCAAGTACCGTCAGCCGGATCTAGTCAAAACTGTTCACCTAAACCACTTCTCAAGTATTGTCGCCGATCAGTCCAGTGTTCATTCTCAACCACCTTCTCAAGTACCGTCAGCCGGATCTAGTCAAACTGTTCACTCTCAACTACCTTCTCAAGTACCGTCAGCCGGATTTAGTCCAAGTGTTCATTCTAAACCACCTTCTCAAGTACCTTAAGCCGGATATAGTCAAACTGTTCACTCTCAACCACCTTCTCAAGTACCGTCAGCCAGATCTAGTCCAAGTATTCACTCTCAACCACCTTCTCAAGTACCGTCAGCCGGAGCTAGTCCAAGTGTTCATTCTCAACCACCTTCTCAAGTATCGTCAGCCGGATCTAGTCCAAGTGTTCATTCTCAACCACCTTCTCAAGTACCGTCAGCCGGATCTAGTCCAAGTGTTCACTCTCAACCACCTTCTATTCATATTTATCTTCACACATGCGTACTGAGTTGAACTCGTGCTTTTACTTATTTGGTTATATCATTTCATTGGTCAGTTGTTGTAGTCATTTGATTGGTTGTTGTCGTTATTTTGGGAGGAGTCAGCTCTCTGTATATATACTCGTACTCCGAGCTGACTACGCCAGAGTCTAATTACATTAACTAAAGTCTAAGTACTGAGGTGACTGTACCAATTCGTTGGATAGGCAACCGGCTGCGGCTAGATCGTTGTCTATGTTAGCTCTCTGGTGGCAGCGAGTTACTGCGCTGTTGTCAGGTGCGAGGAGGTAAAGCATTCCTTGGATTGCCGCGCCCCCCACATATGGTGGCAGCGGTGGGATCCCAATTCGGTGTTGAGGGACCACTGACTTCCGAGGAAGACGTTCCGAAGGAAGACTCAGAAAGAACATCTAAAACCAACTACCCACGGTCTTTGGATCAGTGAGACGCGACCTTACCTTGGTACTGGGAGCAAGAAATACGCAGGACCTTGTTACGACTTAGGGACTAAAATTCTAACGGCTATCTCGTTTCGACGGAGAGGCTACACGTTCGTTTCGTTTCGACGGTTGCGAACATTGGTGGATTTCGTGTTGCGACGCGGGCTACCTTGGATTGTTTGGGTGGAAGTTGCACAGGAGGGTTGTCTGCAGAGGGGACCTGGAGAGTGCTGGGCCGCCTTGTCTGCTGGCATTTGGGGTTTAGTTGTTTGTTCGTTGTGAAATTTTCTAAGTGTTAAAAGCCTTATTGTCACCTTAATTTCTAATTGGTGTTGTGCCGTATTTGGTGTGTTGTCGATTGAACTTGAGTTTGTGCATTTTGTTGTGCTTGTGAGATTTTAATTACCTGTACCTGCTCTATTTCATTATTTCTTTTACATTTCATAGGTGTCTAGCAGGAGACGAGTTCATACTTGCCTTCTATGACGGAGCCTGTGATTGGTGAGAGGGGGACGAAGAGGATTAAGAAGTCTGCTGGAGTGACTGGTGAGGGATCTTATCGACCTCACAGGAAGGCAGTGACTGAAGAACGGTCACCTTATCTGATCAGGTCTACGGGTGCGAAGTGTCCTGAAGAGGGTGATACCGAGGCTGAGGCAGAGGTGTTGAGAGCAGAGGAAGAAGCGGTTATGGCGAGAAGGGGAGATGAAGAGTCGACGGCTGCTGCGTTGTTGCAGTACCTTAGGGAAAGGGATGCCCAAGACAGAGAGGAGAGAGCACAGGCCATGGAACTACAGAGACTGGTACTAGAGCAGGAGAAGGAAAGGCACAGGTTGGCTGAGGAGAGGCTGATAGCCAGACGGGAAGAAGATGAGCAGAGGCGTAGAGATGAGGAAGAGACCCGACGTACATTGGACGACGAAAGACGATGCAAGGAGAGGCATGAGGATACAAGGGTCAGGGAAAGGAGAGAGTTGTTAAATGAGAGATTGAAAGGTTTAGGGATGTATAAGGAGGGAAGTGAATTGAACGCCTATTTGAGTAAATTTGAGAGGATCATGAGGATGGGTGATGTAAGTGAAGACAGTTGGGGGGATAGATTGTACCCAAAATTAACGGAGACATTGTGCAAACGTATGACAAAAGACTTAGACAGTGAGGCTAGTTACGAGATTATAAAGGAGGGTTTGCTTAAAGCAGTTGGTGAGACAGCTATTACCTATGGTAACAATTTGCTTAGTGTGAATAGTGACATGTTCAAAGCCATGACAGCTGGTGGTATAGCTGACTGGCTAGTAAAGACAACGAGTGGAATGTTCCGAGGGTGTAACACGGTGGAAGACTGCACAGTAGCTGTGGCACTGGCAGTTCTAAGGAGAGTATTGCCTGAGAGTGGCAAAGTGTTTGTAGATGCTAAGAAGATTGGGGAGTGGGGGAATTTAAGAGACGCTCTTGAAGACTGGATGTCTGGGAGACAGCCCGGTAATTATTTTAAGAGTTTGGGTAGTGGGCCTACCGACTCTAGTAGCAGAGGCTACAGGAATTATAAGGATAGTGTGAGTACCTTTGGGCAGGGGGGTAAGACCCAGGGTCATGTTGGGGATCGAGTGGGGGGAAATACCAGTGGGGTTCGTGGAGGTTTTAATAGTGGATTTTCGGTGAAGTGTTATAGTTGTGGTGAGATAGGCCACAGGGCCAACGAGTGTAAGAGAGATAAAGCTGGGAGCAGCTTAGTGGCAAGAGTGCCAACTTGTTATGTGTGTGGGAAGGTGGGACACAAGAGTCCCGAGTGTACTCAGAAGAGTAAGGGGACGACACCAGTCAAGAAAGAACCGCCTACGAAGCTGTCTGTTCTGAGACGTGCTGAGTCCGAGGTTCCCATGAATGTTGCTAGAGGGAAGGTGTGTGGAGTTCATGCAGATATTCTAATTGACTCCGGTGCTGAACTGGCGTCAGTTCCCAGGGAGTTAGTCCCTAAAGGTGTAGTGTGGGAGAGTGATGTAATTGTGAGAGGTTATGGTGGAGTGGAACGCTCGCACAGGTGTTTCATGTGTGAGTTTGAGATAGGGGGTTATAGGAAGCTCGTGAAGACAGTTGTGGATGAAAGTGAAGCAGTAGGTGTTGCCTGTATAGTGCCTGTTTCCCTTGTGGATGAGGAAGAAGCTACGGCTTACAGGGAGGCAATCAGGTCCTACAAGTGTGATGAGAGTAAGAGAGTCAATGTCCTGACAAGGAGTATGGCTAGAAAGGAAGCTGAGTCTGATCGTTGTCATGAGGGGGTGGAAAGTAGTGTCGCTTGGGATGTGGTGGTGCCCGAGGGTGAGGGTAGCGATAGAGTGCACGAGCCCGAGGATCCTGTGAGTAGCCATCCTGACCCCTTAATTATGCCTGAAACTTTGAGTAAGGTGGGGGAGGGACACGGGGCGGACGATGCTGAAGGTGCGCCGGAAGCCGACCAGCCCCAGGCGAAAGCAGGGGAGGAGAGTGTCAGGGGAAGAGCAGTTCCTCTTGAGGGGTTGCGTGGTAGTGATTCTGTTTGCCAGGAGTTGGGACAGATAGCTGCTGAGATAGGGCCAGTTAGAGAAGGCCAGGACAAATTGGAGTTAATAAAGGAAATTAAGGAAGATTCTAGTTTGAGCGATTGGCGTGAATTAGCCGATAGGAATGAAAAGGGATTTAAGTGGAGTAAGGGAGTATTAGTGAGAGAATTATATGTGAGTTGGGAAGAGTTTAGAGAAGTGATAGTGTTACCTAGAAGCCTTAGGAAACGTGTGCTTGTGTTAGGACACGATAGGAACGGACATTTGGGGGCGGACAAGGTGTCCAGGCTAATAGGAAGATACTTTGTGTGGCCGTGTATGGCCAAAGACATCATAGATTATTGTGGTAGCTGTGAGAGATGTCAGCTAAGAAGCAAACACAGGCCGAGAAGAGCTCCGGCTGTGGACCGACCGGTGTTGTCGGAACCTTTCGAGCAAGTGGCCATAGATTTAGTGGGGCCATTGCCTAAGGGTAAAGGGGGGTGTCGTTTCATTTTAACATATGTGTGCTTGGCCACGAGATGGTCTGAAGCAGTCCCATTACGTAGCATTACAGCCAAAGCAGTGGTTGAGGGACTTTGGAGTATATTTTCCAGAACGTCTGTCCCGGAAGTGGTCTTGAGTGACCAGGGCTCACAGTTCTGTGGGAAAGTCATGAACCAGTTGTGTTCTTGGCTCGGGGTGGAGAAGGTTAGAACCTCTCCCTATCACCCCGAGTCTAACGGATGTGTAGAAAGGATGCACGGTACTTTGAAGGCAGTGTTAGGGAATTGCATAGATGAGAATATTGACTGGGTGGATCAACTCAATTTTGTGTTGTTTGTATTGAGGGAGATGCCTCACAAGGATTCTGGATTTAGTCCATTTGATTTAGTCTACGGGTTTAGAGTTAGAACTCCCCTAGATGCATTATATCATGGATTATATGAGTGTGATTCGAGTAAATTAAGTGTGAATGATTGGGTATTGAGAATGTCGGAAAGATTGGAAGCTATGAGGGATAGTGCAGCCTTGGGTATGGCTAAGGGGAAGGAATCCCGTATGCAGTATTTAAATAGAGGGACGAAATTAAGGGAATTTAAGGAAGGAGATCGAGTATTATATAGAGTGCCTGGGATGACTTGTAAGATGTCAGATTCGTGGCAAGGGCCATATTTAGTCATTAAGAGGGTAGGAGCTGTGAACTACCGGATTGCCAGAATAGGGAAGATTAAGCATAGTAAAGTGGTACATGTTAATTGCTTGAAGTGCTTTAAGGCGAGAGTGAATATTAACAGATTGGATGTGGTGATCGAGGAAGAGAGTGAGAGCAAGAGTGTACTGAAGGGAGTGTGTGAAGGGTTTGTACAGAGCGAATTAGATACAATACTGTCTGACTTCGACGACGTATTCTCTGACAAACCAGGAAACACTGACAAGGTGGTCATGAGTATTGAGACCACAGGAGAAGAGCCCGTTCGTCAGGTACCATACTCTGTTCCTTTAGGAATTAGAGAGAAAGTGAGAGAGGAAATTGCTAGTTTGGAGAATCAGGGAATTATCGAGAGGTGTCAAAGCAAGTGGGCTTCACCTCTTGTGCCGGTCAGGAAGCCGGACGGATCATTGAGATTGTGCGTAGATTATCGCAAATTGAACCAGCAAACAGTCAAGGAACCATATTATATTCCCTCATTTAATGAGATGGTTGAGAAAGTGGGTGGTGGCCGAGTCTTGTCTAAGATAGACTTAGCCAAAGGTTTCCATCAGGTGGTAGTGAAAGTGGAGGATCGGGACAAGACTAGCTTTATATGTCCCTTTGGAAAGTATAGGTACATTAGGATGCCTTTTGGGTTGACAAATGCTCCGTCAGTATTCCAAAGGTTGATGGAGGAGGTGTTGGTAGATTGCAATGAATTCTCGAGAGTCTACATAGACGATATTTTGGTAGTTTCGTCATGCTGGGAAGAGCATGTGTGTCATCTAAGGAAGGTGTTGGAGGTATTGAGAGAGGCAGGTCTCACCTGCAAGAGAACGAAGTGTCAGTTTGGTAAGAGGACACTAGAATTTTTAGGCCACCAGATTGGTGATGGCAAGGTGTCAGTGCCTGCAGCTAGAGTTGCTGCTATTAAGGACCATCCTGTCCCTCAAACCAGGAAGCAATTGAGAGCTTTCTTGGGGTTGGTAGGATTTTATCGTCGGTTTGTTCCAGGTTTTCATCGATGGTCCTCTGTCCTCACTCCTCACACGTCTACGGCGATGTCTGGGAGGGTGAGTTGGACGAGTGTTATGTTAGATGCTTTCCGCGCATTGTGTAACTCATTATCAGCATCTGTATGTCTACATGTTCCATGTGTGAGTGACGTGTTTGTACTAGACACAGATGCCAGTGGTACGGGTGTTGGTGCGGTGTTGTCTGTGGTCCGTAGGGGGGAGAAACTTCCTGTTGCCTTCTTCTCCAGACAACTCCAGGGTGCCCAGAAGAGCTACAGTGCCCAGGAACTTGAGGGTTTGGGAGTTTATGAGAGTGTCCGTCATTTTGCGTATTTCCTATATGGTCGTCACTTTACTGTCGTGACTGATCACAAGGGTTTAATTGGGATGATGTTGAAAAGTCAAGAGAATAGACGTATTATGAATTGGAGTTTGAAATTGTCGATGTTTAATTTTACGATTGTGTATCGTGCTGGTGCAGATAATGTGGTTGCTGACAACCTTAGTAGGTGTGGAGACTCGTCAGATGTCAGTGCAGGAAGCACCAGTCTTATCTTGGAGGGGGGAGATGTGGGCATATCCCCACATGATGGAGAAAGAGAGAAGTAGAGATAGAAGATAAATAAAGAAATAAATAAAGAGTTACAGGAATAGAAGATCATCATTATTAACATCATTAACATTATTCATATTTATCTTCACACATGCGTACTGAGTTGAACTCGTGCTTTTACTTATTTGGTTATATCATTTCATTGGTCAGTTGTTGTAGTCATTTCATTGGTTGTTGTCGTTATTTTGGGAGGAGTCAGCTCTCCGTATATATACTCGTACTCCGAGCTGACTACGCCAGAGTCTAATTACATTAACTAAAGTCTAAGTACTGAGGTGACTGTACCAATTCGTTGGATAGGCAACCGGCTGCGGCTAGATCGTTGTCTATGTTAGCTCTCTGGTGGCAGCGAGTTACTGCGCTGTTGTCAGGTGCGAGGAGGTAAAGCATTCCTTGGATTGCCGCGCCCCCCACATATGGTGGCAGCGGTGGGATCCCAATTCGGTGTTGAGGGACCACTGACTTCCGAGGAAGACGTTCCGAAGGAAGACTCAGAAAGAACATCTAAAACCAACTACCCACGGTCTTTGGATCAGTGAGACGCGACCTTACCTTGGTACTGGGAGCAAGAAATACGCAGGACCTTGTTACGACTTAGGGACTAAAATTCTAACGGCTATCTCGTTTCGACGGAGAGGCTACACGTTCGTTTCGTTTCGACGGTTGCGAACATTGGTGGATTTCGTGTTGCGACGCGGGCTACCTTGGATTGTTTGGGTGGAAGTTGCACAGGAGGGTTGTCTGCAGAGGGGACCTGGAGAGTGCTGGGCCGCCTTGTCTGCTGGCATTTGGGGTTTAGTTGTTTGTTCGTTGTGAAATTTTCGAAGTGTTAAAAGCCTTATTGTCACCTTAATTTCTAATTGGTGTTGTGTCGTATTTGGTGTGTTGTCGATTGAACTTGAGTTTGTGCATTTTGTTGTGCTTGTGAGATTTTAATTACCTGTACCTGCTCTATTTCATTATTTCTTTTACATTTCATAGGTGTCTAGCAGGAGACGAGTTCATACTTGCCTTCTATGACGGAGCCTGTGATTGGTGAGAGGGGGACGAAGAGGATTAAGAAGTCTGCTGGAGTGACTGGTGAGGGATCTTATCGACCTCACAGGAAGGCAGTGACTGAAGAACGGTCACCTTATCTGATCAGGTCTACGGGTGCGAAGTGTCCTGAAGAGGGTGATACCGAGGCTGAGGCAGAGGTGTTGAGAGCAGAGGAAGAAGCGGTTATGGCGAGAAGGGGAGATGAAGAGTCGACGGCTGCTGCGTTGTTGCAGTACCTTAGGGAAAGGGATGCCCAAGACAGAGAGGAGAGAGCACAGGCCATGGAACTACAGAGACTGGTACTAGAGCAGGAGAAGGAAAGGCACAGGTTGGCTGAGGAGAGGCTGATAGCCAGACGGGAAGAAGATGAGCAGAGGCGTAGAGATGAGGAAGAGACCCGACGTACATTGGACGATGAAAGACGATGCAAGGAGAGGCGTGAGGATACAAGGGTCAGGGAAAGGAGAGAGTTGTTAAATGAGAAATTGAAAGGTTTAGGGATGTATAAGGAGGGAAGTGAATTGAACGCCTATTTGAGTAAATTTGAGAGGATCATGAGGATGGGTGATGTAAGTGAGGACAGTTGGGGGGATAGATTGTACCCAAAATTAACGGAGACATTGTGCAAACGTATGACAAAAGACTTAGACAGTGAGGCTAGTTACGAGATTATAAAGGAGGGTTTGCTTAAAGCAGTTGGTGAGACAGCTATTACCTATGGTAACAATTTGCTTAGTGTGAATAGTGACATGTTCAAAGCCATGACAGCTGGTGGTATAGCTGACTGGCTAGTAAAGACAACGAGTGGAATGTTCCGAGGGTGTAACACGGTGGAAGACTGCACAGTAGCTGTGGCACTGGCAGTTCTAAGGAGAGTATTGCCTGAGAGTGGCAAAGTGTTTGTAGATGCTAAGAAGATTGGGGAGTGGGGGAATTTAAGAGACGCTCTTGAAGACTGGATGTCTGGGAGACAGCCCGGTAATTATTTTAAGAGTTTGGGTAGTGGGCCTACCGACTCTAGTAGCAGAGGCTACAGGAATTATAAGGATAGTGTGAGTACCTTTGGGCAGGGGGGTAAGACCCAGGGTCATGTTGGGGATCGGGTGGGGGGAAATACCAGTGGGGTTCGTGGAGGTTTTAATAGTGGATTTTCGGTGAAGTGTTATAGTTGTGGTGAGATAGGCCACAGGGCCAACGAGTGTAAGAGAGATAAAGCTGGGAGCAGCTTAGTGGCAAGAGTGCCAACTTGTTATGTGTGTGGGAAGGTGGGACACAAGAGTCCCGAGTGTACTCAGAAGAGTAAGGGGACGACACCAGTCAAGAAAGAACCGCCTACGAAGCTGTCTGTTCTGAGACGTGCTGAGTCCGAGGTTCCCATGAATGTTGCTAGAGGGAAGGTGTGTGGAGTTCATGCAGATATTCTAATTGACTCCGGTGCTGAACTGGCGTCAGTTCCCAGGGAGTTAGTCCCTAAAGGTGTAGTGTGGGAGAGTGATGTAATTGTGAGAGGTTATGGTGGAGTGGAACGCTCGCACAGGTGTTTCATGTGTGAGTTTGAGATAGGGGGTTATAGGAAGCTCGTGAAGACAGTTGTGGATGAAAGTGAAGCAGTAGGTGTTGCCTGTATAGTGCCTGTTTCCCTTGTGGATGAGGAAGAAGCTACGGCTTACAGGGAGGCAATCAGGTCCTACAAGTGTGATGAGAGTAAGAGAGTCAATGTCCTGACAAGGAGTATGGCTAGAAAGGAAGCTGAGTCTGATCGTTGTCATGAGGGGGTGGAAAGTAGTGTCGCTTGGGATGTGGTGGTGCCCGAGGGTGAGGGTAGCGATAGAGTGCACGAGCCCGAGGATCCTGTGAGTAGCCATCCTGACCCCTTAATTATGCCTGAAACTTTGAGTAAGGTGGGGGAGGGACACGGGGCGGACGATGCTGAAGGTGCGCCGGAAGCCGACCAGCCCCAGGCGAAAGCAGGGGAGGAGAGTGTCAGGGGAAGAGCAGTTCCTCTTGAGGGGTTGCGTGGTAGTGATTCTGTTTGCCAGGAGTTGGGACAGATAGCTGCTGAGATAGGGCCAGTTAGAGAAGGCCAGGACAAATTGGAGTTAATAAAGGAAATTAAGGAAGATTCTAGTTTGAGCGATTGGCGTGAATTAGCCGATAGGAATGAAAAGGGATTTAAGTGGAGTAAGGGAGTATTAGTGAGAGAATTATATGTGAGTTGGGAAGAGTTTAGAGAAGTGATAGTGTTACCTAGAAGCCTTAGGAAACGTGTGCTTGTGTTAGGACACGATAGGAACGGACATTTGGGGGCGGACAAGGTGTCCAGGCTAATAGGAAGATACTTTGTGTGGCCGTGTATGGCCAAAGACATCATAGATTATTGTGGTAGCTGTGAGAGATGTCAGCTAAGAAGCAAACACAGGCCGAGAAGAGCTCCGGCTGTGGACCGACCGGTGTTGTCGGAACCTTTCGAGCAAGTGGCCATAGATTTAGTGGGGCCATTGCCTAAGGGTAAAGGGGGGTGTCGTTTCATTTTAACATATGTGTGCTTGGCCACGAGATGGCCTGAAGCAGTCCCATTACGTAGCATTACAGCCAAAGCAGTGGTTGAGGGACTTTGGAGTATATTTTCCAGAACGTCTGTCCCGGAAGTGGTCTTGAGTGACCAGGGCTCACAGTTCTGTGGGAAAGTCATGAACCAGTTGTGTTCTTGGCTCGGGGTGGAGAAGGTTAGAACCTCTCCCTATCACCCCGAGTCTAACGGATGTGTAGAAAGGATGCACGGTACTTTGAAGGCAGTGTTAGGGAATTGCATAGATGAGAATATTGACTGGGTGGATCAACTCAATTTTGTGTTGTTTGTATTGAGGGAGATGCCTCACAAGGATTCTGGATTTAGTCCATTTGATTTAGTCTACGGGTTTAGAGTTAGAACTCCCCTAGATGCATTATATCATGGATTATATGAGTGTGATTCGAGTAAATTAAGTGTGAATGATTGGGTATTGAGAATGTCGGAAAGATTGGAAGCTATGAGGGATAGTGCAGCCTTGGGTATGGCTAAGGGGAAGGAATCCCGTATGCAGTATTTAAATAGAGGGACGAAATTAAGGGAATTTAAGGAAGGAGATCGAGTATTATATAGAGTGCCTGGGATGACTTGTAAGATGTCAGATTCGTGGCAAGGGCCATATTTAGTCATTAAGAGGGTAGGAGCTGTGAACTACCGGATTGCCAGAATAGGGAAGATTAAGCATAGTAAAGTGGTACATGTTAATTGCTTGAAGTGCTTTAAGGCGAGAGTGAATATTAACAGATTGGATGTGGTGATCGAGGAAGAGAGTGAGAGCAAGAGTGTACTGAAGGGAGTGTGTGAAGGGTTTGTACAGAGTGAATTAGATACAATACTGTCTGACTTCGACGACGTATTCTCTGACAAACCAGGAAACACTGACAAGGTGGTCATGAGTATTGAGACCACAGGAGAAGAGCCCGTTCGTCAGGTACCATACTCTGTTCCTTTAGGAATTAGAGAGAAAGTGAGAGAGGAAATTGCTAGTTTGGAGAATCAGGGAATTATCGAGAGGTGTCAAAGCAAGTGGGCTTCACCTCTTGTGCCGGTCAGGAAGCCGGACGGATCATTGAGATTGTGCGTAGATTATCGCAAATTGAACCAGCAAACAGTCAAGGAACCATTTATTATATTCCCTCATTTAATGAGATGGTTGAGAAAGTGGGTGGTGGCCGAGTCTTGTCTAAGATAGACTTAGCCAAAGGTTTCCATCAGGTGGTAGTGAAAGTGGAGGATCGGGACAAGACTAGCTTTATATGTCCCTTTGGAAAGTATAGGTACATTAGGATGCCTTTTGGGTTGACAAATGCTCCGTCAGTATTCCAAAGGTTGATGGAGGAGGTGTTGGTAGATTGCAATGAATTCTCGAGAGTCTATATAGACGATATTTTGGTAGTTTCGTCATGCTGGGAAGAGCATGTGTGTCATCTAAGGAAGGTGTTGGAGGTATTGAGAGAGGCAGGTCTCACCTGCAAGAGAACGAAGTGTCAGTTTGGTAAGAGGACACTAGAATTTTTAGGCCACCAGATTGGTGATGGCAAGGTGTCAGTGCCTGCAGCTAGAGTTGCTGCTATTAAGGACCATCCTGTCCCTCAAACCAGGAAGCAATTGAGAGCTTTCTTGGGGTTGGTAGGATTTTATCGTCGGTTTGTTCCAGGTTTTCATCGATGGTCCTCTGTCCTCACTCCTCACACGTCTACGGCGATGTCTGGGAGGGTGAGTTGGACGAGTGTTATGTTAGATGCTTTCCGCGCATTGTGTAACTCATTATCAGCATCTGTATGTCTACATGTTCCATGTGTGAGTGACGTGTTTGTACTAGACACAGATGCCAGTGGTACGGGTGTTGGTGCGGTGTTGTCTGTGGTCCGTAAGGGGGAGAAACTTCCTGTTGCCTTCTTCTCCAGACAACTCCAGGGTGCCCAGAAGAGCTACAGTGCCCAGGAACTTGAGGGTTTGGGAGTTTATGAGAGTGTCCGTCATTTTGCGTATTTCCTATATGGTCGTCACTTTACTGTTGTGACTGATCACAAGGGTTTAATTGGGATGATGTTGAAAAGTCAAGAGAATAGACGTATTATGAATTGGAGTTTGAAATTATCGATGTTTAATTTTACGATTGTGTATCGTGCTGGTGCAGATAATGTGGTTGCTGACAACCTTAGTAGGTGTGGAGACTCGTCAGATGTCAGTGCAGGAAGCACCAGTCTTATTTTGGAGGGGGGAGATGTGGGCATATCCCCACATGATGGAGAAAGAGAGAAGTAGAGATAGAAGATAAATAAAGAAATAAATAAAGAGTTACAGGAATAGAAGATCATCATTATTAACATCATTAACATTATTCATATTTATCTTCACACATGCGTACTGAGTTGAACTCGTGCTTTTACTTATTTGGTTATATCATTTCATTGGTCAGTTGTTGTAGTCATTTCATTGGTTGTTGTCGTTATTTTGGGAGGAGTCAGCTCTCCGTATATATACTCGTACTCCGAGCTGACTACGCCAGAGTCTAATTACATTAACTAAAGTCTAAGTACTGAGGTGACTGTACCAATTCGTTGGATAGGCAACCGGCTGCGGCTAGATCGTTGTCTATGTTAGCTCTCTGGTGGCAGCGAGTTACTGCGCTGTTGTCAGGTGCGAGGAGGTAAAGCATTCCTTGGATTGCCGCGCCCCCCACACCGTCAGCCGGATCTAGTCCAAGTGTTCATTCTCAACCACCTACTCAAGTACCGTCAGCCAGATCTTGTCCAAGTGTTCATTCTCAACCACCTTCTCAAGTACCGTCAGCCGGATCTAGTCCAAGTGTTCGTTCTCAACCACCTTCTCAAGTACCGTCAGCCGGATCTAGTCCAAGTGTTCCATCTCAAACACCTTCTCAAGTACCGTCAGCCGGATCTAGTCAAACTGTTCACTCTAAACCACTTTCTCAAGTACCGTCAGCCGGATCTCGTCCAAGTATTCACTCTCAACCACCTTCTCAGGTGCCGTCAGCCGGATCTAGTCAAACTGTTAACTCTCAACCACCTTCTCAAGTAATGTCAGCTGGATCTCGTCCAAGTGTTCCATCTCAAACACCTTCTCGAGTACCGTCAGCCGGATCTAGTCCAAGTGTTCGTTCTCAACCACCTTCTCTAGTACCACCAGCTGGATCTAGTCAAACTGTTCA
>WLWD01002995.1_pt1 | contig 18408 bp, 15 predicted proteins | sample 6712731 | NCBI WGS metagenome assembly WLWD01 (sample SAMN12718690, study PRJNA576275) | sponge metagenome | isolation source: marine sponge | host: Mycale hentscheli | place: New Zealand: South Island, Marlborough, Capsize Point | collected 2014-11-01
ATGATGATGATGGTGATGATGATGATGATGATGATGATAGTGATGATGATGATGATGATGATGATGATGATGATGATGATGATGATGATGATGATGATGATGATGATGATGATGATGATGATAGTGATGAGGATGATAGTGATGATGATGATGATGATGTAGATGATGATAGTGATGATGATGATGATGATGGTGATGATGATAGTGATGATAATGATGATGCTATCATGTTATTGTAGGATGTTCCGATTCCAGAGATGCAATGGGATATGATTTCAGTGAGTCAATTTGCTCTGCATGTGTGTATATTTACATACTATGTGTGTGTGAGTGTGTGTATGGATGTGTATTTGCTTGTGTATGGGTACAATTTGCATTTGTGTGGGCGTGTTTATACAAACATGTGTTCTAACTTGAATTTACAGATATACATTCAATTTTTAAGAAATCTATTTAATTGAGGTGTTTAATTGGTGAAGAGAACTTACAGCTACTTATATTGTATGTGTCGCTGTGCAGTCTACAACAAGTGGCACTATTACTGTGACGACGGACACCACACCTACGTCTGTGACATTCTACCAAGCACACACCCTTTCTTCCACCAGGTATATATGTGGAACATTCATCTTATGGACTACATTGTTGCCTGTAAAGTTGATATTCCGTGTGTTTATTTTAAGCATTGTCAGATGAATAGTATCCTTAGAAGCTGATAGCAAAGAGTCTGTGAGCACAATGTTTTGGTAGTTCAATGAACTCTTCTTAATAAAATAAGAAACGCTTACATTCAGGGTTCTATCTAGAAAATTTTGTTTGAGGGTGGGAGAAGTTCCGTCCACTATTTCTGTTTACACTATGTTACAAGGCAAAAAAAATTAATTGTTCTTTGAATTAGTGAGAGAAATTAGCATACGAGCTAAATGTTATTATTTTGGGTCCAGTCTAATGACTTACTGCATGCAACATGCTAATATTAGGAGGGAACCCTGCACATTAATGCATGTATCTGATAGCTACACCGAGGGCATTACGGATCACTTTTGTTCTGGCATTGTGTACATTTGTAGGAGAGATTTTCGTCTCGTAACTGGACCTCCTGAGAAGCCCGCCGTACAGCCCGTGATCTGGTTCTGGACGGACATTACATCAGAGGTAGGTGGGTGGTGGGCTGCCAGCTCTACACTGTCATGTTGCTATAACCTGATACAATTATGATGAATATAGCGCCCTTAGTTTTCCACTTGGGTTAGCCAATTGATGGTGTAATAAAATGTAGGAAGTCAGTTACTATCTATTTGGGACTTAAGGGTCATTTGGATATTTTTTAAGTTTGGATTAATTGTAAGTGTACGAAAGGTTGTGGCCTGCTTAAATTATTATTATTAATATTGCTATTGTTGTTGTTGTTTTTTGTTAATGTTATTGCTATTGTTATTATTATTAATATTTTTTCCATTATTTGTTTTACTATTATTATTATTATCATTACTGTATTTTTCTTTTGTTTATTGTATGGTCACAAAGGCTATTTATTATCATATCTTGCTATGTTTTGTTAATTAGACATAGTTATTGTACAGTGACCCATTTTAAAGCACTTAATATTTCATTCCTCTTCTTGTAGGGCAAAAACAACGTTTACTCTGTCACGTTACCAGCACCAGAAGAGGGATGGATTGCTATGATGATTCAGGTACTAAATGTAATGCTAAGTGAATATTTTTTTGTTAATGTTTCAGTTGCTGTTCTTGAAAACATTGCTTTAAGAAATGGTCTGAAATGATAGCAAGAAGAGATTAAAAACTAGAAAGATCTTTGAGCATCTACCTTGGTGCAAGTTTTATATAAAATGGCTGCCGTCTTTTTGCAGGTGACATTTGACGGTCCTCAGGGTTCTGTCCATGAATATACTACACAAGTCAACATCGTACCCAATACATTTCCTTTCCCGCCTTGCCAGGGCCAAGGGTGCAAAGGGAAGCTGGTATGAGAAAATGGAACTCGTTATACATAATATTGTCTTCAACTTTCGTATTTATGACAATGACCGTTTTGTACTTTGATAAACTGTCTTTTGTATATTTATTACTGACTGCACACTTATAACTGTTTTGTTGTTGTTTTTTTGTTTTTGTTTTTGTCACTATTTGATTGCTTTAGTAAGTGTATGCTTACTGAATAAGTCCTAATTTATTTTTAATTTGCTCACGTACAAAGTTAAATATTATATTTAGACAATGGCAGTAAACTTTCTTATGTTTGACACAAGGTATAGCTTATATTACAGCAAGGGAGATGTTTTTCCAAGATTGTACTTATATTATTCTCAATGTAAGTGAATCATATGATCGCTGATTATCATGTGACATGCTATGTAACTAGCTAGCTACCATTAAAAATTGAAAAGTATTAAGGGAAGCTGGAGTGATATTGTCAGATAGCAAGTGAAGCAATATATATATATATAAATAATACTTATTACATAAGTCAGAGTGTGATATGGTGAAATATTTCAGAGCAGGCTAATTTATTTTCACAGCCAAAGGCCAGAGTGAAAATAAAGCCTGAGAGTGAAATATCTTGCCATAACACTCTGACAAGTGTAATAAGTGGTTTATTCCACACTAGATATCTTCACTACTGTAAAGCTGGTTGTAGGGGCTACCCACACCCCCAGCTGATATTTTAGCAGCTGCTCTAACCCTGTTGAACAGGGTTAAGAGCTGCGTACACCACAGAGAAAGGTAGCTGTAAAACCAAGAAAATTGAAAGTTTGGCAGGTTGCTATAACTACAGGGGTAATAAGCTTGTGCAGTTGAAATTAATAGCGTGATCCTTAGGGTGGAATAAATATTATATATATAATTATATAATAATTATTATACATGTATACATAATACACTGTATAATAATAGGAAATTTTTCTCTTTTTAGCAGCCAATAAATTATAACTTAACCCAACATTTCGACTTCTTGCGAAGTCCTGGGTCAACTGAGGTCAGAACTCTCCCTGGTGATATAATAACACAAAGTAAACAGCAAGATTTCTGGAAGGCACGCTCACTGGAGGGTGATTTGCACACAGCATGGACAGCCAGCATCCTGGAAGCTCTAAACCTATGTCTCTATTAAACTTGTTGTCAGGTGTCATCTGTATGTGTAGAGCTTCCTTGATCTTCAACTCACGATTCTTACTGGCTCTGTCTACAACTCTTACCTCTTCCCATTTAATGGGGTGATGCTGCTGCCAATGTTCAGCAATGGCTGAAACTTTCCCATCACCTCTGTTACAAGCATCCTGATGTTCTTTTACTCTCTGCTCAAGCCTTCTAGTTGTTTCACCTATGTATACTTTACCACAACTGCAGGGTATACTGTACACTATGGATGACTCTGTGGTAATAGGTGTAGTATCTTTGACTTTAGTAAGATGTGATCTTAGTGTCTTACCCGACTTAAATGCTGTTTTGATGTCAAAGTCTCTACACACTCTCTGAATGCTCTCACTCAATCCTGCTATGTACGGAATAGTAAGAATCAAACCTTTCTCTTACTCAGTATTTGTGTGATCTTTAGGAGGCAACTCTTTAGAACCTGCCCTAATGGTTGCGTTGTCATAACCATTACTTTGAAGTACTTTGTGCAGGTGTTTCTCTTCTTCCTTCAAGTTTTCACTCATATTAGTTACCCTCCTAGCTCTCTGATACAAGCATCTCACTACTCTCTTTACATGGTTAGGATGATGAGACTTAAAGTGAAGGTATCTATCTGTGTGTGTAGGTTTCTGTACACAGTGGATGTAAGCATACCGTCACTCTCTCTCTTTAATAAGCAATCCAAAAAAGGTAGCTTACTATCTTCCTCTGATTCCATAGTAAATTTTATAGAAGGTCTTACAGAGTTTAAATGGTCCAACAAATGTTTTTCACTTCCTTTCTTAACTATGCAAAAGGTGTCATCTACACATCTCTTCCATAATATAGGTTTAACTGGAGCTGAGTTTAAAGCTTCTTCCTCAAAGAATTCCATGTACAAGTTGGCCACAACTGCGGAAAGGAGATCCCATGGCGGCTGCTCCATCTACTTGTTCATAACAGTTCCCGTTAGACCTCTAATAATTCTGTGATGCACTCACAAGATAGACATGTCCTTTCATCTAAACTCTCATCATTCTGGAGCTTATCTCTGATACTGCCTCATCTATTGGAACATTGGTGAACAGGGAAGACACATCAAAACTCACCATCATTTCGTCAGATCTCAAGCATACACTATTAACTGTTTGCATGAAACGTGTTGAATTATTTATGTATGATTGTGTCTTACCAAACAATGGAGATATCATTTTAGATATGAACTTTGATAAATTGTAAGACGGTGATCCAATGCAGGAAACTATAGGTCAGAGTGGGATTCCTAACTTGTGTATCTTAGGAAGACCATAAAGAAGAGGTGGTCTACATACAGTGGGTTTTAACCTCGCTGCTGTTTACTTAGATTATCTTGTGGTAGCTTAGATTTTCTTAAAATACCACGAACTCTACTCCTTAAATCATTTGCTTTATCCTCACTAAGAAACTTAGTTACAGCTTCAACAGCAGTTACAGTGTCTATAAGGGGGAGTTTTGTAGGAGCTGGTGCAAAATTTAAACCCAGCTTTAGTACATCTTCCTGGCTTTCAGTTAAAGTCTTGTCAGAAGATTAATAACCCATTTCTTATCTTTCTCTTAAGTCTAATAAGCTAATAATAATAATAATAATAATAATAATAGTTATAATTTAAAATATTGGCTGTTATAAAGAGAAAACTTTCCTATTTTATAATTATTTCAGCCAAGAATGACTGAATCAATACACTGTATGTTGCAGTATATACATGAACATGTGAAGCTGGGTGGCTAAAAACTATCTGTAACAAAACTAATGACCAATTAGATTGAAATTATGCTTTTTTTTGGTAGACAAGCAAATTTTTATAGTTTTATATTAACAGACAATAACCAAACAATACAAAAACAATGGCAAGGCAAAAGATCATACAATTACAAGATAAATAATTGAATAAATTAATAATAAAATCAAACAACCAAACAACGAGTAAGTAGCTATGAATAAATAAATTAAATTAACAAAAATAAATGATAATAAAATAAATCATTGAGAAAAGGATAATATTAAGGTGGTGATTAGCTATTACTAGGAAGGCACAATTACTAGGAAGGCACAATCCCTCGCTGCACACCCACTGATCAAATGCTGAGAAAGAGGATAGTCTCTAGCCCATTGGGTCTCTTGTCTCCACCACTATGAGGTGTCACACATCTTCACCAAAGCCATAGATGACCCACTGACCAGAACAACTTTGCTTTCTCTATAAAAGGTACAAGTTGTTTATGAAAAAAGGTGGTAGGATATCGTCAACCAGCTCACAGGAAGAGTGTATTGATGCCAAATAGGCAGATGGAGCAACATCAAAAGCTCTTTGAATACCCAAACATCCTAACTTTACAGTAGCTTATACCCATACCTGTCTGTCTTGCTCTAGTACTATTTGTACAACTAATAAATTGTACGATGTTTTGCCTTTTTAACCCTTCATATTTTTTCTGTACTTAGCGAAGTGTTGTTGTTGGTTTTTTTTTTTAACTTCTATATTGTGTCTTTCATCATACTATCGATTGACTTGAAAAATATACAATAATGAAGAATATTAGTAGGCTTGCCACGGACAAGTGTGGAGATGTTACATGCCATAAAAGCACGTAATAATGTGAGACAGAGAGTCAATTTTAAAAGAGAGGGGGACAGAGAAATTAAAAAAAACAAAAAACAAAAACAAAAAACAACAACAAACTCTGTGTGGTCAAATATTGTCATTCTTCTGGTTCAAGACCAGACATGGAAAAAAAATGTTAGTACAATGATGCTGGCCAGTATAGCTAATAGGGAATTTTTCCTAATAAACTCAGCAAATCAATCAAGTGGAGTGCAATTATGTCTTAATTGCATCATTGTTGTCCTTAATAGCTATTTAGCTAGCACAATTTCCAACAACCAATTTTAAAAGCGGCAGGATAAAAAATTAATGAGCAAAACAATAGCTATCAATGTTCATTATAGAAGTTCAAAGTTTCAAAGTTCACGTGGTCCAGCAAGACTCCATGTCACTTCTGGCGCACTGAAATCATTTCAGGGCAAACTCTGCTGTCTGGAGCTGCATCCTTGTAAATCAATCTCTTAGTCACTTCCCTGATGTCTTCTTGAAATAGAAGCGCTAGTGCATCAAACACTGGAATGAAATTGAAGAAGGTTCTGCCCACCATCATGTTAGTGACGAACACAGCCTTGTTAGGAGTTGTCTTGAACAACGACGTGATGTATAAAGTAAAGGCTGGAGTGGTCACAATTATGGAGTTAATAAGAAACAAGCCAGAAACAAACTTCTTCTGGTTCCTCTTCAGCCGATAATACGCTTTAGCTATCTCTTCTAATCTAGGTGACCTTCGACGACCGGTTGTACTACCTACCTGTAGGCTTGATTCGGACTTGATGAATACTTTCTTGACCTTTCTAGCTTTACAGAATATAGCACAGTATAAGATTAACGGAAGGAAAACGCCGAGCATCACAATGATAGAAATGCTCCACGCACCAAGGTGTTTATACCCCAGGGAACACTTGGGGAACAGAGTGCAGGTCCTAAAAGTGGGAATGTAAAGAAAGCAGTCCAGAACCCAACGAGAAGGCAGGAGTATTCTTAACACTGTCATGGTCCAAGCCAAAGAAAGCAGTAGTATAACAACGTGCATGCCTTTCTTTTCGTACTGTGTTGGCCAAAAGACAGATACGAATCTGTCTACGGTAAGAACGAATGTCATAGCGAATCGGTACATCGCGAACCCGTCGTGAAGCATTCCAGTTATCGAACAGGCTATCCCACCGAAAATCCACCGGTCCGTTACCGTTGAAGTTACGATGGTGGCAGGTATCCACAAATGGTAGGCAATTTCAACCATTATTACTTGCAACGCCAGAGTTAAGTATCTTCTTTTGCGCAGTTTAGTGTACTTCAAAATAATAACCATGAGGTAAATATTTAGTGGGAGACCGATGATTGCAGACAGGGTTGCAATACCAGCCTGCAAGTAGCTCAACACTTCAGGGATGCCAAGAAACGGTGGAAGTACTGGTAAAAGCCCACAGGTGTAGTTAGGTAACAGGGAGCTACCATTTGGTGGAGGAGTAGTCAGGACTATTGGAGCACTGACGTTCATCTTTTGGTCTTCAAAGTGACTAAATTTTTTGCCACTTGACTTGCAGTTGTTTGGTGAGAAAACTGAAATTATTGGCTCCATATCGGGTGTCAAGACTACCGAAACAGCGTACCCATCACTATCGGTAAAAGGTCGTTTATTTCTTTGTCCATAATTGGGGGAGGGGCTCAGATTGCGGAAATGCTGAGCGATGATAAAAGCTGAAGGCTTTCTAGTGGCACTCTTTTTGGCTCTTGTGTGCTTACTCCGGGGTGAACAATGCAAGCCACTTGATACCAAACCATGCGCCGCAAAGTGCAACGGAACCGCTTTCGATCTGGGTAGCGTTAAGGATTTACCGTAAGCAAGTTAGAGTGTAACGTAGGATGACATTTTTATTTCTGATTTGGTTAGAATGGGAGAGGCAGGATTTGGTTGGAGCCCATGTAAAGGCATGCTGTGTGGTTCAGCCAGTGGAATTAGCGATGGCTGTGCTGTTTGCGAAGCCTTCCCAGACACTCCAGGAGTATGCTGTGGAAACTTCACTAAACCAATATGGATCTGGGAAAAAAGAAAAATGAAGCTTTCTTCTAATTCAGACAAATTTCCTGACTGGCAGATAGAATACACAGGTGGTACTTCTTGGAGGTATATATTAGCAGCTAGAGGCTGTTTTGGTGCAATGTGACATTTCTTGATAAATTACACATTATGGCCAGAAGAAGAGACAATAATAGCTAGCTATATGAGAGCATAAACTAATGAGCCAATGAGCAATTACCCAAAGTGTCCAAATGCAATCATATGATTTGAATTAAATGGTGGTCAAATGAATAGTCAAATCAGTAAGTGAAAGTAAAATATATCATACAACACAAATTTTGAATTCTTTTTTTCTTCAAAATTTGAGTAGATTATAAAAATAATGTTTGGATTATCTTCATGATAACTTATAAACCTCTTATTGTGATACAGTTGGTTTAAAGCTTGCCTAATTATATCTATCAAGCAAAATTGTGAGGCAACTACTTCTCATGTTTAAAGCCAAGATTTGTTTAAATTTTTTCCTCGCATTATTGTTTAGAATATCAGTATTCTCTTTTGTGGTGGAGGAAAATCTAGAAAAACCAACCCTTCAGTTTGTCGGAGAAGATAATCTCACTTATGTAAGAATTAACAGCATAACTTATAATTCAGTATTAACTTGTCATATTTTTTGGCAGCATTTTCATGTGATTGGACGATGCATTGGCCAGCAGACGCCAGAATGCAGCACAGGACATAGTCATTGAATGATACTCTATGCTGATCAATGTAATGTCACAACAACAATGCACTTTTGGATTACACAACTCATTTGTTATCATGCCTCACGGTGACTCTATATACTATGTGTGATTTTTCTATTTTTTAGTGTGGGAGGGAAGAGGATGAGGGGAAGGGGTACATGGGAGTTTTAATTATTCAGACGTATGGATTAAGCCACACCCATTTTGAACAATATCTTGCAAAACAAGACCGCATGAGAAAGGATGAGGAATCTCGCTGCAATCGTCTGCTGCGTGCTAGTGGCTCTGCTGCAGCCTCTCTGGTGTGCACAATGCATGCCGAAAGAGCTCAAACCTTGCGTAGCACAATGCAACGGAACCTCGTTCGATCTTAGCAATGTTTTTGTCTTTCCGTAAGTGACTGTCCTTTCTCTCATTGCGTACCTACTAGGCTACACTCCTATTACAGGATGACTGTATCTGACTTCACGTGGAGTCCGTGCGATGGGGTGAAGTGCTCTGAAATGAACGATACCAAAGACGACTGCGGCGTATGCCAGGGCACCACGGACTCCTACAACGCCTGTTGCGGAAAGAAGTCCATGCCTGTTTGGATCTGGCAAACAGACCAGATGAAGCTCACTTCTAAGATCAAGTGGGACAAGTTCCCTGATTGGCAGGTCGAGTATACTTATGGAGATACTTGGAGGTAATTCACCCCATGCAGTTTGAAGCCCCTAGTCCCTTTAGCTAATCATTACTACTGCTGGCACAGTGAATTATTCTAGATATTGGAATCAACAGCCACACCTCCAACACACCTGCTAAATGAAATATGGGTAATCCACATTCCTGCTGGCGGTTTATATTATTCAACTTTAAGATTGCCAGAACTTCTATTCCAAAGACTGACCCACTAGGCAACCTCTGAATTGAAAACATAGCTAAATAATGTTTACCCACATCATTGAACTTGTACCCTCCTCCTCAAAAATTTTCACTATGCAAATAACGGAAAAGAAAAAAAAAGAAAAAAAAAAAGAAGAAAAAAAAAAAAGGGTGGTAGTCATATCCAGAGACATGTATCATGAATTTGTACTACGTATCACTTCTTTAACAATCTGACTGTGGTTTTTTTCCTTTATTTCTAGAATGTCGATATTCTCTTTCATTATTGATGACAAGCAAGATGAACCAACCGTTGAGTACGTTGGCGAAGACATACTGACATATGTAAGTACATGCAACATGTAAATTAAAGAATGTTGAAACACTTTTTTAATTGCAGAGTTTTCATGTGATTGGAAAGTGCATTGGCCAGCAAACATTTGAATGTCAAAAATACTACAAAAAAGTTGAAGAAGCCAAGAATCACAGACATTAAATAGAACAACAATGTTTGATATCAAAATACCTATCCTTATTTGTTCTTTTTTCTTCTTATTTTTGCTGCTTTATGCTTTGAGTTCATCTGCTCTAGAATTGATGGTGATGTCATTGATTCTCAGATAAGACACTGGCTGTCTATGACCTACACACACACACACACACACACATTTGTAAGCCTTTACAGGGAGACAAAATGCCCTCTGGCCTCAAAATTGTTATGACTTATGGAGGAGACATTAGTCCCATCTGTTTCATTGGAATCAAATTTTAAAAATGCTGATTTGACCTCCCAATCGAGGTTAATTTTTTTTTATATACCCTACAAATCACCTACTTTCACTAAGTTTCTTACCTTTCTTTTTTTTATAATTCTTTCTCCTCTTCTTTTTGAAAATGATCACTTTAGCTAGTTTGGTGTGCTCAGTGACTGTTGCCGTAATGCGAATCAAGTCTTTACTAAAAATAAACAACAACAACAAAAAGAGGAAACAAAAAAATCATGATAATTACAACAGAAACAAAATATGTACATTTACTACCTTAGAACAGGGCGTCCAATCACAGTGAAATCTTCAGATCCTGCCAATAGTACCTGACCAAGAAGGAAACACACACAACATTTGAATTAATTCTAAACTTACTACTACAAAAAAAAAAAAAACCCCTCATACAGCTTTCATCGCATGAAGTATGTAATACATATATATTACATTGTAAACTTTATCTCAAGAAAACAAACCAATGAAAAAAAGAAAAAAAAGAAAAAAAACAAAAAAAAACAGAACAAAGCAACATATGTACTTGACAGGCTCCATTACACTACTTTTGATACACGTGCCTATATGAGAATATATACTGCACATTGATCAATGTTTGATCACACATGCAAGATATTACATTCTAACTACTTATAAAAGTTACCTTTAGCTAATGTACTACATATATTATAAACTTTCAAATATTCTGGGAGGGGGCGGGGAAGAGATTCCAAGTCCCTCCCCCAACCAGTACAATATTTTTCCGAAAACAAAAAATTATTACCAGCGATAAAAAACCATCAACTTCTGAGAAGATTAGTATTATACACCCAAATCTCAAGGTGCTCGCCACTATCTGCCTCATAATGAATGTTACTTTGGCATCTGTTGAGAGGCTGCACAACAGGCCATCTGAGTTTAGCTTACCACACTTGATGAGAACATCTGCAGATTCTCCTGAGCATTCAGTAAATTGATTTTAACTTATTAAATATCCTAACTCCTACGGGGGGGGGGGGGGGGGGGGCAAAATCCCCCTTGACCCCCTGAAATAAACTCTGCATATGTACCGTATGTATATCAAGTTCAGGAAGAAATACTATGTTCGTGACAGATGGAAATGGTCATGCACTAGATTGTACAAAGGATTCATACAACTGGGGTGATTATTCTGTTGAATTCTCCTACACAGTTTATTAAATCAGAATTTTACCATAATATGAATGGTGTCAAGTTAATATTATCAATGGAAATAAAGCAAACAAACATAAACAACAGCAAAAAAAAGTAGATTGCACTAACGTACCTTCTCCAAAAATATTTTCTCTCCTACGTCTGCTTCTATCTGGTTAACGACAATAAGGTCATTCTGAGTTACCTTGAATTGACGACCACCTGGCACACACACATACACACTCAATAACAGAATGGCAAAACTATTGGGAACTAGAAAACAACAACAACAACAACAACTAACAAACAAAAGTCATAATGAAAGAAACTACCTATTTGGGCTGCCAAGGTGTATAATGGGTGTCACACGTACATAGAAGGTGGTTCATAATAAAAGGTGCGAACCCTCAGTGCTACTATACAAGCTAGCTATAACAAAATCAATTCTTGGACCGAAAAAATAATGTATTCTCGGCTGAAATAATTATAATAATAGCAAATTTTCTCAGCCAATATTGTTAATTAAAACTTAACCCAAGTTTAAGTTTTAATTAACAATATTGGCTGTTAGAACAAGAAAAATTTGCTATTATAACAATATATTTGACTACCCCCCTCCTCCCCATTAAGAAATTATTCCTACACCTATGATCTGAAGTATATCAGACACTGTCAATAGACAAATTATTTGTTTTATTTATTTATTGCTCAGCAGTTTGCTAAATCAGTGAAAACTCTTTGCAGGTTTGTGATTTCTATCTATTTAGCTCTGCTAAACTTCCCAGCATAATATCGCGGGCAGCAACAAATCATTTGCTCAAGTAATTACGATGTGACAATAAGTGACACCCTATTGTCACATCGTATTCACATGTGCTACCACTTGGAACTGATAGCTTCGCGTTATCTAAAAAATCAGCCCAAAATTCAAAATAAAGTCTTAAACTGTTGAGCAATTTTATACCTAAATCAACGGTTAATTGTCAGTAATCTCCTAAATCAGAGCGTGACAGACAAACAGGATGACTACTATAACCCTCTCACGCATGCACACTAATTAACTAAAAAATAACTTGTACTGCCTTACCACACACTCGAAGTAACAACAAAACACAAACTCACTTATGTGAACCACAGCAAACAGCTTGGTCTGTTCTATATTCCTCTCCTCCATGTCTGATGTTACCTTCTTCATGACCTCTGTGAAATCAGTCAAAAAATATATACAGCAGTGGGAGAAGGAAACTTAATCAATAGATATCACACACTCACACAACATTCTTTAGGTCATTTCTACACCTCAACTCTCGCGCATTAAGTCACATTATGTACTGAACAGGGCCTAATACCCGTTGCCACATAGGAAATGCATTAAAGTAAACAGGATGACATAAGGTAATATTTTTCCATATTACCTGTGTTCATAGTTATTACGTCGGGTTATCACATGTCCCGCCAGGTTATACAAGTGCTTACTGCCCAAGAAAAAGTTGCTATGATGTTCACACATGAGCAGTACATAATAAATGTATGTATTATTCATTGGATATCACAGAATATCACTCGGTCTGATTGGCCGTATTTATGCTCGTACCTGTGGCACTCGTTTAAATACTAAGCCAATAGACTTGTGATATTTTATATTCTCCAGTATCAAATGAATAATATATATGTATCAAGCTCTCAAGCAAATATTCATATTTCTCACTGAATTACGGTTGCAGCAACAGCAACCATAGTAGCCTCCTCAGCCCTAAAACAGCAAAGGAATACTCATTACTCATGTGCATGCAGACAAGTATATAACATGCCCAGCTGCATTACTGTGGACGGAGAATTATAGCATGAAATGATTGGTCGTTAGGTAAGGAGTCATCTAACCCGGTAAAATTCGTCCCACCAGTCTTACTCTGCAGTTGTCAATTTAAAGGCGCCTTATAAGTCAAAATAATATCAAATTTTGTACTCACACACACAAAAAAAGGCTTTTTGTAGCTTATTATACGTTTAAAATTCTCATTATAACACCATCAATTTCCAACATTAACAATCAATATCCAGCATTTGTAGCATGGCCTTTAGGTTCAGAGCTATGTTTATAGTCGTTACATTTCCCAAAGCCCTCACCTGCATTAGTCGAGGTAAACCTGGCACGGTAAGGCGTCGCATAGCTAGTAACTCTAAAAGAATCATATTTACAATTTAAAAATCTACTACTTCACTATTTTTCCCTCCACTAACCTCGCTAAATGGCCGCTGAGATTTCTCGATGCAGTTTCTGAAAGGCAGCGCCTCACCGGGCCAGCGAGGAGACGTCCCAGTAACTGGACCTCTCGGCTAAAGAAATTCATCGCGTAGCAACGTGAGGTATAGGTCGTCAACACGTGTAGAAGTACAGTGTTGGTACACTCTGTATATTAAATGCACGATTTATTTTACTTTATTTATTGCTCAACAGTGTGCTGAAACCGATGAAACTCTTGCATTTGATATATATTTATATATTAAATATATAATATACAGCTCTTGTTGTGATTCATTTGTTCCATCCGCTTGGCCGGGTGTGTATGGAAGCTAGTAGGCGTGGCGTAACCCACGTGGTAATTTAGTTGCTAGCTCTGCGTGCTTATCCTCTCTCTCCTCGGTCAGCCGACTGTCGTGAGTGTGTGAGAAGGGTACTGTCATGATGGACATACATTTTGAATCAGTTGCCTGTAGAAAAGGTTTGTTCTAGCGTGTGTGAAAGTAGAGGTCTTGTAATTTGAGTCCGAAAGCCTCAAATGATTTCCTCGTGTCATTCTTTTTTTTTTTTAATTATGAATTCGCACACAGACATAAAAAATTGCATGGGGAATATAGTATTTTATCTTGGCTTGTCTGGTACATTACTAGGAATATTTTGGTATCAGTCCTAGTCACCTAATTTTTCACACAATAAAATGATAGCTAGCTGCTTAAAATAATGACCTATTGAAACTCATTGTCTTTTTCTATGTAGGACTGAATGGTTATGTATTGTTGTATAGGGCGATTTACATGGCCTAAAACTGTCCATGGAAAATACTAAATATTGATGATTAGTGTGTAATCACTTATTTATTATTTACGTGAGCTATGTATGTGGTTTCTGATCTACATTGTTTAAAATTATTTCAAGGTATTGTTAGAAACAAACTTGGGAGGGGTCAAAGCCACTCTTTTTTCAAAATTTAATTTAAGAAAGTTTCTCGTTTTCACGCTATTGATGAAATGTTGTGGCAAATGTCACCATGGAGGTCATAATTTTCTGGGAACCAAAGACCATTTTCAGGGGGAACAAAATCCCCCCTAAAAAGACCTAAAAATCCTTGTTAGTCTTATAAATTCTTTCATTTTTTTTTTTTTTTTTTGGGTATAATTGGTTCAGTAGAAGACTTTTCGACCTCGTTAGGTCTATTGTCTTTGTCCTTCTTAAAACTGAAACCACAATGACAGATGAATATACCATTATGGTAACTACATAGTAGATATGTTTCTCTATAATTATATATATAGAACCCTCCTTTCCTTTTAAGAATTCATCCAACTACGTAGGTACAAAGACTTTGACTTGTGAACATCTTCATATTGAACTAGTTATTAGATTTTAATTAGCAGTTAGAACAGGGAAAATTGGTTATTATGTTCTTTATATTTAATTTTTGTTTTGATGAGCATGCATCTCAGTACATTTATTTTGGACTCATTGTTATGATTCATTCTGCATTTAACTTCTAGGACTAATGTTTCAAAAAGAAAATAACATTTGTGTGTGTGCATATACGTGTGAGTATTTGTGTTTATATTATAATATATACATATATTATATAGTACTTGTTACATGAGTCAGAGTGTCATGTACCTAAAAATATCATTGTTTAGGTATCTAGGGTGGAACATATATATATATATGCAGGGTTTCATGGGGGAAGAGTTTAGGAAGGAGGGGCCCACACGTTTGATTGACCACACCCAATTTTAATGAAACCACACCCATTTAATTAAAAATAGTCTCAGGTCTAGAATTAGTGACACCAATCTTGGAAGACTAATGTGTATTGTAATTGAAGGACCTCAATTAACTGAAGTGAACTTTCACCAACTATTAGATATATACAAACAACAAACTCACAGAATACCATTATAAATCATAACCACAGAATACCATTAAGTAGTAAATATTATTAATTTATTTCATGAAATTCTGGGGGGGGGGAATCCCAGGGCGCCCCTACCTCTGTATGAAACCCTGATATATATTATGTACGTGCGGTGTGTATGTGTTGTAATAGATGGAAGCTTTGCATTGGCTAGCTCTGCTCTGACCGGTCGAATATGGGATGGGAACTTATGGGTGTTCAAATCTATAAAAGAATATCAGGAATGCCCCAACTTGTTCCTGACAAACACGCGCACATCGGACGGCATGAGCGACGTGATTTGGTTGGACGACGAGTCCCGCCTCCTCGTGGCGTCGGATAGTGGCAAACTGGAGGTGTGGTCCTGCATTGCCATCGGGGGAGGACTTGAGCAGACCGGCTGCCTGAAGGCGCATGACGATATGGCTCTGTGCCTGGGTCGGCTAGGAGGGGGTGGAGTTGAGGAAGTGGTCAGCGGAGGAGCAGATGGGAGGTGAGAATGTGAAGATATATTTGCAAGGAAGTATATTAATTGCAAACAATTTAGAATCAGGCTAGAATTGTTTTGCTTTTCCATGTAATCCATTATGGTTCTGATTTGAAAACTATAAAGACATTTCAGGATATCACTTCATTAAATCTGCATGTTCTCTCTTTCTCTCTCTTTTTTTTTTTTGCCTGATTTTTTGTTAAATCTGCATGTTCTCTCTTTCTCTCTTTTTTTTTTTTTTGCCTGATTTTTGTTTTACTATTTCCTCATTTTAATCTTAAATACTTCAGTTCAAACTAAATAGTGATCTCATGACTACTGAAAGTCAGTATATATGCATTTTCAATGGGTAAAGTGTCATTACAAGCAAAATCTGCTAATGTGAATTGTGCCATGACTGGAATGTGTGCTTACAAATAAAGTGTAGAAATTTCAGGATATCACATTGAGACTATAATGTCTCTCTCTCTTTTCTCTTTTTTTTGCCTTATTATTTCCTCATCTTAAGAACTTCAGTTCAAACTAATTTAGTGATCTCATGTTACTACTGTAAGTCAGTTGAGCATTTCAATGGGTAAAGTGTCATCACATGAATTATGCTGACTGAAATGTGTGCTTACCATCACTGTTGCTACAGTGGTGAGTACATTTCTTCTGACTAGCCACATAGTCAGAGCGTCGTACAGGATGTTTTGCTGGGGGTGGGAAACACTGCTGTACTTAGCCACACCCATTTTTTACAACCCACACTACTTTGATGCACATGCCTATATGAAAGTGTGTATACCACTTCACACTGGTCAGTGCTTGGTCACGTGCATGATTTATAATCTTAGTACTTGATTTATTGTCTTAGTACTCGTAGCATTCAACTTAAGCTTGTACTAATTAACTTACAAAAATTCATGGGGGAAAAGTATCCCAGGGTGCTCCCTACCTCTGTATGAAACCCTGGGGTAAGGTTTAGTTAGTGCCACAGCAACACTAACGATTGTAGTGTATGGCTGCTACTGCTGCAGTGTACATACATACATACTTACATACGTACATACTAGAGCTGTACTGATTAGACTAGCCTACATTGGATTGGCTTATTGGTCAATTGCTTGTCAGTATCAATGATGTTGTCGTAACCTTACCGATCCAATAAATATGAGGGTGCGTGTCAGGTGCAAAATGGTTGTTCTATTGTTAGTTAATCAAAAGGAAGTGTGTTGTTAGTGTGTTGTGCTAAAAAAACACGTTTTTAGTTAAATAATATTGCTTGACAGTTTTTATCGCCTGATGTTTAATGTGTGTTTGTTATAGAGTAATTCTATGGGACATGACTACCGAGAAACAAATCAGACACTACAAAGGTGAGGTGCCAGACTTCAGTGCAGGAATTTTGGGTGGGGGTGTATACATGAGGGACATCTGCCTTCAGTGTTAGTGGGTGGACCTATAGACTGTGAGAATATGTCGATACATGCTGTAATTTATGAATGGATTAATCAGTAGATCAAAATTGCGTCATGATTCATGTTTAGTTCATCTTAGCAAGTGTTGTATTAGGAGAAGGAAGGCTTTATTTTGAGAGTGGGAAGTGGCAACTTAGCTTGGGGCTGAGAAATCACAGTGCCCCCCCTCCCCCCCCCCTGTTTCCTTTTGTATCACATACTGGTAACCAATACATTTTTCTATTTCATGCCCACTGGCTTGCTGCCTGTAAGACCCTGCAGTCTATGCTGCTTTTTTTTCCATTGCGAAATTATGAACTTTATTGGACATTTGACCGGCAGACTTCGCAGAATTTGGTTTTTGGTACTTAATATTTCATGTATTCGTTTTTGGCAATACTTGAGTTTGTTCTACTAATTTCACCAGTTAGTGTTGTGCTCTCCATATTGCTGGATAGTGGATGCCAGTTGCTGATACAGCGTTCACTCATTCTAGTTTGGAGTACACGTATCTTGGGACATCTATCTTCAATCTGCAGTTATACTAAACATCCCATAGTTAGTGTACATTAAAATACTGTGTACGCATGAATCAACCTCTCCTTTTGTAAACGGTTGAAGTTAAGCTGGACCCGTTTGACTGGTTATATTGGCTGTGGGAAATGGTAAATGTGTGCTTAGTTTATAGTTCTTAACTCGCAAACTTGACTGAACCATTTATTTCTCTGATGCTATTCACTAAGTAAATGTTTTGATCAACTTTGAGGGATGCCCTAATCAACAATTTTTTTATTACAAATCTCAATAAGACAACTGGGTTAAATGACAATAATAATAATAATAATAATAATAATAATTTAATAATAATACTAATGATAATAATACCAATAATAATAATTTAATAATAATAATAATTTAATAATAATACTAATGATAATAATACCAATAATAATAATTTAATAATAATAATAATAATAAT
>WLWD01002768.1_pt1 | contig 18390 bp, 11 predicted proteins | sample 6712731 | NCBI WGS metagenome assembly WLWD01 (sample SAMN12718690, study PRJNA576275) | sponge metagenome | isolation source: marine sponge | host: Mycale hentscheli | place: New Zealand: South Island, Marlborough, Capsize Point | collected 2014-11-01
AACAACTAAAATTGGATCAATATCATCCTCTGTTTCACCAATAATGTTGAAAGTACTAATGTTCCAATAGCAAGAAGTACTAATAATTCAGACATAGAATACATTATTGCTTTAGAAAGTACTACTAGATACAAGGTAAGGTAAATCTCATGTTTTAATTCAATTCTCAACTGTGCATAATTATAATTATTGCAGATATTGGCCGATCAGAAACTTTCTAAATAATTTAAATATCTCGGTGAGTAGGAGTTAAAAAAGTTAAATAAGGTGGGTGTTCTAATAAGCCAATTATTGACATAATACTTGCATCACAAGTATTGTTCATGATATGTTTGTTATTATAGTTTACAAATTATGATATGCAAATGCTGACAAACTTGACCAATGGCTCATCTGAGGCGGATATAATAATTCTGACTTATATTTATGTCAATGGAATTGCCAGATTAAAAAATATATCTTTTTCAGAAATTATAGCAGAAGTAAGTTTTAATAAATATTGATTTTGTTCAAATATCCATTAAATTCTTTTGTATAGAACATAGTTTCTCTGGGAATTCGAATACTACATACACAGAATACAGTGAGTTGAAAAAAGAAGAAAATCCAACAACTAATTAAATATTCCAAATTTTGTTTAAAGGTATCCAATGAAAGAGCCTTAATTGTTGCTGGCACAACTCTGCTTTCTATTCAAGATAACTTTTTAGCCTTTTTAGTGGATTCCCAATTGTTCCAATCATTTAATTTTGGTAAGTATATACATTTTTTTTTCGTTTTTTTAATCAATGAATATAATTGATTGAAACTTTCTCACCAAAAGGGGTTTGGAAAAAGCAAAGGAATGTAAAACTATCTTAGTTGTCGCCGGGGAACCCAGGGCCACCAGCTTTAGCCACCAGTGCTTTAACCACTGAGCTACGACAACCCTCGACTTCCAAGACTTTCACATTTTCCTTTATACTGTTGAGCAGTACCGCTTGCTGCAGTCTCGTACTCAACAGACCACCAATTATGCGCCATCAGAACACCTTTTCTGTATCAACCGAAACACCTCCCCCTCCAGAGATTGATGTTAAAGCCTTTTCAATCCACAAATTGTGGGTCCTCAAACTAGATTGAAACTTTCTCACCTAAAGGGGTCTGGAAAAAAGCAAAGGAAAAATGTGAAAAAAATATAGGTGAGAAAGTTTCAATCTAGTTTTTATGAAGGGTCAGAACTTGATAATTAATATAATGTTTATTATAGTACTATATAGCAGAGTGATAGACGTGAACAGTATTACTTCATCAACAGTTACTGCTATCAATTCTTCAGACTTCCTTAGTCTCACTGGACCTCTAATAACATTAACAATTCCATTAGAATTGCTGAAAGCATTTGATGATGGTGATGGTATTGTTAGAGTTATATCAGCTATATATAGAAATGTAACTAAAGTGTTCTCTTATCAAATAAAAGAAAGGTATGTGTTGACCATGACAAATTGAATAACTGTTTTAGTGTCACTGTGTATAACTAGTTCATTTTTAGGTCCTGATATAGTATCTTCAGCTATACAATGTGGAACAAGCCTATGTGTATCAAATAAATACAAATTGCCAACCTCATCCGTCACTATTACATTTGAACACTCTGAAACCATTAAGGTTTGCCAGCCTCTTATATCTATACTATATAAAATTCAACTTGCTTTTATTTTATTATAGAATAAGTTATCAATTAATAATCTGGAGACTACGTGTATGTTTTTGGAAATTACAGGCACTAATAGGTATGACACGTTATCCTAATTGATTGTGGTCTAATTGCCCTAATTGATTGTGGTCTAATTGCCCTAGTTGATTGTGGTCTAATTGCCCTAGTTGATTGTGGTTTAATGCAAAGTATAAATTTAGTGTAGGATGGCTTGAAGTTGAATTATCAACATCAGCTTATCTAAACGAGCATATCTTTTTGCTCTGACCATATAATAGCTCAACAATGATCATGTAATTACATTTCTTTGCCAAAATGTGACCGTCTATAGGAAAACCAGGCACAACGCGGCATCCTTCGAAATTTTTTTTTTGGCACTTACGGAGTTGTCGGCGTCCAGATATTGAGCTCTCCAAGTTTTATCGTCGTAGCTTAAGCCGTTCCCGCTATAATAGACCTAACCGTTCCCTTCCGTCCGCTTGAAACAATATATTTTTAAGAAATCGATCGATCTTTTCTCGATATTTACGCACGCCGCTCTGTGCCCGGTTTTCCCGTAGACGGTCACAAATATATAATTGGCAATGTGTATACAAACTCGATCAAGTCGGAATATTATGTAGAACCAAAATTACAAAGTAACTCTAAAAACTTTTTTCTTAAAACTTTTTTGAAATCATTGTATTACATTTTTATATAAATAGCTCTATTTTCTAGACAGGCAAATGGTCTGGTAATGGGTGTTTGAAGAATCTTAAGCTATCCACAGACTCTCTGACAGTATGTGAGTGCAAGCACTTGACTCACTTCGCTATCTTACTCAGTCCTAAACCACCTCAAATGAAACTGAGCTTGTCCATTATCAGCTATGTGGGTGTGGCAGTGTCACTTGTTGCCATGGCAATTACAGTAATCACATTTGTGGCTCTAAGGTAAGTATTTAGACCCTCATTACATAATATAAAAATTAGTAGAGAACAAAATTTTTGGAGTATTCTGACTAATAGATTTGAACATTTTAATTATAGTAACTCAAGCAAACTTCAATCACAAAGTATGTTTGTGTAAAATTCTTACTGAGTACTCATATATAATATACTTTACCTACATCCTAAATTAATTTGTATTCCACATAATAGCTACATAATATTGAGATTAATGAGTTGCTATAGTAATATTCATCTTCTTGTTCTTGAATTTTCTTGAACTACACACCACAGGTTCCTGCACAGTATGAGGAACTACATTCACATTCATGCTTGCCTCAATCTCTCCCTGGGACAAATTATATTTGTAGCTGGAGTGGATCAAACTGGAGATCCTGTCCCTGTTCACTGTCAAATAATTGCAGTGTTACTCCATTATTTCTTTCTAGTTTCTTTCATGTGGATGTTAATGGAGGGTGTGATACTTTACATAGCTCTAGTGCGAGTGTTTATCAAAATTAAAAAGAATTACATCATTATCATATTTACTGCTGTGAGTTATGGTTTTCCTCTATTATATATGGGGATTCTCACTCTTCCTCTTGGATTTGGTCTTCATAAAAATCACTATGGATATAACTTTGCGTAAGCCCTAGAGTGGCAGTATGAATCAACACCCAATAAAAATATCATAATAATAAGACTTAATCAAATAAAGAATGATTCTTATATTTCTATTTTAATTACTAAATGCAAGTGTGCTTAGCTCAGCAGAATTTAATTGAGCCATATTTTTTTCAGAAAAGCAGTTATAATTGTATTTCTTATACAGTAGAACCTCTCTTATCCAGGCACCTTGGTTTCAAGGGGTGCCCTACCTCAGATTTGCCCATATCTCAGAATGCATTCAAATTAGTGCTGCCAGCTCAACTGCCTATCCAAAAGCAGCTGTCAAATTTGCTAGTTTGATACTTTACCTAACCACAAGGTACATAGCAGCTGCCCGGTAGAGGGAGGTGCCCGTAACTTGGGAGTCGGATTAGGGAGGTTCTACTGTAGATCTTACTGTATGAATAATTAACATCCTTATTATACATTTTAGATGCTACCTGAATGCAGGGAACAATTTCATATGGGCAAGTATAGCTCCATGTATTGTGATATTCTTGGCTAATGTCATATTCTTCATAATAACTGTCAGAATAATGTGGCATCATCAGCTCAAACAAACCCAAAAGACAAAAGTTCAGATGGTGAAAGGTTGGCTACGATCTGCAGTTTCATTAGTTGTGATAATGACTCTCACTTGGATTATCGGAATCATGATTCTGAATGTTGAGGTGTTACTTCCTTTAGTCTATATTAATTATACCATTATTGTGGCTTTGCAAGGATGTTTTATCTTTCTTATGTTTGTTGTATTTTCAAAATCAGTTAGAGATGCTTACAAAAAGTGGTGGAATCTCACAGTTAGACAATCAGATTGGCATCATAAATGGTTCAAACGTGAGGATAGACCTTCTAAAGATCTTAATCCACCTCAAACTGTAAGACTTATAAAATTTATGTTAAGGCTTATACATACTAATTTAATATAGCCAAAATATTTAAAATTAAATTAAACAACAAATGCAGCTACTTCTTGTTGATTAACTTCATGTACTTAACTAGTGGCTCAACTGAAAATAATATTGCTATTAATGTTATTATTATTAACAAAGAATGGCTGATAATTATATGTATACTTACATGCATGCATGCATAAGTAAATTTTAGACCTTATAATTATTATACACTTAATCTACCAAAGAATTTAGAATCCAGGAAGCAACCCAATCCTTCCTCCATCTTCATTCAAAGTCAAGCTAGAAAGTGATGAGGGTATTCCTGGTGAGAAGAGCAATGATGAGTCTTACTCTAATGCTTATTCATTAAGTTTTCCACAGACCAATTCCACTTTGACAACTAAAAACATCACTCAGTCCAATTTGTAACATACCTGCAATTACATTAAACTTTACGACTAGAAACATAATTATTACATTAAGTAGACAATTTATTGCATTTTTTGGTTCACTCACTTAGATATCACTGATTATTTAATTGCATCAGGAATCTTATATTTTATATAATAGAATGTGTTGCTATGCTAATGGTGTGCTTGTGCTGTACAAATAGTGAGTGTGCCTGTACTTTTAATTTTAACAAAAAAATAGATTTAAAACTTGAGTCCTATTAAGATTGAATTTAACTATTTCATGGGACTAAAACAATATCCCTAGATACAAAAGCATGTATTTAATTTACTCTCTAACTCTTGATCCTACATTTCTAAATTGATTGGTTTCATTTTCAAGTTACTAGTATATATAGCCATTATTGATTTCGGCTATCTTCGTTTACCTCAATTTTCCCAAGTAAAGGTAGCTCCTGCAGTACATAGTTAGCTGTTCTAGTGAAGTAGTACCAGTAGCTCTTTAAAACATTTAGAAATATACAACCATTGACTGTTAATTATAGCTAACAATAAGGAATTACTTCATCTTCTGTTTGTCCCAAACATTAGCTTCTGTAGTATCAATCGATGCCATTCCGACATTCCTAATGACCAGTAGGGCCTGATAAAAACCACTCTACTACTGAGAAACAACCAAATGAAAAATGTCTGGTAAAGGGTTCACATGATATGGTAACCATTAGCCGCAGGCTTTTGTGACTTTAGTTTAGGACTTAGCACATTATTTGTATGCACTTAATATTTTAGAGGGGATACGTCAATTGTTCTAGGAAAATTTGACCCCAAGGAATAACTTGTGATATGTGCCAAAGGCTCTATATGCAGGGTGAAATGCCCCAAATGACCATATCCCATATAATCAGAAGAGATTTCACTATATCTACTAAACCATTGCAGTTTCAGACTTTCTACAAAGTGCTTAAAATGACTATTTTTAGAGTATGTGAAAGATGCTACATGATTTGGTCAACTAGAATCAGTGACTCTTGCGAGCACCTGCATGCTTACCCTTTTTTGTTTTGTTTTTACTTTCATAAATTCAGGACTTGCTACTGCTTAAATAGTGCATACACATGCATGCTAATTGCATCATTAGAGATAACAATGTTGTAGCATTTTGTCCCAGATTGAGCTTTTGGCACATATATTAAATTGTTCCTTGGAGTAAATTTAGCCTAGACCAATTGAGTTATCTTCTTCTAATCACACAAATTCATGCTAGGTCCTCTAGTACTTGTTAATAACAAGTTTGAAGGAATTTTTTTCAGTTTTAAGACTTACCCTAAAACAAGACTTGTTTATGGTTGTAGTACCAGAAGAAAGTGAGGGTAAGCCTAAAAAAGCTGTACTTTTAGGAGAAAAATGAGCTCGCTGCTCGTGTGTTTAAGGGGAATATGTACCTTTGCATACATATACTAGTGATGTTCTTCAGCACAAGTGTGGAGTGAGCAGGTCTGACTGAAATTTAAATTTGAATGCTTACTACTAATAATATTTAATGGTTAGTTAATGTTTTAAGAGATATTTGTGCTATTCTTTAGCAAACACACACCATTTTTGAACTTACATACACACTTGTTCCCTGACACAAGAACAGGACTCACATCATATTATCTTAATGACTGTACAACTGACATTGAGCAAGTTTTTCATCTTCATCCTGCTAATTGGGCTGAGAATAACAGTAGAGAGGACAATAGAGAGGCGGTAACCCGTGCATGAGTGGTCTAACCCAGTATGGTCGGCGAAAAATTCCAGTGTCGTAAAGCTTTGGAATGGGGACCGGACTGGAGGTGGACCCAGACTGGAGGTGGACCCGGGCTGGAGGTGTCTTGTAGGCTTTTCTATAGCTACAGGGATGAGTAGATATAGGGTCTCCTTCAGTGTTTCATTCAGAGTAGCTAAAGTGAGAGCAAGTGTAACATTTACATCCTCTGAAGTAAATAAGAATAGAAAAAAAAAAGAAAAGAAGAAGCTATGCTAAATGCTGGAAAGATTTTAGTGAGAAGAGATAACTAATGCAGGGAATTTAGCATCACAGTTATGTCACATTGGAAGTTTATTTGACATGAACCAACTGATTGACTGTTTATAAAATTATTTGCATTGTGATATAAATCCGCTTGTACTGAATTGCTTGGAATGTAGCAGTAGCAACTGGAATTCATTGGAAATTCAGAGCATAGACTAAATTTTTAGGTTCATTTGATATAAATAAACTTATATAATATTGTCTTTTTATGAATGGACATGTGGGTGTGGTTAAGTGGGTGTGAATCCACTAACTCATTTTTAGAACCCGTTGCTATATTGTTACTAGGTGTACTAACTTGGTAAGTGTGCACTATTTTTTGCCTTTAGGTATATAAACTGTGCATACTAACCACCCTTGGGGTATTGCTATTTTTGAGTTTTAGTTTAATAGAATAGGCCGGATAAAGCTGTGTGAGGCCTGGATATGATATGTGAGGGTCTACTACCCTCTCATATCCGACCTATACGGGACCAGCCCTAGTTCAGACAACTCTCCTGCTGACGCTCATACCCAGGAATTTACCATAGCTAGCTGCTTAACTGTTTACCACAGAGCAGAGCAGCCCAGCCCAGGGTAGAGTTAGATCTGGAGATAACAGCTGGCAGCTACAATGCTAAAGTAAACCTGCCGGGTGTACTTCAATTGAATTTTAATTGAATTTTAATTTTGGGCCGGAAATTCGCTTGTCACCGCCATATTTGTGCGAAAATGCTGATAAACCAAGTTGCTAGTGGAAACTGGGCCGGCTTTGGGTAAACGGGTTCTAAAATAGTTAGAGCATGCGCTCAGGTACTGGTGGATTTAGTGCACAAAGCCCTCGGGCCTACGGCCCTTGGGCTTCAGTGCACTAAATCCACCAGTACCTAAGCGCGTATGCTCTAACTATTACTTATTCTCCACAATAACTAAAATGCCTACATTCGTCTTTTCTGCTAGGGATAAATTCATCTGGCTCTATATTTTGACTCACTTTTACCCTTCATGGTATCTAAATTTATAACTATAACTATTTGACTTTCATTCCTCAATTGAAATACACACAAAACACACATGTACACTTTAAATGTTTCTTTGTAATTAGTCGCAAAAAACATTTACATAGCTGTTGTTTATGTTGCCTGTATCCTAGCAATCATACCTGAGAGTTTTGATTGGCACAAGCATGTGGTGATACACATGGATACACTTTTGCTAGTCTACTACTGAACCAATTTAAAATAAGTTAAAAATGTAATAATTCCTCAATTCATGTCTGTTCTATGCTGTTAGTCACACTATCTTCCATGTTTAATATCTTATAATACTATGAATTAACACAAGTCTAAGTCACAATAGTACTTTATCTTCCAATAATACTTCATCAACTTATGGAGTACCAGACACAACTTGCCTTAAAACCTGGTCTTCATGCATTGTATACTTAGCTATTCTTCTCTTAGAAAACTTGATTTTAAGATTTTAATGTGTGGATGAAAGAAAATAAACATTTCAACAATTCTTCTTGAAAGAAACTTTGACAGTTATATAGAGTAAACAAGAATTGATTGCATTGTCATTATGCAATGTTGTTGTACCTGGAACTAGTGCAAACTTATCCTGTGTGGATTTTTGTGGCTTCCATCTGTTTGAAGCCATAAACGGGACTCGGCAATTCTTCATGGTTTTTTCAATGGCTGTTGAAACAATGAAGGGTGAATACCTATCATGGAAGCACGGTAGCGCAAGAATACAGCCACAACAATTTTAGTCTCGTATCCCACTATAATTGATGTCTTTTTCATTGCAGACTATACACATACATCATGAAATAAGAACTCAAGGAACATGCAGCATCAGTGGATAGGAACCAGGATTATTAATAAACATGTTGTTTTGCTAGAGAGCAAGTTAGTATTTAGGATATATGTACATTGACTGTTAGCTAAGAAAAGTTACATATGCACTAACAAGGGAAATTGCTGCTTATGCTTTTTGAAAAATTTTTTTTTTAAAGTGATGTGGATGATGAGTTATTATGAGGATATAATGCTAAGAGTGTGGAGTAAATAACGAAAGATATATCTATAGAATTCTTACAGCTATGATGAATATGTATTTATAAGCATATAAAATAATCGGCTCAATGAAGCATAGAATATAGTCTATTGGGATCATACATAGTTTATTGAACATGAAAATAAAGATTTTGGGTCTTACCTTTTTAGTGTTTATGTTGTAGATCAGGATAGGTAACTTTTTGCATTATTTGTGTAATGAACACCATTTCCCCACAAGTAAAACAGCACATTACTTTCAAGTTAATGTTGTCATACTTGAGATCATGGAAAGATAAAGTGTTATCAAGTCTTGACCTGCCAAAGGGTGCCCACCAAGTTCAGATGAACCAATCCTCAAAATCTTTGACAAGTTTCTGTGTTTGTTGGAGAATTTAGGATAAGTATATGTCATGTCAAGGCTTGTACACAAGAGAGAACAAGAGAACTTGAGGGGTGTTACATCTACATCCTTGCCAGCTGGCTGAAAGCCACTTGTATGTACTGATGATACTGGTGTTCTCTCAGATAGACTTATCTGATTGGTCAATTTTGTATAATGATTTAAAATAAGCTTATTAAATGCAGGGGCTAAACTATCTCTGCTGGGATTAATATTCCTTATCAGTTGATGATAGTTGAAAAAAGTGCTATGGGAACTGTTTATAGTTACATGACACTGTCACAATTAGTTTCTTGTTTGGAGACAACTTTGTTGATATGGTTGTAAAGGAAATCACAACCATAGCGCTTACTGGTTGTATGTGCATGAGGGGGCCTTACATGTACAAATTGCGCTGCAGTAAACAGTGTTGAGCCAGTGAAATGCTTCAAGCCTTGAGTGGACATGTCATTTATCTTAATTGCTGTATTTGTTGTAAGGTATTGTACGATGTAAAGCTTTATGTAATGCAATACCAATGTAGCTGAGCAATTACTAAATTCACCCTTTACCAAATCATTCAGATCAGAAGGTCTTGTTAACTAGCTGTACTAAACTTTACCCTTGCTATAATGTACCTTACTCAGATGCTTTTAGTTTAGGTCTACAGCAATACTCCTTTCACCCCCTAACCAAGGAGCATATTATTATTTTAGAATGTTGGATGAATATTAGTACACACTAGGTGCAAAAAGAGCATCAAAGATGTTCTGGCCTTTTATAGCAATCTCTTACAAATGTACAAGGAGGAATGTATAATCACAATTACAACAGAAGAAGGGATTAAAAAAAAATTATACTATCTAGATTTACTTTAAAATAGATAGTATAATTTTTTTTAATATAACACCTACCAACTTTCAGTTTTTTTTAATTTCCTTTCAATTGTGCACTGGCTATAGAAATCATTTTTTGAAACTTTTTTAGGAGTCATTGTAAATCATTAACTGCTTTTGTGGGAACTATACTCCACAGCAATATTAAATACAGTTTTTGTATTCTTTGTGTGTGTACTTGTGTGTTGCTTGTGTGGTAGTTTTCAGTAGCTGCAGTTTCAGCTGAAACTTTGGCATTTTGTGTTGCTAGTTTACTTGTTATAAATGCTTAGTTAGTGAGAATGCTTGTGGTCATCTTACACTTGTTTTCTTCCTTTGTGGTTGGTCTGTTTAATGGTTAGTGTAGATCACAGTGTGCTCTAAAAAAACACGAAAAAAAAGATAGACCTCAGCAAGTCAAAGTATTGTAGAAAAGTTGATAGGATGACAAGGAGTGAATATGAAGTGATATAATTAGTGCAATGATGTCCTACATACCTTCCAACTCAGGCATGCCCAGACTCAGAACAGTTGTATTATCACCTCTTCTTATATTGATACTCAAACTAAATTATAAACTCATACAGACCAGTTCCAACTCTTGACCATTTCATATTACGGATTTAATAATACATTATTGTATATAGGATTATTATTGGTATATTGTATGATTTCTTACAATATAAATAAATTATTTTCTGGTGTAATAGAAAAGTATATTTGTCCCTAAAATAACTAAGCAACTCTTCATTATCAAATATCTTAAGTTCATATGCAAGTAGCTAATTATGTGAAATTTATACTGTGGTTTAATGAAAACAAGTTTAGTATAAAGTTGGCTAGTGCAATAAATAAGGGGAATTATTGATGGACAATAGAAGAGCTAGAATACTATAGAAGAATGTTTGTACATGTATTGGTCCAATCCCATCGTAAATTGAATCATTGTAGCAATAACCGATTAGTTAACGAAAATGTATACTGCCCATAAACAGGGAGAACATTGTGTGTGCAGGGATAATTATTTTGCGTTACAATTAAAAAAAAGTTTATTCAATTAGAGACGTTTGATTGAAGGCATCTAGATATAGTATTTATAGAAGTAGAAATGAAATAGGCACAACCTTTTGAAAGCAAAAATATTACACTCACAAATACAAAAAGTTTTAATTAACTCCTAGCTATATTACATGTTTTATGATATTAATTATGTAGCTATGTTAAATAAAGTGACAGGACTTGAAGATATCATAACGTATTGGAAAAATGTAGTTGATGCTATAATAATAATTTCAGAAATGTATATAATTCAATACAGCTACTCTTAAATACATGTACACATTATATAGTTTTACATTAAAGTATAATGAATAATAGTTATATAAAAATAATGTTCATTATAATTTGAAACCTTATGTATGTATACCTTTTCAAATTAATATATATGTATATGTTACAAATAAGTGGTATTTGTTAATTCTTATCCAAACTATAAAGAATCAAGCTTGAACTGAAGTTTTATAGACACAGAGTAACAGCAATAATTAATCAAGCATTTGGCCACATGATCATAGTTTGAATTTAATAACAGCAAAAACAATAGATATTTAAATCTGCAAATACTCTGGTTTGAAAATATTTAGAAAACTGCCTTAGTTTAGAGCACAGCAGTAGAGTATTATTAATGCCATGCTTCTGTATGAAAGGTTTCTATAACTAATGATTTGATATGAAATTAAAAAGTGACCTTATGAATTATCGCATGTATTCAAAAGGTGATGATTTGTAGTGGAATTAAATATAGCTGATATCTCAAGGATAACTAAACAAAAAATAAAAGTAATGAAGCATTAACATGTGTTGTTGTTTTTTTACTTGAGTGTCAAATTACTTTAAGCCGGCATTTTTTAGATCCATGCAGTTAGGTCTGTTATTTCGGAATGCAGGGGTCAGCGTATGGATTGATCTCATGACTTTTTATATTTTGCTCAGTAATGCTATATATCACCGATTTTGGACAAATTTGATGAGTTTCATAGTTTGCAGAGACTGTAATTCATATAATTATGAATATTTGATGTTGAAAACTTATTCAATATTAATATTTGTCTATGTGTCCACTAACTTGGTGCAAAGATTGGGAGTGGTTGCTTCACTTGTTGAGAAGAAAAATCAAATTTAGCAGCAGCAGTAGTACATACACATGACTATGCTGGTTTGATTCTTATTTTTTAAAGATATACGCACACTGTAAATGAAAATGTATGTAGTTCACACCAAATTAAGTGTGAATCACTTGCAACAATAATCACACCAAAATATGGTGTGAAGTGCACACCTCATCATTTTGGTGTGAAGTATACACCATATTAAGTGTGAAGTACGTATGTACTTATAAGTTGAATGCTAAGTTATTTTTATTTTAAACATTGGGTTGTATTAAATCATTATGATATCAACATTATTGTTAAAAAGAGATTCATGAATGTTTAAGTCTGAATCCCAGCACAGGGCCAAAAGCCCAAGTTTACAAGGGTAGTTTACAAATTGTGAACTTGAAGTTTGCAACGAGTTAACAAGTGTTCGAAGTTTACAAGAAGTTGCCAAAAAGTGTGCAAGTAGTTCACAATGGACGGCCTGCAAACTGCTTGTAAACTATTCAAGTGGAAGTTTACATAGTAGTTGACAAAGTGTTCTTTAACTCAGCTGTAAACTCAATTGTGTACGTCTTGTAACAAATTGGATAACTCGTTGTGAACTATGATGATTAATAAAGGAAAACTAATAAGATATATTTCATAAACCAATACAAATAACATGAATTAGTACAGAAGCCAATAAGTAAATGTATATATATATATATATATATATTATATATAAATAGATTAATAAAAATTTTAATATCTAATAATGTAAAAACACAAATGTATAGATAAATAAGTAAATAATAAAGAAAATAAAGAAATATAAATAATAAAAAAACCAAATAAATATATTATAAGTAAATAGCTAAATAAATAAGAATAATAAATAGATAAACGAATAAGTAAACAAGTATATTAGTAAATAAGTGAGTAAGTAAATATAAACTGATAGACAAGCAAGCACACAAACAACTAAATAAATAATAAGTAAATAAATAAAACATTTAATAACTTGAAATTATTAGAGCCTTCACTAACAAAACTTTGGCAAAAATAAAGGAATGAATATGATATCCTGATTTTATGATGGTCTATAAGATATGTTTTTTAATTTATATATATATCATTTATATTTATTTAAGCTTTTATTTATTTATATATTTATTTTTTATGTTATTTATTTATGTCTCTATTTATTATGTATTTTTATTTATACATTTACTTTTTATTTATTAATTAATTCTTTATTTATTTTATTTATTTACTTATTATTTGTTTATTTGTTTGTTTATTTATTTACTTGTATATTTATTTTAATTGTATTTATTTATTTTTTATTTATTTTTTATTTATTTATTGTTTATTATTAATCTATATATAATTATATTTATATATTTATTTATTTATTTCTTATTTATTTATTATTAATCTTGATGTAAATATTTACTTATTATATATTATATATAATATATATTTATTATTTATTTATTTATTTACTTAAATTTATTAATCACTTACTTATTTGTCATTTTATTATTATTGTTAGATTTGTTATGGTGGAAATGTTTGTTAGTATGTTAATTAAAAGTAACCAATACAAAATATCATGAAATAGGTACGGTGTCGCCAAAGGAATAGGTGCAACTGACAAAATTAGCGTTGTATTAAAAGTGACCGTACGGTGTCACCAAAGGAATAGGTGCGGTGTCACCAAAGGAATAGGTGCGGTGTCACCAAAGGAATAGGTGCGGTGTCACCAAAGGAATAGGTGCGGTGTCACCAAAGGAATAGGTGCAACTGACAAAATTGGCGATCCGTAACAAAAACGCGTTACTACAGTTTCTCTCTCGCGGAGCGAGAGAAGAGTGAATTGGCGGCAGAGAATATGAGGATGCCGGGAACTCGTCTTCACCACGCACTATATGTAAGCACGCAAATAGTTGGTAAGTTACGTCAGCTTGTATTTTGTACTCGTAATGATTACATTTGGAAGTGACTAAACTCTAGAGTGCTCCTAGACCCCTTTAGCAGCAGGGGTGACTTAATGATAATTTTAATGAAGATGGTATTACTACTTTCATGGGAATAACAATCAAAAGTTAATTGGTTATGGTAAGAATCGAGTACGTCTTGTGTAGTAAACCCTTTACCAACTACAATAAGTCTTAAATGCACTAAGCCATATGAGGAAACCAATGCTGCATGAAATAAGACTTAATTAAGTTGTAGCAATAGCTCAGTGCTATTAAAAGTAAGCCAGGTTTTTATTTTTAGTATTATTTTTCATATGAAGGTGGACTGTGGTGTGCACCTTTTGAAAGCCCTCCCCCCCCACACCTACCACCATCACCACCCGTGCCTGCGTTAATTCCGTATTCAACCGCAACCTGTATACTATTGCTTATTACTGCGCGTAATCCGCGGAGCACAAACAAAAGCTCTACTGCTGTCTTCTCTTAGTCTTCTTGTCTATTGTGCAAAGGTGAGTGAGCCTGTCTGTAGTTCTATGTTGGTAGTGATAGGTTATCTTGTTACGGAAACAGCTTTTAGAAAGAGTAAGAAGTCTTTCCTTATTTCGGGGTTGTTGCTGGTAGCCATTTTCGCTGTATTTTTATTCCTTTTCTTTTAGCTTTGAGAATATTGGTGCTGCTGCTACCTGCTTATCTAGTGAGGTACCATGGAAGTAGGAATTATAAAGAAAAGATAAAGGTAAGTAAGTCTGTCATTAATCCAAGCAGTAATTTTAAGTGTTCATTAATGTTTGTATACCTATGCACTTACAAGTATTTCTAGTGCATGCACGCGCGTACTATTATTTCTAGTGCATGCACGCGCGTACTATTATTTCTAATCTGTGCGTGCACAAACTTGTATTTCTAGTGCATGCACGCACATACTGGTATTTCTAATCTGTGCATGCACAAACTTGTATTTCTAGTGCATGCACGCACGTACTGGTATTTCTAGTGCATGCACGCACGTACTGGTATTTCTAGTGCATACACGCACATACTGGTATTTCTAGTGCATGCACGCACGTACTAGTATTTCTAGTGCATGCACGTACTGGTATTTCTAATCTGTGCATGCACAAACTTGTATTTCTAGTGCATGCACGCACGTACTGGTATTTCTAGTGCATGCACGCACGTACTGGTATTTCTAGTGCATGCACGCACGTACTGGTATTTCTAGTGCATGCACGCACGTACTGGTATTTCTAGTGCATGCACGCACGTACTGGTATTTCTAGTGCATGCACGCACATACTGGTATTTCTAGTGCATACACGCACATACTGGTATTTCTAGTGCATGCACGCATATACTGGTATTTCTAGTGCATGCACGCACAAACTTGTATTTCTAGTGCATGCACGCACAAACTTGTATTTCTAGTGCATGCACTAGTATTACCACTGTCTGCACACACACTAGTGTTACCACTGTGTGCACACACACACTAGTATTACCACTGTGTACACACACTAGTATTACCACTGTGCACACACACACTAGTATTACCACTGTGTGCACACACACACTAGTATTACCACTGTGTACACACACTAGTATTACCACTGTGCACACACATACTAGTAATATCACTGTGCACACGCACTAGTAATATCACTGTGCACACGCACTAGTATTACCACTGTGTGCTCACACTAGTATTACCACTGTGTACACACACACACTAGTATTACCACTGTGTACACGCACTAGTATTACCACTGTGCACACACATACTAGTAATATCACTGTGCACACGCACTAGTAATATCACTGTGCACACGCACTAGTATTACCACTGTGTGCTCACACTAGTATTACCACTGTGTACACACACACACTAGTATTACCACTGTGTACACGCACTAGTATTACCACTGTGCACACACATACTAGTAATATCACTGTGCACACGCACTAGTAATATCACTGTGCACACGCACTAGTATTACCACTGTGTGCTCACACTAGTATTACCACTGTGTACACACACGCACTAGTATTACCACTGTGTGCTCACACTAGTATTACCACTGTGTACACACACACACTAGTATTACCACTGTGTGCTCACACTAGTATTACCACTGTGTACACACACACACTAGTATTACCACTGTGTACACGCACTAGTATTACCACTGTGCGCACACACATACTAGTAATATCACTGTGTACACACACGCACTGAAATTACCACTGTGTGCACACACATACTGGTATTACAGTGTGCACACATTGTTTGTTCGTACTAGTGTTTGTTTGTTCTAGTGTTTGTTCATACTAGTGTTAGTTCATTATAGCTTTCTGCATTATTACTCCTTTTTCTCCGTTTCTTCTCTTTCGTGTTTTTCTAGGCAATGAATTCCTGGGATCAGCCTGTTATTGGGGTTCTTGCAGCTGTACAAGGTTATTCTAGCTTGAATCTTGATACTGTTGGCATAGTAGCTACAGGTAAGTTGCAATTGTATGTATCATGACGTAATTATGATTAGTTAATAAGAACTTAAAATTAGTTGGCTCTGCTTTTTCGGCTTCTTTTGGGTGGGGGTGAGGATGGTGGAGAGGGAGAAGGAGATGTGGATGGTAAAAGTGTGGAGTCATGGTTGTGAGGTGTCTGAGTATGAGGTGGAGGACAGACAATGTCTTTACATGCATCCGGGACAAAGTCCCGGATTTTATCATGCAGGTACTTCTGCCTCTCCTGTGGCAGTCCTGGTGGCTCAATCACTTCGGGTAGCTGTTCAGGACGGGGCTTCCAGTCTTGGTGGTCTTCTCCTCAGCATCACTTTGCCTGATGTAATTCCATCAAAGGCTCCCCTCTTGAAGTATGGCTGGAAGTGTTCTGGTGTTGAGGGATCTGGATCTGGTGTTGAGGGGTCTGAGGGATCCAGGGTCATATAAGTTGAATTCATCCTCAAAAAGAGGAGGAATAGACTCGGACTCAGAAACATCACTAGAACCTTTAAAAATGTATTCTTTTTTATATATATATTTTTTAAATTAGTAAAAATGTAAGCCCTAGGCTGTTGCATGAAGATACATTCTTCTGAGTAGCCAATAAAGTGGCCATCAAATTCTTCATCACCTAAAAAAGTAAAAGAGTTGTGACTATGAGTAATTTGGTTGATTGGGTACTAACAGTCTGGGGGTTGGTCTTCACTTCCTGGAGCCATGAATTCGCTAATGAGCTCCTCTAAGGCTTCACCCATCATGTCCAGGACATCGCGGTGGCGGAGATTCAAAGCTCTGGCTAGGTTCCAGGTTTCACTCATTGGTCTGTCTTTAGCGCTATCTAAACTGCACGTTCCTGAGCTGTATTTTCCCGCCTTCACGGCGCAGCATTTTGGCACGGAGTTTCACTCGCGCTAAAACTTGAACTTAGCAACGATCCGGATACTCATTCTGCAGTAAGTTGATACGGAGACTTCTCGGGCTTATTCCTTCAGTTTCAGAGCGCGCCTGTCCTTCAAACTTGGTCAGTATCTATAAAAATGGTTATCATTCCATATATGCATTAAAAATATTTTGGTAAAAAATTGACAGAAACCATAAAATTGTTAATTGTCCAATTTGGTGCTTGCCGCGTTGTGCCCGATTTTCCTGTAGACGGTCACATATGTTAGTCTGCACCTAATTATAAATGTTTGATACACTTTATGTTATTCCTGGTCCATGATCAGTGTCTACTCGTTTGTTAAAATCTACGTTGCTATAGGATATTGAACTGTACCGCCAGTTGTCTATTTCTCTGTCCAGTATTGCTATCAGTTGTCCTATAGGACTAAGGTCGGACCAATAGAAGAGTCCTACGGGATGTATGCCAAAATTAACCATTTCATTGTCCATAGTGCTATATGACACTTTTGGTTGGCCATTCTCTGTTACCCTCAGCACGCATGCATGAGATTTATAGCCTGCCATTTGTTTGTTTGTTTCCATCTGTTAAGGTCCTCATGACTTATTTCTTTCTATTGCTATTGTTCCCAGTTTTTGTATGCGAAGTAACTGTAGTGAAAGCTATAATAGTCTCTGGGAAGTTGGTGACAAAATCTGGCAGGCACCATTTTCCACTTATCACGAAATACATCCCTGGCTACACCCTTCCTCCCATCCGCCCCCTTCCTCTCCTCTTTTTTTTATTTGAATGAGTAAACAAACTCTAGAATTGTAGTTCTAGTTACTTTTTTCCCCTTCATTGTTGTGAAGCAGTCTGCCATATTATTATTATTATTATTATTACCATCAACCTTATCATCCTTTT
>WLWD01002080.1_pt1 | contig 18387 bp, 10 predicted proteins | sample 6712731 | NCBI WGS metagenome assembly WLWD01 (sample SAMN12718690, study PRJNA576275) | sponge metagenome | isolation source: marine sponge | host: Mycale hentscheli | place: New Zealand: South Island, Marlborough, Capsize Point | collected 2014-11-01
TGAAAATAAGGTCTGAGTTTTTTTAATTACGCATACACGGTAAAGGGATTTCAGTGCCATAGTAACAACTCGCTGCAACTGTTTGAATTGAAGGAAAAATCAACAACAAAACAATACACGTTATTTAAACGTTTTCTTTGTGATAGTATAGAGAAGAGAGGGTTTGTTTTTGTTTTTGTTTTGTGTTCTTGTTGTGTAGAATAATTTTTTCAGGTAATTACAGTGAGGTCAGCCCTCCTGCACAAGAGGTCTTTTGAGAGGCCATTCCAAATTGCAGCTGTTTATGAATGTACTCCAAGCTTTTTGAAGTGTAGCAAGACTGTGTGGGTTGTTATGCAAGCCGTAAAAACCTTTGTGTGTAATAATGGTCAATAATCTGTTGTTTGTGTGTGTACGTGTGTGTATGAACCCAAGACATGTTGAAGTTGGCAAAAGATTATATTTTTTAATCAATACTGGACTGTCATGATTTGATTTTCCAATATCTACTGTTAAAACAATTCTTGAAGTACTTGAGCTCAGGCTTTATTTTCACTTGGGTCTGGCTCATGAAAATATATTTGCCTGCTTGTGAAATATTTTGCCATAATCACACTCTGACTCATGTGTGTTAGGTGAAGGAGGTGAGGGTTGCCAGTAGATTAAGTACAGAGAGGAGTAGCATGGGTGGTGGATCAGTTTACCTCAAGTATATTTTGTGATTTTTCTGGCTTAGCTAATGTTACATCTATATTGAAGGATCTCTTGTTTAACAGGTGTATTATTTTCAAGGTTGGCTGGACCTGCTTCAACTGGACCCAGGGAATGTACATCTCCATGTAACCAGTATGGTCATCTCATTTGTATGAGGTGGGGTATACAGGTACATGGATGAATTCATCAGGACAACTCAGGACAATGGTTAATCACTTTCATCTAATTTCTTAAGCACAGTTGATGTCTGTAAGCTCTCAGTGCCAAGAGCAAATAGATAATAGAGACTTCTGCACTTGGTGGGTGATAAGGTCAGAATCTGTTGATATAGTTTAGATGATACTTCACTATTAATTGTTGTTACAGAATTATTATTTAAGCATAAAGGAGTAATGATTAATGAGTACGTGTGTGTTGGTATTTCAGTCAAGTACGTGTGTGTTGGTATTTCAGTCAAGTACGTGTGTGTTGGTATTTCAGTCAAGTACGTCTGTGTTGGTATTTCAGTCAAGTACGTCTGTGTTGGTATTTCAGTCAAGTACGTCTGTGTTGGTATTTCAGTCAAGTACGTCTGTGTTGGTATTTCAGTCAAGTACGTCTGTGTTGGTATTTCAGTCAAGTACGTCTGTGTTGGTATTTCAGTCAAGTACGTGTGTGTTGGTATTTCAGTCAAGTACGTCTGTGTTGGTATTTCAGTCAAGTACGTCTGTGTTGGTATTTCAGTCAAGTACGTCTGTGTTGGTATTTCAGTCAGGTACGTCTGTGTTGGTATTTCAGTCAAGTACGTGTGTGTTGGTATTTCAGTCAGGTACGTGTGTGTTGGTATTTCAGTCAAGTACGTGTGTGTTGGTATTTCAGTCAAGTACGTGTGTGTTGGTATTTCAGTCAAGTACGTCTGTATTGGTATTTCAGTCAAGTACGTGTGTGTTGGTATTTCAGTCAAGTACGTGTGTGTTGGTATTTCAGTCAAGTACGTCTGTATTGGTATTTCAGTCAAGTACGTGTGTGTTGGTATTTCAGTCAAGTACGTGTGTGTTGGTATTTCAGTCAAGTACGTCTGTGTTGGTATTTCAGTCAAGTACGTGTGTGTTGGTATTTCAGTCAAGTACATCTGTGTTGGTATTTCAGTCAAGTACGTGTGTGTTGGTATTTCAGTCAAGTACGTGTGTGTTGGTATTTCAGTCAAGTACGTCTGTGTTGGTATTTCAGTCAAGTACGTCTGTGTTGGTATTTCAGTCAAGTACGTGTGTGTTGGTATTTCAGTCAAGTACGTGTGTGTTGGTATTTCAGTCAAGTACGTCTGTGTTGGTATTTCAGTCAAGTACGTGTGTATTGGTATTTCAGTCAAGTACGTGTGTGTTGGTATTTCAGTCAAGTACGTGTGTGTTGGTATTTCAGTCAAGTACGTGTGTGTTGGTATTTCAGTCAAGTACGTGTGTGTTGGTATTTCAGTCAAGTACGTGTGTGTTGGTATTTCAGTCAGGTACGTGTGTGTTGGTATTTCAGTCAAGTACGTGTGTGTTGATATTTCAGTCAAGTACGTCTGTGTTGATATTTCAGTCAAGTACGTCTGTGTTGGTATTTCAGTCAAGTACGTGTGTGTTGGTATTTCAGTCAGGTACGTGTGTGTTGGTATTTCAGTCAAGTACGTGTGTGTTGGTATTTCAGTCAAGTACGTGTGTATTGGTATTTCAGTCAAGTACGTGTGTGTTGGTATTTCAGTCAAGTACGTCTGTGTTGATATTTCAGTCAAGTACGTGTGTGTTGGTATTTCAGTCAAGTACGTCTGTGTTGGTATTTCAGTCAAGTAGGGGTGTGTTGGTATTTCAGTCAAGTAGTATGTGTGATATTTCAGTCAAGTACGTCTGATGTTGGTATTCTAGTCAAGTAGTGTGTGTTGGGTATTCAGTCAAGTACGTATGTATTAGGTATTTCAGCAAGTTAAGTTGTTGGTGGATTCAGTCAAGTACGTTCTGTGTTGGTATTTTCAGTCAAGTACGTCTGTGTTGGTATTCAGTCAACTCCGTGTGTGTTGGTATTTCGTCAGGTACGCGCGTTGTTGTATTTCAGTCAAGTACGTGTGTGTTGGTATTTCCAGTCAGTTAAGTGTGTGTTGGTATTTCAGTCAAGTAAGTGCTGTGTTGGTATTGCAGTAAAGTACGTGTAACCCACCCCCCCCTTGTGTGGTATTTCAGTACAGCCGACGTCTGTGTGGTATCGATACACGTCAAGTAAGTGTGTGTTGGTATTTCAGTACAAGTCACGTGGTCGCTGGTATTTCAGTCAAGTACGTGTGTGTTGTACTCAGTCAAGTAGTCTGTGTGTTCCCCCCCCCCCTATTTCAGTCAAGTAAGTGTGTATTGTGTATTTCAGTCAGTTACGTGTGTGTTGGTATTTCAGTAAGTACGTGTGTGGTTGGTATGCTAACCGCTCCACACAGTAGTGTTTGTGTTGGTATTTCAGTCAAGTACGTGTTGGGTTGGTCTTTCAGTCAAGTACGTCTGTTATTGGTATTTCAGTACGTACGTTTGTTATTGGTTATTCAGTAAAGTACGGTGTGTTGGTATTTCAGTCAAGTACGTGTGTGTTGGTATTTCAGTCAAGTACGTGTGTGTTGGTATTTCAGTCAGGTACGTGTGTGTTGGTATTTCAGTCAAGTACGTGTGTGTTGATATTTCAGTCAAGTACGTCTGTGTTGATATTTCAGTCAAGTACGTCTGTGTTGGTATTTCAGTCAAGTACGTGTGTGTTGGTATTTCAGTCAGGTACGTGTGTGTTGGTATTTCAGTCAAGTACGTGTGTGTTGGTATTTCAGTCAAGTACGTGTGTATTGGTATTTCAGTCAAGTACGTGTGTGTTGGTATTTCAGTCAAGTACGTCTGTGTTGATATTTCAGTCAAGTACGTGTGTGTTGGTATTTCAGTCAAGTACGTCTGTGTTGGTATTTCAGTCAAGTACGTCTGTATTGGTATTTCAGTCAAGTACGTCTGTGTTGGTATTTCAGTCAAGTACGTCTGTGTTGGTATTTCAGTCAAGTACGTCTGTGTTGGTATTTCAGTCAAGTACGTCTGTGTTGATGTTTCAGTCAAGTACGTGTGTGTTGGTATTTCAGTCAAGTACGTCTGTGTTGATATTTCAGTCAAGTACGTCTGTGTTGGTATTTCAGTCAAGTACGTGTGTGTTGGTATTTCAGTCAAGTACGTCTGTATTGGTATTTCAGTCAAGTACGTGTGTGTTGGTATTTCAGTCAAGTACGTCTGTGTTGGTATTTCAGTCAAGTACGTCTGTGTTGGTATTTCAGTCAAGTACGTGTGTGTTGGTATTTCAGTCAGGTACGTGTGTGTTGGTATTTCAGTCAAGTACGTGTGTGTTGGTATTTCAGTCAAGTACGTGTGTGTTGGTATTTCAGTCAAGTACGTCTGTGTTGGTATTTCAGTAAAGTACGTGTGTGTTGGTATTTCAGTCAGGTACGTCTGTGTTGGTATTTCAGTCAAGTACGTGTGTGTTGGTATTTCAGTCAAGTTAGTATAAGTCTTGTCCACAGAGTTGGTGGGGTCACAAATTTTCATGCAAGATACATATTTTTCCCACCCAGCAAGATTCTCTCTAAAAACACCATTTAGTATGCGGTGCTCTACCACACTAGCACACTATAGGGACAGCCAACAATATTTTACTCTGAAGTCATTAATATGATTGATTGCAGATAGGGAAGGAGTGAATGCTTTGGTGCGTGTCCTCATGGTACTGCCACTGCTACTGCCAGATGTGTGAATTAAAGCTGATCCCAGCAAGGTCATTATACTATGCAGAGGTAAATTTTTTTTATTAAACCACTTTCAATTATCCCCCCTACCCCCCTGTGTCTGATGCAATACTATGTTTTATTTATTTATTTGACGTATCCATTTTCATTTTAATCAGGTCTTGACTAACAAAATTTGTTTTATTTGACTCGATCAATTCCATAGGCATACCAACATCCAGATTGAATTAACCCTTTAGTTGGTGGAGTCGCCGATTGGTGAAACTAAGAAAATATATCATTTTTATCACTTGAAACTGAATTTATATTTTTTATTTTTTTATTTATTATAATTATTATTATTATATTATTATTATTATTATTATTATTATTATTATGTCTCTGTAGGAGTGTGTGAATATCCATTCAGTTGTGGAAGAGGTCTCCTATCTTGCTCCTTATATCTTAATGACAGGAAGTCTACTTCAGCCAGAGCAAGCTTTCTTGGTGATAGATAAGAAGATCATCAATGAAGTAATGAATTTTGAGGACATTCCATTTATTTTAACAAGTGCTTATTTTGTTTTTAATATAAAGTACCCAGTTTGATGCAATAATTTTTATTCATTTTTGGAAATATTACTTTTTCAGTTTCCGACCAAAAAGGCCTCAATTTCTGCATTTACTCACGTCTCTGTCTTTTTAATTTGAATTTTTTAATTTTTAATAAATCTTTTAATTCTGATGATACACCACACAATGTATAATGGGTTTACCTGCAAGGCTCAGGTGGCTGGTTTTGAAGATCTGATCCAGAAGATGGCTGCTCGGCTTAATTGAGTCTGCTGTAATTGGTGTGGGTGGAGTTTGGGAAGTAGGAGGTAACACTAAAGCGGTGTGTATCCACACAAACAGCAGTGTGAGCTTACGCTCGTAAGTGTGTACAACACACCAACAAAGGTGTGAGCTTACACTCATAAGGGTGTGTACAACACATTCATTGAGCGTGAACCCCACGCTATTTTTGGTGTGAGTATAGGGACAAGTGCGTCACACTCAATTTGGTGTGCAGTACACACCTTTTGATTTACAGTGCAGGAACTACTGTACTTGCAGTCCATCAGGCCAAGTAGCACCCTCACTGTGTTGAGACCATAAATGCAGTAGTTCCTTTCGATACTAGTGTTAGCTATCATAGAGGTGAGAGGAATTTTATGGGACTAGTTCCAATTTTTGGAAGTTTCTTAAAACTTCCTCGAGCTGTGATATTAATTTTGTGACACAAATAGAAATGAAAAAGGCTCGCAACATACAAACATTCTGTATCCAAAAATCCTGGCAAAAATTATAAATTGTACTTATAGCATGACTTGGAGTGAAATATCACCAGATATTTCATGAGCAAGTGACCGTATTTCACGAGCTGAAGGTGAGTTAAATACAGCTGCGAGTGAAATGTCAAATGGTATTTCATGACCAAGGAGTGAAATAAGTACTTTATTTCAATATTTCATGCATACAACAAGAGTATCCTTCTTTCTCTTCAAAAAACGGCCTCTATGCCATACGTGAAACATTGTAAATAAGCCTACATGTACAGACAAGCGGCTACAGGAAAAAATATCATTACACATGTATCGCATTTAATAATTTTGTAATTTTTTTCCCTTCATTGTTGCTAGGTACAAGTGTAGTAAGGCTATGCAAATTATGCTGGGATTCCTGTAGGCCTAATAAGGCAACACCTGGATGCCTGAGCACTGCTGGCATAATGGTACCAATTGCAGTGCACCTACTCTTCTGGGCGCAAGTTGGTAAAGGGTCTGAAGAGAAAAAAACATGCTGGCAAGGCATTGGAGCATAGCATAATGGGAAGCAGAAAGAGCATAATTGTTCCTGATGTGTACCTTTGATCTCCCTCCCCACCTGCAAAGATTATGCTACCTTGGTAATAGTGTTTATGAGTGAAGGTGTTAAAATGACTGTAGATATAGAAAAAAACACTTGTACATTTACTTTGATAATGTAGTGAGAGAATTAGTTGTGATGCATTCAGTAATTTAGGGATCTGGTTGGAATGGAGTCTGCTTTAGGGTTGGATTCAAGAGAACAAGTGGCGAGGCTAACTCCACCAGCCACCTTCTCCTCCAGAGGTTCTTAGTAGCAGTGTTGTGGCCATCTTGGCCCCCTCCCCATTTGGCCAAAATTAGTAAGGAAAATTATAAGGCACAAACGATTACATACCATCATATTTATTCCTATTGTTGTTTATGTATTATAGATCAAGTGACCGGACTGAGTTTTTGTTTGCTGGTGAAGACTGAACAATTTTAATTAACAACATTCATTCTTTTTTTATAATGAGATATTGATTTATTTTCCATATTCCATAAAATATACAATTAATATTTTGAAATAAAATTTTGAATATTGATTTTGATATAATTTGAGTTGGTTAACAGGAAGCTTCAAGGGAGTTGTGAATGTGACTGTGAAATAGTTGCTGGACATGTCCAAATAGTTACCCCAATAGTTCCATACCTGTCAAATGGTTACCATATATACAGAGAGAAGTTGCAGACTTGACAATCTACTAAGTTGGCAATTGGCAAACTAGGACTTTTGGCCCAGCAAGTATACTAATTAGCTACACACAAATTCTGCAGAAACAAACAATGACGTATCACATGTCATAAAGATTTAGTAAGGTGTTGGTTGAAACTGTACGGCTACCACAATTTGATCTCTTCCACACTCCATTGTGTATTTACACCACCTTCTAGCTATAGCGCCCGGAGAAGGGTCTGCGATACTATTCGATTCTTACCTAAATTCCAGGTTTAGTAGCCACGCTTTACCATTAAGTTGACCAGTCCGTATTGGGGCGGGGTCTGTAACGCCAAATCGGGTCCTACCCAAAATCGGTCCCCCGGACTGAAATTGGCTGCTAAAAACAGTCCGGGACCACAATTGGCTGCCGAATTCAGTCCGGGCGGACTAAATATGGCTGCCAGATGTGGTCCGCTTTGCCAAATTTAGTCCCACCTAGCCCCAGAGGAAAAAAATCAATTGTGTGAAACTGGAGGTGGTGAGTTATATCAGTATAGTTATAATATGTTAAGACTGCTCTTTAGTACTTCTTGTTGATGAGTTTACCTTTCAAATTCCCATTCTCATAGCTAAATACCTATAATAGTATATTCAATAAATTATAAGCTTCAAGACTTCATCATAGTGCATATGTTTGACTACCTTGAACAATGCAGCAGCTACAAAATATTTACGTTTCATAGGAATTTCCTCAACAAAATTTGTGAAAGTCAAGATGTATCTGTTTCCTTGATGTGATGCAGGAGAGATGGGGCCAATGAAGTCAATACCAATGTGGTGCCATGGTGACACAACTGGTACTGGATGGAGCTCTGGAGTAGATTGGCTTAATTTGCCATGGCACATCACAATTACTAACCTGGATATATCACAATTAAAAAATAACAACACTCTTTGTCATCAGTTGACCACACTCACTTCTGTATGAGTTTATTTATTTGCTTACCAATTTATTAACATCATTGACCATTCCCTGCCACATAAACCGCTCACTAACTCTTGATAAAGTATTTTTCGTGCCTAAATGTCCAGAGGTGGGATCACTGTGGCATGATGCTAGAATTCAGATCTCTCATCCAAATCAGTAATGTAACGAACATAAGTTATGAAAGTCTTTATGAAGTTTTCTCCTTTTTTAATCACAATTTTTAATAGTAACATTTTTAACTAAAGCTTTTTTTTTTAATGTTCTGAACAGCCCTTTGGTTAATCAGGTCTCAATAATTATAAACTTTAGATGATGTATTTTGGTGTGGAAAAACATATAGCTATATCTCCAACAAACATTCCTGTTAGAAACTCTGGAACCCAGTTATCTAAAAAGCTAGTACATCGCTATCTATTGCAAATTTATACAATTGTAAATATTCTTTGAAACTTGTAAATGCCTTCATGTATATCCAAACTGAAGTATCTCCCTTTTAATTCCGGTATAATCTAAGTCACAACCAATAATGCTATTAGTGTGGTTTAGTTGAGAGATTCCAGTACTGAAAAGGGGTAGACTATACTTAAAGTATCTTAAATGCTTAGTTTAAGTTTTTTTCCCTTGAAGATTTAGCTAATTTGTCTTCAATATTATGAGTAGTTTTAGTTAATTTGTGTTATCTCAAATTTTTAACAATAAGACCCAGTAAAACAACAACAACAACAAAAGTACGTCCTTATCGGCGTCAATATCAACCACAGGATTTATTTAATTCGAGCGCACCCGGGCGGACCGAAATTAGCAGGGGCGGACCTATTTTGGCTGCCAATTTCAGTCCGGCCGGACCGTATTTGGCGGGGGACCAAATTTCGCGTGACAGGTCTCGCTCACGCTGCAAGCACGGGAGAGAGCCCTGGTAAAGGGTTATAGCATTCACCAAAAGTCACTGAAGTCGGAAAAGGGTTTCTTTCTTCAAAGATACCTGCCAGCACGTTGTGGTGTAGTGGGCATAACTAGGAGGTGAGTGGACTGGGTTGGTGTTGCTGGGGTAGAATCAGCCTGCAATCTTTATGTCGAGTGGCAATTTATTCAGGTAAATTATATAAAAATGGTTTTTATTTAACATGTTATGATGTTCTTCTGTGATAATCACAATATAGCAGATAGAAGGTATAATTTGTATGTGTATGCAAAATATTTCATGAGTAGTGTGTTTTATAAATAAGACCCTTTACTGAACCGTTCCACTAGGAAGGATATGGTCTATTGCCCACATCTAACTTGTTCTTCTGGAATACTAGTCTGGCACGCGCAGACCCTTTACCTATTTTAAATACTGTCGGAGAGGAAAGGGTCTGGTCACAGCCAATTGTAAGTAGTTGTGTCATTATGTAATGGTTATGTAACAGATCAGCATAATTAGTTTTGCGAGGAAATAAATCAGGGAACAGCGTTACTTCATTGATTTCAATCTAGTTGCTGACTAATTTCAATCCAAGCTTATTGAACACTTCTTCCAGAGCTTTAAAATCTAATAACACTTTGGCACACTCGACCTGCCATTTTCCTTAATTTTATTTAGCGCGAACAAATTCTGAACAATCTGATTGGGCCGCTGTCCTGGCAGCGTAGACACAACTACCACAATTGGGGAGTGACCAGACCCTTTCCTCCCTGGCAGTATTTAAAGAGGTAAAGGGTCTGCGTGCGCCAGACTACTGGAATACTGTGTTTAACCGCAAGTAAATCAATAAAATGTATGCAATACTCGGTAAAGTGTTTAGTGCAGTATCCGTATCATGCCTTCCCCATTGATATCCAGCAATGGTGCTAACTGTTCTTGGATACACACGACACCTACTGAGGGAAGATTTCTAGACTCGTATTAGTCACAGTACATCTCCTTAACGGTAGAGAATGTACTTTAAGAGAGTGCTTGTAGATGTTAAAATAGAATAGAAACCTTTCATTAGTTTCTTGTAATTTGTCATTGTTGGTTAATTTAATTTTGGTGGTGTAAGTGTGATAATTTAGCTATATGTACTGATGACATTTTAGATGCAGTATTACTAATTTATTACTCAGGAAATTGGAGTTCTCTACAAAGGGGGAGTAATGTTTTCAGATGTGGAAGTGGCAACTTAAGAAGTCTTATTTTGATGTAAGTTTTCTACTGAAAGCCTTCTATGTTACCCTAATTTAAATAGTTGCTTACAGTTTTATATTCGTATAATTAGTAGTCATGTAAAATTTATATTGTAGAATTGAGTATTTTGAAGCATACTACACAGTGGATGTTTATTTCAATGGATGAAAGTCATGGAAGACGAGACTTGGTGCTACTATCATCTTAACTTGCTACATATAAATGGACGCTAGAGGTTTTCATAACTCTCAGACTAAACTGTAGAGATAACTTGGTATAGTTTTTCTCATTTTTCTATCGGAATTGAATGACTTAATTGTAGTACAGTATGGGTGGGCATATATATATATATATATTATTTGGACTGGTCAGATTATACAATAACCTGGTTGACATTGTTCATGACAGGATGTGCTGACATTATTCAATACTGATTAGTACAGATGTACTGATAGTGTTCGTGACAGTTTCAGTTTAGATAGACTGATGTTATTCAGGACAGATCCAGTAAAGATGAGATGACATCGTGCAGGATAGGTCCAGTAAAGATGGGATGTCATCATGCAGGATAGGACCAGTAGAGATGGGATGTCATCATGCCGGATAGGACCAGTAGAGATGGGATGTCATCATGCCGGATAGGTCCAGTAAAGATGGGATGACATCGTGCAGGATAGGACCAGTAGAGATGGGATGTCATCATGCCGGATAGGTCCAGTAAAGATGGGATGACATCGTGCAGGATAGGACCAGTAGAGATGGGATGTCATCATGCAGGATAGGTCCAGTAAAGATGGGATGACATCATGCAGGATAGGACCAGTAAAGATGGGATGACATCGTGCAGGATAGGTCCAGTAAAGATGGGATGTCATCATGCAGGATAGGTCCAGTAAAGATGGGATGTCATCATGCCGGATAGGTCCAGTAAAGATGGGATGACATCGTGCAGGATAGGACCAGTAAAGATGGGATGTCATCATGCAGGATAGGTCCAGTAAAGATGGGATGACATCATGCAGGATAGGACCAGTAAAGATGGGATGTCATCATGCAGGATAGGTCCAGTAAAGATGGGATGACATCGTGCAGGATAGGTCCAGTAAAGATGGGATGTCATCATGCAGGATAGGTCCAGTAAAGATGGGATGTCATCATGCAGGATAGGTCCAGTAAAGATGGGATGTCATCATGCCGGATAGGTCCAGTAAAGATGGGATGACATCGTGCAGGATAGGACCAGTAAAGATGGGATGTCATCATTCCGGATAGGTCCAGTAAAGATGGGATATCATCATGCAGGATAGGACCAGTAGAGATAGGATGTCATCATGCAGGATAGGTCCAGTAAAGATGGGATGACATCGTGCAGGATAGGTCCAGTAAAGATGGGATGACATCGTGCAGGATAGGTCCAGTAAAGATGGGATGACATCGTGCAGGATAGGTCCAGTAAAGATGGGATGTCATCATGCCGGATAGGTCCAGTAAAGATGGGATTTCATCATGCCGGATAGGTCCAGTAAAGATGGGATGTCATCATGCCGGATAGGTCCAGTAAAGATGGGATGAGGTTATGTTGGACAGATCCAGTGAACATGAGGTGGACGATATCTGAAATTTATTACACAGAACATGAGGTGGCATGTACTCAAGGATAGGTGTAGGGTAACGTGAGCTGTCATGGACCAGTCTATTCAAAGGAAAGGCTATAGGAAATTTTGCCCTGTACTAGTATAGGATAGGTACAGGGAAACCAGATATTCCCTGACATTTGGAAAGGTTCGGTACAGATGGGATGTTGTCATGCAGGATAAGTCCAGTAAAGATGGGATGCCGTAATTCAGGACAGGTCCAATAAAAATGGGATGACATCATGCAGGATTGGTCCAGTATAGATGGAATGACATCATGTTGGACAGGTCCAGTGAACATGAGGTGGAAGATATCTGAAATATTACACAGAACATGAGGTGGCATGTACTCAAGGATAGGTGTAGGGTAACGTGAGCTGTCATGGATCAGTCTATTCAAAGGAAAGGCTATAGGAAATTTTGCCCTGTACTGTTATAGGATAGGTACAGGGAAACCAGATATTCCCTGGCATTAGGAAAGGTGACAACCATGTGACTGACAGGTGACCTTCCAGTAACCTTTCCTTTTACTGACCTGGTACAGGAAATCTGGATATTTTTCCAGTGCTAGTCAGTGGGACATGTTGACCACCAGGCGTGACACCATTTGGCCCTACATACTCGAGTCCTAGTGCATCGCAAGTGAATCGTCGCCAAACTTCACTCACAGGGTTGTATCTGAAAGGGCTCACACCTGGCACAGTTGACATGCTCTCAATGATCTCCAAGTCAGGCGAGGATTCATCGTTTGCATCACAGCCCACAGGTGGGAGATTTGCACCATTTTCATTAAGGATATCAATCTTGGGTGTTAGCTGCTCATCAATAGTGAGTGGCAAATCCCCTGAGGTGGGAAGAGAGCTTTTTCCCATGCACTTTTCTTGTTGAGGAGCTGGATGATACCCCTCACTCATATTTAGCAGCCTAGTGTCTTCACTCAACCTCTCCTGGAGACGAAGGCTCTTGCCGAGGTTTGCCAAACGTTGATATGGGAAAGGGGGGCTAAATAGGAGATCTGTGAGTCTACGGACACGCGAACAGGCCACAAAAGTCAGGCCAGAAGAGAACTCTTTCCTTCCCACATCAATCACTACCTTGTCCAGTGTCATACCCTGGGCCTTGTGAATAGTGACAGCCCAGGAAAGCTTGAGGGGGAGTTGCAGGCGAGAACACGACACAGATGATGAGAACCAAGTCCTCCTCAGGGGAGCAATGGGGACCGTGCCGTCGGGAAGAGTGGGACCCTTATATGAATCGAATCTCACAGTAATGGCCACAGGCAGCTCGGGTGGGTGCTGACCACTCTTGTAGCAGATGGCTTCTACCCTTCCCATGGCACCGTTGACGAGTCCCACATCCACCCACAGGTTCGCTGTGAGCAAGTGACCAGACACACAACTGGCTCCAATCCTCCTGCGTCATCAGTGGAGCCTAGCCCTAGCCCTAGCCCTAGCCCTAGCCCTAGCCCTAGCCCTAGCCCTAGCCTAGCCCTACCTCCGTGCTGTGGTTTCAAAGGCCCCTGGTGCAAACAACTTTCTTTGCTCACTGATGAAAAAAGGCAATTCCATGAGTTCGGGATAGGCCTGTGCAGCAAGTGACCAGTCCACATCTAGTGAGTTGTCAGTGTTTGCACAGCTGAAATCTGAGGTTGCCTGGCAGATTAACATCCACTCTTGCTGATTCCGCGGTGGCGGCTGGTTTAACTCTTCATCTGGGTGTTCCTACAAAAATTATTCTATTATGACATTGTTGTCTAAAAAAACAAACTTTATGATGATATACCTGATCACGGTCAGCATCTGACTGCTGCTGGAGCTTCTGAAGCCTGTAGATGTCATCTTCGAGTGAGGGGGGAACACTACCAGACTGCAGAAACACAGCAAATGCTTCAGCATAAGTGGTACAACTTCCAAGAAGGTCATCAAGGTGTCGAAATGGTACATGCTGCATCAGACTTTGTCTGCAGTACTGCTCATACTTGGGACCGCCAGGATCTGGTGAGCAGTAGGGGCGAACAATTGCCACAACCTGCTTGTTTCTGTGAACTGGAGCTGTACCCACTGCCTTTGGCATCTTGTATTGCCGTGCAAACTGCAACAGAGTCATCTCCTGAAACTGTAGAGTGGCAGGACGCTCCATGTAGTGGTCAAACAGGCAGGGAGAGGTTGCAGGCTGATCCCCATTTAACCTCTCAAGCACTTCACGTGATCCATCCAAACTGAGGGGTACAAAGTCCCGAGATGCAGTGTACATGGGAAGCTGTAGGAGGAGGTGGCAGGTCTCCTGAGCAGAGTAGTCTCGCTCGGCCACAGAGCTAATCATTATCTTCTGTGCCACCTTTGTGATGTTGCAGTCATCACCCTTCTTCACAGTGCTGCTGTAGACCTCCCTCAGAGCCTTGGAGCGCGGCTCAGACTTGGTGGCATACTTGGCAACATAGTCAATCACCTTGCGACGTGACACACACACCTTCATGTCGACATTACCCGCCATGATGATATCTGAGTGGTGTTGTGGTCATTGACAAGGGGGTCGTTGCGCTTGGTGGTGAGTACAGGATCACCCTCCACCATTGTGATGGTTGTCTCTGCCTGCAGTGGCTTCGGGTAGCCAAATCTGCACTCTTGCTTGCCTCCGCGGCCTGTCTTCAGGCAGTAGGCAGCAGAACATCTGGTGTGGCGCTGGCATGTGGCAATGAGGTCCTTCAGGTCCTGGTTATAATCTTCCACCTCAGTGTAGGACTTGTTGCAGATGTGCTGAGGCTTAGTCTTTGGCAGAGGAGCTTGATCGGCATCACTTCCGTCAGCAGCTATGGCTGGATTGATTGTGCTGACCAGCCTGTCCACATACTGTATGATGGTCTCCTTCGCTGCGGCAACAGTGGCCTCATTTTCGGAGGTGAGGTCCTTGACATTGGGTGCATCAGGAAGCCATGCAACACCATGCATGTGCGGACTTCCGCGATGCTGCCACTCAAATCGCACCCAATAGTCTGTGGCACCAAGAACACCCACATAAAATGTGTCGATGTACCTTGTTATTCTTTGGTGGAAGAACCAGTCAGCGATGGCAGGGTTGTTGAAGAGGGCAGTGTTTCGACATGCACTGCTGTAAGGGTTGTCCAGGCAGATGAGGCGTGCCAGTTCAGGCCACTGCGTGTCGGCTGCACTGTGCGTGAAAAAGATGGTAGGAAGGCCCAGTGTGTCCACCATGGATATCAGTCTTGATCTCTGATGGAACCAGTATTGCCTTGTGCCACGCAGGCTGGTGGCAAAGTGCACCACACGTTTAGAAAGGGCCTCACCCTCGTGGCCAACCATGTCACGGAGTTCTTCCACCGTGAGTCGAGCATCTCGTGGGTGTTGTTTTACGTAGATGCGACCCATCTGTAGAGCACGCCACCTCATTTCAGTATTGAGAGCGAAGTATCTGAACCGGGGATGGCGTGCAAACTGACCGTCACCGTACTTCATCAGGTGGGTAAAGTAATTTCCAATGGTCACAGTCCTCCTACGGGGCGACACAAAGTCAGCCCGTCCTGTGGGAAACAGTGTTGGAAATGCACAGGACATGTAGCCCTCGGTGGTGAATTCATTGAGTGGGACATCACTGCTACTGGACCACGGGAGATGTCTGTTTTCCACTGACTTTCGTATTTTCTCTTTTTCAGTTCCCTTAAGCTTCTGGTTAGTGATGGGGATAAATGATGTTGTAAGGTTGGCAGCATGTGGGTCCTCCTGCTCTGTGGTGGTGTCCTCATTAATAGACATTTCCATCATCACTGTGGAGAGACCAGTCAGGTCTCCATCTTCTTGCAGCTGTCTAAGTTTGTCCATATCTATCTTCAGTCTGTTTTCCACTGACTTTCGTATTTTCTCCTTTTCAGTTCCCTTAAGCTTCTGGTTAGTGATGGGGATAAATGATGTTGTAAGGTTGGCAGTATGTGGGTCCTCCTGCTCTGTGGTGGTGTCCTCATTAATAGACATTTCCATCATCACTGTGGAGAGACCAGTCAGGTCTCCATCTTCTGGCAGCTGTCTAAGTTTGTCCATATCTATCTTCACATCCTTGTAGTAAATGTTATTTGTCTTCAACCACTGGAGTGCACGCAGGACAACAGAACGACGGACCCGGAAGTCACGATGGGATGCTGAAGATCCCTCTTTCCTCACCAACAGGACATCGAGTTCATTGGAGTGCCTTGGCAGGGAGGTGACAAAGGTGGTCATGTCTTGCGGCAAGTTAATTATGTGACCACTGTAGCCATACTGACCATGGGGTAACCGGTACACTGACAAGATGGGGAGAACAGTGGATATCAGCATCTCTTCCACCTGTGTCAAGCCCTGTGAATTTTTTTTTTTAGGTTATGTTACATAGACATTGTCAATTAATTATACCTTCAACTGAGATGGTATTGCTCCAGGATGCATGTTATTTTCTTCTGAATATAGCTTTGGCGTGCCCCTGTCCCTGTTGCAGCGAGTACACTCACCATGCCTTGGTACCATTACCATTCCAGGAAAACTTTCCTGGCAGGTTGAGCATGCAGCTACTGTAATGGTAGACATTTCCATGTGGAATTTCTTCAGTGTGTCTTGGACCTTGCAATCCCCGAATGTAGGTAAGAATAATGCCAAGGTTAGCCTCGGTCTTTTTTCCTGTGGTTCATTCTGCTCCACTGTCCTCCTCTTCTCAGCTCTTCTCGCTCTATCTCTCGCATTTCTTTTACTCAACCTTTCCTCCCTCTCTTCTTTACTTTCTTGAGCATGTTTTTCTCTTCTTCGTGCATTTTTTTCCTGTGGTTCATTCTGCTCCACTGTCCTCCTCTTCTCAGCTCCTCTCGCTCTATCTCTCGCATTTCTCTTACTCAACCTTTCCTCCCTCTCTTCTTTACTTTCTTGAGCATGTTTTTCTCTATCTCTCGCATTTCTCTTACTCAACCTTTCCTCCCTCTCTTCTTTACTTTCTTGAGCATGTTTTTCTCTTCTTCGTGCATTGTTTCTCAGTCTCTGTTCTTCCGTAAATGCCATGGTGAGCTGAGCTGAGAGAACCAAACTTGTTGTTGCTTAGTTGCTTGGTGGGCATGCGCACGCATGAGCCATATGCGCAAATGGAATGCGCTCGCGTTTAAACGACCACGTATTCAGGATGCGCAAATGGAATGCGCTCGCGTTTAAACGACGACGCTCGCGCTTAAAGGACCACGTATTCAGGATTTCCATAGACTACATCTTAGAGTTGCTCGCTCGCTTCGCTCGCTCGCCAAATAAACTAGTGGTGTGCTTGAGCACAAATGGCGAGCGAGCCTTAAACTACGTGTTATTAAATTTGATTTTAACAACTAACACTCAAGCTATTAAAATAAAGTCGAGTTTTAAATTACGTATGAGGTAAAGGGGTTTCAATGTCATAGTAACCGCTCCCGCAACAGTTTGAATTGAAAAAGAAGCAACAAAATCAAATCAAGTTATTTAAAATTTTCTTTGTGATATTCTTAGTAGTAGTTGTAACGCACAATACTTTCACACAACTGAACATACCTACGCAAGACTTACCTTCGTGGTTCGTCTAGTGGACAATGCATTTTTAAGTAAATACTGTTGAGTAGGGCTTATAACTGTGACAAATAGCGTATTAACTTACCACCGCCACTAACTCGAATAGAAATGGAGCTCCCATAAGATTTTGAGTTTTAACTGCACCGCAAAACAATTCAAAGCCGTAAACAATTCAATTTCTAAGGTGATACGGGTAATGGTCGCTAAACCGGAGGATTCTGTTTAGTGAAGTTTGGGACGGGGTCGAGCGTGGAGCGAACACAAAAATACGGAGGGTCAAAGTACAAAATGACATACGTACGTCCATATATTATATAAACTAGTGGTGTGCTTGAGCACAAATGGCGAGCGAGCCTGATAGTTAGGTAACATAAAATGTTACTATGTTTTAGCTTACTTCATGCAAACACTATAATAGCAGTTATGACATTTGATTTCAGCAAACAAATACAAAATCACTCTCTTACCTTATTAATGGTAACCTTTGTAGTAGCAAACATCAACTATTCTGATAATCTCAATCACCAGTAACTCTTGAACAAGCTCTCAGCTACGATAAAAAATAAACCAGTGTTATTATTTGTAATTTTAGCCAACAAATATGGAATTACTACTTACATCATTCTTGAGTATTGATAACTTCTGTAGTATCAAATTGAAGTTACTTTGACCATCGGAATTACCTTGAATTCTTGACAAGCTCTCACCTACAAAAACAAAAGACAATCAATTTTAGCACACAAATACACAATTACTTTCTTACCTCATTTTCTTGAGAAGTGGTAACTTTTGTAGTACCAAATTTGAGCCAATCTGACCATTTGAATTTACCAGTCACTGTTAACTAGCTCTTAGCTACAAAAAAGAAAGGCCAGAGTTAATTTTGCATATTTAGCTAACAAATATGGAATTGCGTACTTATCTCAGCTTCCCTCGAGAAGTAGTAGCTTCCATAGCATTAATACTACGGCATTCTGACTACCAACAGCTCCTGACAACCAACAACCGGCACTCCGTATCCCCATAAAACGGCGAAGTTTTGAAATTAAGTCTGGAAAAGGGTCTTCAAT
>WLWD01004269.1_pt1 | contig 18383 bp, 8 predicted proteins | sample 6712731 | NCBI WGS metagenome assembly WLWD01 (sample SAMN12718690, study PRJNA576275) | sponge metagenome | isolation source: marine sponge | host: Mycale hentscheli | place: New Zealand: South Island, Marlborough, Capsize Point | collected 2014-11-01
GCCTCACCTGAATCTTTTATGATGTTCTGAACAATTGTCACACTAGTGCCTCTTTATACTCTACCAAATAGCTAGGAACACCATGCAAAAAATATGTTATACTTATGTGAAACCACGTATGTATAACAAAGTTATACTAGTAGTATACATACCCTATGTAATCTTGATGTTTACTTGTGGAGTATAACAGAAGTATACTCTACTTTAGACAGCCAAATGTTTTAACCTGGTGTGTATACTAAATGATGCTCAAGTTCAATGTTTTAACCTGGTGTGTATACTAAATGATGCTCAAGTCCAATATTTTCCCCTGACGTGTATAGCAACTAAATGATGCTGTTCATTATCACTTTGTTTTAATTAATTCATTAAGTACTGAGAGTGTTCCTGTTAGCTCTCTGCTAACTTTAAATAGCTTAATTATAATAATGTAAGATATTCCAATGCAAATACTAGTATCTTTTGAGATTACCATACACAAGAAGAGACTTAAAAAGCTTTATGAGCCTGAACTTTAATTTAATGTTTGTTGCTTACTATTTGCTTTACCAAGCAAAGTGTACAAACACAGTAGACTAAGTAACACCTGAGGTATACTAGGCATCTACTGGAGTTTGATTTTGATTAAAAATTGTCTCAAGTCTAGAATTAACTGAAGTAAACTTTTACCAAATATTAGATATAATATATAAACAACAAAATCACAGAATACTTCAACTAATCTTAATCACAGTAACTTCGTACCCCGAAAACCCTTTACCATTAGAGTAATAGAGTAAAAACCCTTTACCATAAGAGTATTAGTAAAGACTGGAAATGGTCGTCCAAATCATTGTCAAAGGTTGCATGCTGTAATGATTAGTTGGGGAAAGACCTTTTACCAATCCTGATATGCTACCCGCGGGGAAACGATCAGGGATGGTAAAGGGTTCGGCTCCGCCAGATTGTTATACCAATGTGTTATGGACTGGACTAGAGTGGAACTGGCGCTATGGTGTACACGGGCTTCAAGTCTAGGTGAGTAGTTTCGTGGCCTGAAAGCTGAATTCTCTTTTGCCAGATTACTGTAAATCTCTGAATTTGCTGTCTGTAGTCACTATAGGTGTCATTTTAATTTTAGCTACACAGCAAACATCATAAAACTAATTTTTTAGTTCTTGTGTGAGAAGATGTAGATGCATGTTGGAGTTGGAATGTTAACAGCCTAAATTTCATAGGCTCCAACTGTCCCAGAATCTGCAGGACAGACTTGAATTTTTACCTTAGTCCTAGGTCCTCATTTATAAAGTATGACATTGCTCACCTTCACTACTAAGAGCAAGTAAACAACGGCATGATTATTTTTTTCATCTGGTATAAGGTCACATTCAATCTACGGTTTCATTTTGTCCTGGTCACATTCCATCTACGGTTTCATTTTGTCTTGCAAAAAAATTACAGATCATTATCCAAGTTTGAAGCAGGCCACCAATATTTCATTGATTTTCAATTCTAAGCAATACAATGGCTACAGCAACGGCATTATCACTGCTGCAGTAATCTTCTTAATTACAGAAAATTCACTATACCAGTTTTAGCTACAACCAGATTGCTACAAGAAAGTACTTGCACAGCTAGAAATTTGCATGTAATAATTTAGAAAAAAAAAACATGGTGGGTGGGGGCGAGGGGAATTGATTTGTTATGATTTTTTTTTTTTTCAAATTTTATGTATCTCTTTGGCCATGGCAGTGAATTATTCAGTACTCATCAACAAACTCTGTGCTCAAAGATGCTACCATTATAAATCACAGCTACAGTAAAAGCTTAAGCATTAGAGTTAACTTTTGTCTGTGGTGTCATTCTAATTAATGCTTTCTGGAATACCATTGTGACAATGATTTGTTGTGTTTTAACTGAAAATCAGAATCAGTGCGTGACTTAACATTTGTATTTTTTTTTTTTTTGGTTGATGTGGTGGCGAGGATAGCAACTTTCAGTGTAACAGTGTGCAATGTATCTTTTGCCAGGTAAAGGGTTCGGCTCCGCCAGACTGTTATACCAATGTGTTATAGGACTGAACTAGAGTGGAAGCTTGCGCTATGGTCATGTACGCGGGCTTCAAAGTCTATGTAAGTAGTGTCCTGAAAACTGAATTCTCTTTTGCCAGATACACTGTAAATCTCTGAACTTGCTGTCAGTAGTAACTAAAGGTGTCATTTTAATTTACACAGCAAACATCATAAAACTGTGTTTAAGTCGTGTTTCTTGTCCTCAAATTTTATCCTATAAGAATGAATGATGCTAAGCAAATGTTACCTGAGTTATAATAAAGTCAGTGTTTGAAGACAGTGGATTCCCAGTTATTATTTTTTTCTTTGCACACTCAAAACTTTTATTTCTTTGTGAGAAAATGTAGATGCATGTTGGAATGTTAACAGCCTAAATTTCATAGGCTCCAACTGTCCCAGAATCTGCGGGACAGACTCGAATTTTTACCTTTGTCCTAGGTCCTCATTTATAAAGTACGACTTTGCCAGCATTAATGCCTATCTAGGCAACTGGGTATTTTCAGGCACTTTTGATGACCATTACCAATTCTGGAATAGCATGGCACCATTACAAGTAGTGTGGCTGTCCATGTCTTACGAGTCACTATAAGTCTTAAACGAAGAGGTCGCATATTATGGCGGTGTAGCTGGGGACATGTTTCGCTATAAGTGAAAAATGGCTGACACGCCCCCTTGTGTTAAAATATGGGTGTGGCCATTGCCGTACCTGTTCCGACTCCCCTGTGATATGTGACTCGAGTAATTCGTCGTCATTTGGCTAATATTGTAGTCCTGTAATCATTATGAGTGCATACATATTACACCCTGAGTATACTTGTCTCTGCCCACTTTTATCTTATAATACCACGCACTGTATCCATGTGTGTCCGTGCGATGCATACTCTATAACCAATTGAACATGTCGATCTTTACTGGCATTCACAACCTGTTGGTACTCATTCCTATTGTAGTATTATGATTTAGTACAATACATTCTAGTAAAGATGTAATTTGCAATAGATTATAAGTAATTATACACTACTGGCACTATTTAGTGCACACTATGTGCACTTGAAGTTATATAGAGTGAAACTTATAGTTTAAATATTTGGACTTTTATCACTAATTTCTTTACACATTCAGAATATATTTTGAAATTGTGTGTACATATACACGCACACACACACATCTGCACATACATGTGTGATGAGTATACTGTCAACGTGTATACCCATTTTGTGCTGTAATGGGCTTCCTGTATCACCTAGGTGAATAATGATTTGGTGTAAGAAGATAGGAGTGGTTTGAGCATGTAGGTGATGAAGTGTGTGTGCATGTGTTCTATAGTGTTCATGTGGTGCACAAAAGTATCATTCCTCCATTGTACAACTTATATTTATTGGATTAGCCACACCCATACGTAAGTACATATAATCAGGGCAGAGGTAGGGGCGCCCTGGGATCTCCCCCCAGGTTGAGTTTCCCCCTCTCTCTCCCCCCTCCCCCTAGGTTGAGTTTCCCCCTTCTCCCTACCCCCTCCCCCTAGGTTGAGTTTCCCCCTCCCCCCTCTGTGGTTTTGATTTATAATGGTATTCTGTGATTTTGTTGTTTATATATATCTAATAATTGGTAAAAGTTTACTTCAGTTAATTCTAGACCTGAGACAATTTTTAATCAAATGGGTCTGGTTTCAGCAAAAGAGGGTGTGTTCAAATAAACGTGTGGCCCTCCTTTCTAAACTCTTCCCCTCCCCCCCCCAGAAAAATGTATGAAACCATATGCCCATGTTCTAAGCTGGTCTTCGTCCCATCTAGTTTTTAACCCTTGGCGCACATGCATGGTAGGGTTGCACTACTTAATTTGTCTGTTAATCTGTCTGTCAGTCTTTCTGTCACACAACAACAGATCTCAAAGACAGTGGCCTTCCAAAGATTGAAGAAGGTATCACAATGTTGTACTAGGAAGTTTAAGTCGCTTTATCAGATTACCAACTAAAGTACATTATGATTGGTTTTTGGGAAAACTGGGCAAAAAGTGTGCATTTCACAGGCCATTATACATACTCAGTGTGGATTATTACAGTTGGACATTGGATATTTGCTGCCCAAGAGTGCTTGATATCCAACCAAACAATAACTGGTCAGCTATTCAGCGAGCCAAAGAGATCAGATCTGGTTATAATCATGCATTTTGAGGGTGTGCTTTTCTGGCATATCAGTTAGCAGTTTTTACCTCCTTTGCCATTGCTTCAAAGTTCAATGCTAACAACTAGGCATGGACACTTTTTTCCTCCATTTTTTTTTTATTATTATTATTTTTTTATTATTTTTATTATTATTATTATTATTATTATTTATTTTTATTTTTATTTTTTTTAACTGGGCATTCTTCTTTTCTTTTGTCCCTTTTAATTTGCGCTCTGGCTTCTAGTTTTAGTTTATGATTTTTTTTGCTTAATCATTTTCCCCACTAGATTGATGCACCTCACTCAAACTCAGTTCTAAATTATAGTTAGATCCAGTGTCCATGTTCAATAATTGAATATCCTACACTTGGTAACATAGCCCAACAGTACACTTCAGCACCTACTGCACTCACAGCAAGCTAAGGCCATGAACGAGACAATATACTTTTTCACAGAACTATTGACACAATCATTAAATGATGATCAATATTCTTTAAATATGATTGATCAATAATATGAATTAATTTTACTCATTTTGAAGCTTATAAAGCAATACCAATATGTACATGTTCTACTACAGTCTGTAGAGCAATGAAAATATAGTAACATTTGTCATACCAGATTTTTTAATATCAGACCAAGATTAAATTGTTCTGACGTTTGTCTGAGCATTGATGTATAGTTATCATCCACATTTCATGAGCAGGCTGACTTATTTTCATTTGGATTTTGTGTCTGTTGTTACTGCCTGGGCCAAATAGCTGAGAGTTAGGCAGCAGTAATTTTGGAATCAACATGCAGAGAGTCTCACACTCAATTAAGTTAATTGAGTGTGAGACTCTCTGCATGTTGATTCCAAAATTACTGCTGCCTAACTGCTATTGACGATTATAGTGACACGTACTCAATCATTGGCGACTCTTCACCACAGCTATTCCACCTCATGCAGAGGTCCTTTTAAGCACTATTGTTTTTCAACTAAGGCAAGACTATGGTTGTGGTAAGGGTAACGAACGCAGTTGTAGTCATGAATGAGTCTGTACAATTACACCTTAACTAGCATATTATTTTCTAGGTTAATGTGACAATCTTTACAAAAATTTTTTGTAACCGTTCCTATCAGTCCACTGTTAATTGCATTTGCTGAGTTATTGTGTATCAACTGTAGCAGACGTAAAAAAAAAAAAAGCTGTAGCACTCGCAACCGGTGCTCACCTGTTAAATAACCAAAACCTCGCTTGGTTTCAATCAAACTGTCGATCTCATGTCATCACCAAGGTAGGTAGTCTCAATGATCAAAGATCACCTTTATTCTAAATATTAATAGATGGATATTTTTAGTGTAATAGGTGTTCTAGTACATATCTGAGTATTTATAATTGTGATGTCAAAATTTTATGATCCACCAAAAGTATATATACATACTTTTTATTCTGTGTGTGTGTGTGTGTGTGTGTGTGCTGGTGCAAAGGCAAGCTCATGGTCCAAGATGATGGAGGGACAGGACGCGAGAGAGTAGATGTGGTATATGACCGCACAGGACAGGAGTAGCTAGAGGGAAAAGTGAACAGCAGGGCTGGAGAACGAGGCAAAGAGAGGGCTGGAGAAGGAAGAGCAGAGGAGGAAGACTGCTGCTCAACTATATAGATGTACATGTGCCCATAAAAAGCCACTCTTGCTAACGGATCTTCCAGACCAAAGATGAACTCCCCCTCCCCCCCCCCTCAAGATGACTGGAAAAGACGCCATGAACATTCCAGCTTAACTTGTTAATTTACACCTGTTGTCATGTATTCTATCATATCCCACTTCATTTGTACACTTCTTTTTGAACTCACAATCATCAATTTGGTTTCATGTCATTAATTTGATTTCTACTATACTGAGACTTTGATTACGCTATGGCGGTTGCTATAACTTTATCAAGTGTAAAGAAGAGCACTGAAGTGCAGCCCCAGCGAAATTCTAGTAATAATAACATACCCTACACTGCGACCAGTGAAGGGACCATATAGGTTTAGAATAGTTCAACTCCTAGATTCCTCCACTTTATTGGAAACACTCACAAGGCAAAAACTTAAATATCCTGTAGTCACATGTTTAAGACATTTCATGCTTTCACCACCTTTCTTGTACATGATAGGGCTAAATGCCCTGCACCATAGGACATTTAGCCCTATCCACTACAGGAAAGGTGGTGAATGCATGAAATGTCCTAAATACATTACTACAGGAAATTCAAGTTTTCGCCCTGTGACTAACTCAACTCATTTAAAATTCAGTTGTAACATACATGCAGGTGAGAGATTATTAAGTTATAATACTGATCTCTTGGAATGAGATGTATGAATAATAGACAGTGCGGGTGACAGTGGGACTTCGTCTAGGGACCTCAATATGTGGACCACACCAATGCCAGCACTGCTCAGGAATAGTTAAAGTGAAGGAAGACATCAATGTCATACCACACTGAATGACATCGTGAAGCGGGCTCTGTCATCAGCCAAGATCCCGTCTCGACTGGAGCCGCCTGGTCAGGTCAGATGGCAGGAGACCAGATGGTGTGACCCTGGTACCTTGGAAATCAGGTCGTTTGCTGGTATGGGACGCGACTTGCCCAGACACCTTCGCACCATCCTATAGAACCGATGCTACCCAAGCACCACGGAGAGTGGCTGCCGCAGCAGAGGAGAGAAAATAAAATAAATATAGTAGCCTTCCACTTAGCCATTTCTTTTCTCCACTTGCAATCGAGACCATGGGAGTGCTGGGCCCCAAGTCGATGGCCTTGGTAAGGGATCTGGGTAGACGGATCAGGCTGGAGACAGGGGAACCTCGTTCAATTGACTATCTCCTGCAGCATCTCTCGATTGTGGTTCAGCGAGGGAACTCCGTATCAGTATACAGAGGCATCACAACCTGACTTCATTTTATTTCTTTATTATTATTTTATTTTATTTTTATTTTATTTAAAAGTTTTATTATAATAAGTTACAATTATTAATTATCATCATTATCATTATAATTATGAGATATCATAATAATAATAATAATTTTTGCTTGTTATAGCTATTGCTGTTTTGTCTCAGGACAACCTGTTGAAATATACTGTTGTATACTGCCTTATAATGGCTAAGAGTTTCATAACCCGGCATGTGATCAAGAAGAAAAAAATGACCTGACTCTGAAAAACACCTAACACACATGAATGTATCCATTATTAATAACATATAGTATACAAAGACCAACCTACTTTCTTTAGGAGTCATGCTCGGGCATGTAGCCTTTAGTGTGGTGTAACTGTGGATACAGCACAATTTGCATCATAGCATAAGTTTAGTTTGGAGAAGTGACATGGTGTTCAAGGTGACTTTCATATCTATCATTTTTTGAAAGTAACATCTTACGCAATGCAATTAAAAGTACTGCTTGTCATGTGAGTAGCAAATGTTTTAGTTGAACTCACGATCACTTGAGGCATGCAGAATAGTCAACTCAGAAGTCTGGTCAGTAGAGCTATAAAACTTTCAATATATCAATCACTAAAAACGATATCGAACAAACTTGTAACTTTATTTAAGAAGCTAACATGAGTAACAGTTATCAATAATAAATAATAATAATAATAATAATAATAATAATAACCATTTTTAAATTATTAAAAAATCCAAGGATAGATAGGCACAAACCAATGCGGCTGTGGCATTCCCAGCTGAACTGCCACTGAGAGTTTCTGAAGGAAGAGCTAGTACCACATAAGTTGCCAGAGACACATCTGCCTAATGCTCCCTCCCCCACCCCCCTGGACTTCTTGTCTTATGCAAAAGCAGCCACACAACATGCATATCTGGTGACATGACTCCTGTAAGAGTGTCTGGACAGGTGGCATCATTCTATACAAAAGGTTTTCCAGCACTCCATGGCACTAAAGTCATGCAATCCGGTCATTTACCATCGGATCTGGAAAGCCAGGAGGTTTCAATCTGGAGGGGACTTTAGCTGCTGACAGAGCGAGGTGGATGATATCATTGTCTGCCTACACTGAACTTGCAGCTCAGCCCATGAGTCCCAAGAGGAAACATTTGCATGAATATTTATACAGATAATCAACTGAATGTTAACAGGTTTATCAGAACGCTTTAAAGATGCTTAATCTTGAGAGAGGGCAATCTGCAGTCTCACAGTTCCCCCCCCCCCCCTAAAATAACTGACGAGCTTAATACCGTCCCACTTACGAAAATCAGTGAACTTTTCGATTGTTTTTTTTAAGTAACTGTAACTATAGCAACAGTCCACGCCTTCTGAAATTGGCCATGCTACCGTGTGCGCTCTAGATGGAGTTAGCTAGTGTCCGGTGAATATGAAAGAGACTGCGATAGCAACGCTAGAAGAAGGTTAGAGGTTGTTGTTTTTTTTTGGGGGGGGGGGGAGTTTGAAACTGCGTACATACTAGCTCTTGTGAGACTAGTGACTGTACGAGCATTAGTGTTACTTTGGCTCTTGCTAATAATAGTAAAATTTGGTACCCTGAGCTTCTTTATTATTTGATTAGGTGATGTAGCTAAGAGATTAGTAGTGTTTAGTTTTCTAGTTGCACTTACGTTTAATTATGTGTATCGAGTGTATGGTCTCATTTTATAGGACCACACACACACAACATGAAATGTTTCTTAAAAATAGTAATTTAGGACACTAAGTGGAACCTATCTAGTCTATCCCACTCAAGAGATATTGAAGTGTAGTAGAGCTTAAGGATGCTAAAGTAAACTTTAATATTTTGTTTTGCATTATTTCTAACGGAACCAGGGTTAAATGATCAGGTAGAATTTAGACTGTAATAGAAGCTTTGAAAAAATTCAGATCACAGAAATATCAAGATGGTCTTATTCTACCGTGTATCTGCTATAAGTATTAAGAAAAGAAGAAAAATGAAGGAAAAAAACCACTTGCAAGCTGCTGTAAGTATGGAAGCCTGTATTGTAGTGTAGACTTCCGATTATTTTTTAATTCTGTGATTGTGTATTACATAACTTTGAAATATTCTTTAGGAATAGTGTTTACAATTTTTGATATAGATCACTTTTATTCTTCACAAGTTGTAGCCACTCACCTTCCTTTAGATGCATGTCTTCATTTGTGCAATGGACCACGTTTTATAGCTGGCCTGGTAGTGTACTAAATTATAGTGTGAATTGAAACCACATTTCTTGTTTCTCATCAACTATATTGGAAATTGCGATAATGTAGTTGACCTATAGGAAAAATATTGAAATGGTATATAACAAGTATGAGGTAGTAGGGGTGTGGTTAAAGCAGTGGGCTTGACCTGCATAATAAATTTTGAAGTGGCTGTATCACCCAGGAAGGTGCAGATGAGAAACAAGTTTGTTTGGCCTAACAATAAACCAAGACTTCATTCCATAGGTCTGTTGTCAAGTTCACGTTTTATTATTATTTTTTTGGTACACTGATGTTTTTACACCTTCAATAGTTATGCATTGGTGTGTATGCATTGTGTTACAGAGTTTAGTCTGAGCTGTATATGATGTATGTGGTTGTATGTGGTTAGATGTGGTGGCTTGTACCTGGAAAACCTGAGCAGCTGTAATTTATTTTGTGAAGTTGACACTGTAACTTCATTTTCTCCACTACACAATTCAATTCTTGAAGTGAGATGTGTCAGGAGGTGTACCTAGGTATGTATGTGATTTACTTGAGGCTATTTTTACGCACAAGTATGATCAATGATCATGACCCACAAAGGTTTAAATTTCAGTCTGCTTTCATAATGCATTTAATTACAATGAATTGTGGTCTAAGGACATAGAGCTGTGTGTGTAATGTATATAATAGGGTATGTGGGTTGTGTTGGTCTGCAAATGATGGTGATTAACCCTCAGCGCTCATGCGTGAGAGGGTTATAGTAGTCATCCTGTCTGTCTGTCGGTCTGTCTGTCGGTCGGTCGGTTTGTCACGCTCTGATTTTGGAAATTACTGACAATTAACTGTTGATTTAGGTATGAACTTACTCACAATGACGATTTAAATTTAAGACCTTTTATTATGCTTTTTTAAAATTTCGGGCTGATTCTTGAGAAAATGCGAAGCTTAAACTCTGCATAGGTACCAGCTTTTGTGGCTAGCATCACATCATAATCACGTGAGCAAATAATTTCTTGCAGACATTGATGTAGTTTGCTTTATAGGGAAAGTTAACGGAGTTGAAAGAAGTGAAGTATCGCATTATAAATGTGTGAGTGTTTCTGGCCAGTTTAGCTTCTTTTCTTATGAAGACAGATGAATGAGCATATTGGAAATGTTACCATGCTTAGCAGCGATAGAACTGGCAAACAGTACCAATGTCCACAATTTCTTCAGCACTGCTGTGGCCGTCTTTTTCTGCGTTTTTGCAAACTCTGTTATTGTTGCGTGCCATTTAGAACAAAAACACCTGCCCAAATCCGGAATTTAAAAGGCGCGCCATGCAGAAATCGAGCAGTCGGTAATTCGGTGGTTACATGCACTCGATATATATAGTACGGTGGTGTTGTACAAAATAGTCGGTATTAACTACATTCCAGTATACAGCACAGTTTTACGGTATTAACTACATTCCAGTATACAGCACAGCTTTACGGTATTAACTACATTCCAGTATACAGCACAGCTTTACGGTATTAACTACATTCCAGTATACAGCACAGCTTTACGGTATTAACTACATTCCAGTATACAGCACAGCTTTACGGTATTAACTACATTCCAGTATATAGCACAGCTTTACGTTATAGCCACGTTTACAGGCAACAAAGGCAGATGTACCTCATAATTGTCTTGCCATGATGCTCCGGCATTAATTTTGTGACCTGTGCTAACGTTTGGTGAGAAACCGGTAATACCGTGTGACTACAATTGAAATATTGTCTCTACGATATAGGGCTTTTGTCAAAGAGCAATGATAATATCGGTATAGTTCCCAGCTGTACTACCATGTGCTATTGGGCAGATGGACCAGATTTTGGGAAATAGAGTTTATCATTATTTCTGAGGAGGTAGCATAGGGTATGTGTGTGCACACACTCATGCTAGAGACTACTTGTGAGCCCTATAAGTAAGACGTAAGCCTCAATTGGGAAGGTATGTGGTCCCTTTGTTTTAGTTTCGTGTAGTTATGTTTGAGGTGATTGTAAGATTTTATTATCATGACCAGTGCATAACTAATTACGTGACATCTGTGTGACCTTTGAGTTGCTATTATGTAGGGTGAGAGGAATAACAGGAGACACATTGTGTTTATATGGCCTTAAAATGAAAAAAACAAAAAACAAAACAGGTTGCTGGTTTTATTATATACGTAAGTCATTATAGATATGGTACAGGTGAAGGCTTGACTTGGTTATTACATATGGCACCATATGTATCAGTTGCATGGTATTAGACTGTTCAGGATTGACTGTTGTCACATGGTAAAGGCACATGTATCAGTTCAGTGGTGTTGTGAGTGTTCTATTGAAAATCTTGTGTTAGACTTCCTAAGCCTTGTGCAGAGAGATTTGAGGCAGTGGTTTATGCTTTTATCACTTCCATTCATCTGTAATGTCCACCAGTGTTAATTTACTAATTTCTTGTCTGCTCACAAGCCTCAAGCATATGTGCTGATAACCATTAGGCTTACCTGAGGTTTTGGTTGGCTTGGTGTTCCTGCATATTTAGCTACTCCTTATGAAGATAACATTTACATCTACCAGTTTCATTGCTGGAGCAGTATTGATACTTGACTAGGAATGGCCAAATGAATTATTATTCTTGTGGCCTGAGAAATGATTTTGTAGACTAGCTAGTGCATAGTAGTGCTGAGGGTTCATGAGTAGGTGCTTCAGTTATATATAGCTAGGTTTTTTTTTGTTTTTTTGTTGTTGTTTTTTTTGTTTTGTTTTTTATTTTTGCTAAGCTCACCAATAGTTATTGAATATTTACTATTTGTGATGTAGGAGTTTAATTCAGTATGGATAATAAGCAACGAATTTCACGTCTCATTCTGTTGTCATGAGCTCCTCCTACTGGGTAAGAAGCTACTTACTGGCTTTATGGATGTGTATTTGTTGGCCAGATCTCTACATGAGTCATCAGTATATTTACCAAATTCTAATGACCAGTTTAGTTAAGCTGCAAGATTTAACTTAATCTTGCTGGCAATGTCATTCACCTACTAATTGTCATATCATAGTCCGGGTGATTGTCCTTTACCTGCTAATTTTATTATTATGGATTCAAGTGACCTGTTAAACTTAGAGGTCGGTTTTATAATTCAATGCTATTCTCCGTACACGAAATCTGTGGCCTCGTATACCACATTCTGAACTCCTTTCGGAGGTCCGGGTATAAATGGAAGAATCCCCGGCATGCCCTTTGACCTCTAGCTCCTATTCAAATTAAAATATAGTAGCTGCGCAAAGAGAACCCTCCATTATACGTAGCTCACTATCCTTTCAAGTCGATCCACACCATGTTTACAACAAGTGCCCTAACTAAAAAACAGCTATAATATGTAATCATTTTTGCGAGTAATACTCAAGTCCACCTATAAATGCCTTGTGCAGGGTTTCATAGAGGGGGGAGGGGGGAAACCTGGGATATCCCCCCCCAAAAGAAAATTCCCCCCCCCCCCAACGATTTTGCTCATTCAATTATTTAATAGATTTGAATTTCATAATAGCAATACCATAAGAACAAAGACACGTTAAATAAAGTCACTCTTAAAGTATGATTCTATGATTGCTTTGTTTGAATATATCTAATATTTCACTAAAGTTTATTTCGTTCAGTTCAGGACCTTCAATGGCAATTCTCATTAACCGTGCCAAGTTCTGTTCTGTCAGCCGGCTTCGTAATCTAGTTTTTATGAGTTTCATTTCACTAAAAGATCTCTCAGCTGTGGCTGTACCAACTGGAATCGAAAGCATAATGTCAATCAGTTTAAACGTCTCTGAAAAAATTCCCGTGTAAGCAGCTGAACGCTTCAGTTCTAATACTTCTTGGAACTCTGGTGCTTTCTCCAGTGATTTTGACTTCATAATTTCGTCTCTTTCTTGAAGCAATGCTCTCTTGAATATAGCCCACTCTGATATGAAATCGTCCTTGTTTAGCAGAGGTGTTGAGGAATAAGTTATTCCATCAAACTCAACTTCAGCTGGCTTACCGTGGAAGTCTCCCAAGCAACTTATCTTGTCCACTCCGTAAGAACTTTAGTCTTCCTTTGCTGGAAGCAGAGAAGAGTTGAACACTGACATTGCTGTCAAGATTTTCACAGCATTACTGTTAAACTTTCTGTCAATGTTCTCCAATAGCACATCAAAAGGGAAGTGCGACGTGGGTACGATATATGGAGACATCAGTGATATTTTTATGGCTCCTAGATGGACCATAACCATTGCCAATTGTTATGCTGTAGTCATTTTCTAGGGAAGATGTAGTAGATTTAACCTCTGACAACCAATCACTAGTTTCTTCCTTTAAGCTTTTCAAGGAGTCAACAGTTGCTTCCAAAAGAATGGGCAGTTTGCTAATATCTGCCACCTTCATCTGCATTGAGGCACTCATTTTGGCTAGAATGTGGAGAACTCGAGAGAGAACCACAATACTAGCTATTCCTACCTGACTAGCTAAGAGTAAGCTGAGACCATAGGATTCGGCATCTCCTGAAACTTCATGAAGGTGTTGTAATGTAGTAATGAGGGCAGGAAGTTCTTTTTTAATTGCTCTCACACACCTCTCATGGGAAAGCCACCTTGTATCACTTGGCTTAGTAATTTTTAATTCAGGTAAGTTTAGGGCACACTGAATTTGTTTGCTCTATGTTAATTGACCTGATTTTCATTGCAATTCTGCTTATTTTGACAATATCTTTGAATAATAATTCTGGATTGGATGTGGGAGGTGGGGGGAAGGGGGAGAGAAGTTTTTCCTATGTCCCCTCATTAGATTAAACGCTGTTAAATATATTACATTTACTAGTTTCATTGAAGTACTCAAAAAATCAGGACTGTTTCATACAATCCAATTTTCCCCACCCTAAACGCAAATCCTGTATGAAACCCTGCTTGTGTATGTACCAAAGTATTTTTTGATTGAAGATGAACTCCAGGATAGTATCTTGGAGAACTCTGACAGCACACTGTATATCTTTTGCAGTTGAATTTAGCTGCGTCAATGGCAAACAGTACTTTTCATCTCTATTTAGAGCCCGCCATTTGTTGGTTCCCTTGTTTTATTATTTTTATTTTGTCTTCTGTTAAGATGCTCATGACTTTGTTTCCAAGCTTTTGTGTGCGCTAAGTTGCTGTAATGCTACTAAAGGGGAGTCGGTGACAAAAACTGTCAGCGGCCATTTTCCACTTATCGCGAAATATGTCCTCGGCTACCCCCTTTTATACGACATTCGTGTTTAAGAAACTAGTTAATAGTTGAAATTTAGCTGGAGCTAGTATATTGTGGATTGTTTATTTACCTTATTTAGGCCAGATCTTTTGTTATTCCTGCAGTTATTTTCATTTTGTTCTGAGTTTTTCTAGGCGTCTGAGTTTGATGGCCATTTTACCAACTATTATGAAGGTAATAAATCTAATTTAAATAACAAAACAACTTATTATAAAGCTTCTAGGGATGTCTCATCAGCAGAGTCGGGCTCTGCTACTCCACTGTTTGAAGACGAAGATGACCTCTATGATCCTCTGGATTCTTTGGACTGCTCTGTGCCAGACATCGAGCCTTCATCATTTCATCCTGACCACTCATCTGTTTTCTTGTCACCACCTTATTCCGACACCACTTTTCTTTCCCCTTCCGATACTGTGTCCGTTGCCTGCCGACGGAGCAGCATCATCTGTGTAAGGAAAGGAAGAGGTCAAGAAAGCCATCACCAGCAAGGACGAAACGATTTACCTCAACTGAGCAGTTAGACCAGTTTTTAGCCCGGGGTTGTGGTTGTGCCACCAAGTGTTCTGCTCAGTTTGACAGAGACTTCTATTTGTCTAAGCGGGATGAGGCCAGTGCGCTGATGAGGGAGCAGCTGGACCTGGTAGTCCTTGGCCAAATTCAAGCGTTTCTGTCTGTGGATGAAGTAATCGGTCCCAGCCACAAACACACACCTACACAGCATAGAACAACTAGAGTCAACACCTTCTATCATCTGGGGAAGAAGATCTGCAGGGGGTCTTTTCTTACTCTGCATGGAATAGGTAAAATAATAATACTAAATAACTAAATAAAACGAAAATGAATAAATTAATTTAATAAAAATTTAAAAATGAGAGAAAATACCAACAACAGCACCAATAAACTTTTAAATATAAATAAGATGGAATTATATACAACTTCATTTTTAACAATAATTAACCTTTGTATGTCAGACACTGACACCACACATTCAGTCACCAACTCCTTCACCATCACCAGTTTCGTCACGCCCTTCTAAAAGAATTAGAAGTACAGACATCAATTATTAATTATTATTTTTTTTATTTTTAGTCATTATGTATCATCTATACAAATAATAAACATCTTTACTTTGTTCTTATGTCCAGTGTTATCAAAATCTATCTATTTACATTGAATACGCAATATAATTATCCCAACTCAGCTAAAACCACTAAAAAAATACTCTTGTGGACAATAGTAAAAACGGACATTACCAAGATAAATAAAACTATTACGTGCGAACACTAATAAAAATGACTCTAGTACGTGCTGACACGAATAAGAATGACTCTAGTACATGTGGGCACTAATAAGAATGACTCTAGTACCTGCGGGCATTAAAAAGAATAACTTTAGTACATGCGGGCACTAAAAGGAATGATTCTAGTACGTGTACACACTAATAAAAACCCACAAGCCTACCTCAGAACCACTCAGATAGCCTCGAAAGACAAATTTTTGCGACAGGAATTGAAACTGGAAGTGACATCATGTGACACGCCCACCAGTGAAGAAATAATTTGGCCTCAAGGACTTGACCCATACCTCCAAAGATCACCTGATTAGTAAATTATTTCATCGGGTATCGTATTTTCCTTACAACAACAGCTACTACAATCAAACTGACACTTGCAAACACTAACTTAATCGAACATACTACAACTGACAGACACTAGAATGTGCTTGCTGACACTAATACGAATAAATCTAGTACGTGATAACACTAATAAGGATGACTCTAGTACTTGATAACACTAATAAGAATGACTCTAGTACGGTGTAATCACTATGTGCATGCATGGTGTTAGTATTATGTGCGTGCACAGTGTTTGGTGTTAGCACTATGTGCGTGCACAGTGTTAATACTATGTGTGTGCACAGTAATAGCACTATGTGCGTGCAGTGTTAGTACTATGTGCGTGCAGTGTTAGTACTATGTGCGTGCACAGTAATAGTACTAGTGTGTGCACAGTGTTTGGTGTTAGCACTATGTGCGTGCACAGTAATAGTACTAGTGCGTGCACAGTAATAGTACTAGTGTGTGCACAGTGTTTAGTGTTAGCACTATGTGCGTGCACAGGAATAGTACTACGTGCATGCACAGTGCTAGCACTATGTGCGTTCACAGTAATGGTGTTAGCACTATGTGCGTGCACAGTAATAGTACTAGTGCGTGCACAGTAATAGTACTAGTGCGTGCACAGTAATAGTACTAGTGTGTGCACAGTGTTTAGTGTTAGCACTATGTGCGTGCAGTGTTAGCACTGTGTGTGCACAGTAATAGTACTACGTGCATGCACAGTGCTAGCACTATGTGTGTGCACAGTATTAGTACTATGTGTGTGCATAGTATTACGTGTGTGCAGAGTGTTAGCACTGTGTGTGCACAGTAATAGTACTACATGCATGCACGTCTGTGCACAGTGTTTGTACTATGTGTGTGCACAATATTAGCACTATGTGCGTGCACAGTGTTAGCGCTATGTGCGTGCACAGTCAAGCTCTCCAAAGACACCCAAGCAGGTTCTCCTGCAGCTGTGAGCCATGATATATCTATTCTAAACTAGTGACTCCAAGCTTCATTAATACACAACCGCTTCTTCATCGTCTAGGACCCTCCTGTACATTCCAGAAGTATTCTACTATTCCGCGCCGCCGGGCTCACTCGCACAGTAACTTTCCTTCAGTGTTTGCTATCACCATCCAGAATTTTGTCCACAATAAATTGCGCGCTCAGAGTGGGGGCGGGGTTGAAGAATCAAATGAATACGAATCAATAATTAGCTTCGGTATCTAAAAATTGAAATTCAGACGTATTGGATGGCCAGAATGAACTCATATTTGTACACAGGTACACACCACATTAAAAAAAACACCATTACACTGCGTTTTTTTGTTTTGCTTTTTATAGGATACAAAAAAAAATATAAAAATATTTATAAAAATGGAAAATAAATACTAATATAAAAAATATGGCATTGTAATGTTGTGGGGAAGCCCATAATATACCGCTGGGGGAAAAATTTTGAGTCGTAACTGCAACGGTCGCCCCTGAATTTTGCTGAATAGCTGTAAGGTTTGTACCGTTGTTTTTCAGTTCCTGGTTGGTCTTTTTTCTTGAAACTTGGTTTATAAGAGCGGTCTGTTGGTGTCTGTTTCAGCGGCAACAACAAAGTAAGCGTACATTGAACATAAAACGAGAAATAAATACATAGCATAACTCCTCCATCTGCGATTTAGTGCTGCAGTTTCAAGTGGTACTGCACCCTGAATTGAGGGCAAAAGCCTCCTCCTCTCCTCTCCCCTTGCCTCCTGAAATAAATCGTGTCAACTGCCTGCTTGGAAACAGATAGGGTGTTAGGCACATATGTAATACATTGAATGTGCATCTTTGAAGTTACAGGGGCTTAACTAGGTTGTTAAAAGGGACATGAGTTGTTAAAGGGGACATTTCTTGTTATAGTTAAATAGTTGACGAGGAGGTAAGGTGGTTTTTCTAAATGTAGGGAGCTAGATGTTCAGCTCCCCAATAACTATGCAGGGTTTCATACAGGAGTTTTTCTGGAGGTGGGGGGGGGGGGGTTTAGAAGCGGGGCCCACACGTTTGATTGACTACACCCAATTTTGCTGAAATCACACCCATTTAATTAAAAATCGTCTCAGGTCTAGAATTAGTGACACCAATCTTGGAA
>WLWD01006391.1_pt1 | contig 18376 bp, 10 predicted proteins | sample 6712731 | NCBI WGS metagenome assembly WLWD01 (sample SAMN12718690, study PRJNA576275) | sponge metagenome | isolation source: marine sponge | host: Mycale hentscheli | place: New Zealand: South Island, Marlborough, Capsize Point | collected 2014-11-01
GATCAATAAAGCAAATTATATGTTCGCATAGCATCATGTATAAACATCATGAAATGAAATGGACTAATATTCAAATCAAATATTAAAATTAGCTACTTAAATTAATTTATTTTGAAAATACAACAGAGAGCTATGTTGCATAAGTTATTATGTTATTACTTATTTTTTAATACATATAACATAATATTTCATGATTCAGTTATGATTCCTTCAATACATTATGATATCTCTATAAAGCGATGCTTACAATTGTGATGATCCCAAAAATTGGAGGTTAAAAAACTTGCTAAAAAATACAATAAACATCTTCAACTTATGGCACCTATAAAAAAACATGAGTATACAACATCACTGTAGCTCTCAAAGACTGATCATTATTTTATTAATCCTATAATATGCCTTATTGAGAATATTATATCTCACACTAATACTCAACAATCTTGTTCTTTTTTCTTTAGATAAATCACTAAAATTATAGGTTATATTTTTAATGTGCATCATGAGCCAGAAAATAATAGTGAATATAAAATAATAAAATATTATATTTGTGAGAATTGTTTTATTACAGTTTGTAAATATCATGTCAATCTATGAGGACTTCGTTTTCTTCAGTTGTTAATAGTCTCATACGTATCTGAAAAAAAGTGAATTCAGTATCTGAAATAAGTGAAGCACTACAATCTGAATCAATGGCTTACCATCGTTATCTGAGTCAATGGCATTCAAACGAATGTCAGCAACATTATCTCTCAAAATTTACATATGTTAGCATGAATCAATATTCAATATTTTTTACACTTTATTAGAACTGTATAGGATTATCCAACATTCATTAAATGTTTAGATTATGGTGTACCTTTTCCATATTGACCTGAACAGCGGAATATGCAGCATTCTATAATTATAAAAATATTATAATATCAGTATTCAATAATAATACAACCTGATAGTAATTTTTCTTGTCAATAAAAAAACGATTTAAATATTGTTTAATATATTATTGTTTTTGTTACCTGAGGTAAAAAATCATAATATATAATAATCAGTTCATTTATAAACATTATAATTAGTAACCAAATTATCAGTCAAATGCCTTAAAACTACATAGTCTTTCTCTACATTTTTATAAGATGATATATTGCTATCATAGTAGTGCCTATCGACAAATAATATTTTTTTGCAGCATTACTCAACCATTCAATAATCATTAGCAGTAAAAATACAATTACCTACTGTTCACACTATATATATATATTACCTGGCTCGTCACTATCCGTGAGTGCTTGGATTGGGAAGATTCCTAGATAATTATAAATTACTAATGAAGATGATTTAACTGGCATATAATAACATATTATAATCTTCTCTCACTACCTTTGTATGACCACTGTGTTCAGTAAAACTAAATGAAAAATGAAAAATTTTTGCTCATCAATAATAATAATAATTCTCAATTCATTATATAGAATACTATGAATCTTACCTAGACAATTGATTCTTAAGTTTACCTGAATTGAAAAGTATAGAAAAGTATAGTAATTGTTAATATTACAATAATACATGAACTTCTGCTTACTTTTTCTCTTCGTTATGACTGTAAATACTACTATTATTATGACATGAATAATGATGGTCAGAAGACATGTCACAGCTACACTCAGTATAATTGGAATCAAGTTGCTAGAACATGTATTTAGTACTTCATTATTGTATTGTTCACACATATTCATAGAATTCGGTATGTCAGACTGCAGTACATCAGAAGCATTTGAAAATGTAATACCTGAAGTACACATTGTCATATAGTTATATTTCATCCTGAAGTCTATTATATTTACTACAAAATAATTAAATTCATTCATATTTAAGTTTAACTTATGTGCTTATTTAGTTTAAAATTATATGCTATATTCAATGTATTTGGTGCAAATTTTAATTTCAATCAACAAATTCAGAATATGAATTCTATGTTTATCCCTAGCTAATTAACTACAAATTTACTAAATGAACTCTAACCTTTAATACCAAAATACAACTTCCACAGTGAAATTACATCAGTTTAGGAATCATTAAAAGTGTAACTTTAGACATAATAATTTGTGTATACTAACTTCAATGACTTACTGGTAATGGATGTTGTAGCAAGTGTATCATTCCAGAAGTCTATTTCCCACGAATTATTTCCACATTGAATAATTGTATAATTATGTGATAAATGTACAGTCATTCCTTTACCATTTGTAATATTATATAGTAGTATAGTAGGAGAGTTTACAATACTACACTCTAAATTATTTCCACATATACAGTAAAAATAGTTATTAATGAATATGATACTAAGTAGATAAAGGAAATATTTATATTAAAATTCATATTAAGCAGCATAAAGTACATTTGTTTTAAACTATAATATAAGTACCGAATAAAAAAGAGGAATATATCCTGTGTGGGCAGTCATTGAGTGCTATAGTGATGTTGTGTACTGTACTGTTATCAGTGTTGTGGATGATGAGATCTTCCTGTGTGTAGGATTCAGGAGGATAAACTGTTATCATGTATCTTGAAGTATTGTAGTAGGATGGTGTCCATGTTACTCTATAACTGGAGGAACCACTTGTAATTGGGGTTAGAAAAACTTCTGAAGGAACAAAACTGGACACTGCCACTTTTTATATAATGTAATGATAAAGTAAACAAAAATATTAATATTGCAACAGTGCCTAATGCAATGGTACATAAGATTATGATTCCAATATTAAGCTGTATAAGTCTATTTATCCATTTCATTGCAATATACAACTAACCGGTATCCTGTTGTGTGTGTCATGTATTTAGAACAAATGTCTTTTATGTTTATAATAATTTTAACTTGCACAAATTATTGTATTTGCTACTTATACTATACTATCTTACTTTCAAAATGTTGATACATAATGCTTTCTGTATTGCATACGATATATGCTGAAAAATTAGCTTTAATAGTGAGACGAGCTAAAGAGAATGTAGAATTGCCAAGAATTAGCTCAGCTGTTATACTGTAGCGTACTTTATGTTTTCTCTTATATTAAATTGAGAATTGAAGCTTAAAGTATCTGATCTTTCATCACTTGCAATACTTATAACAGTCCATGTCAATAAAGAGTTATGATAGGAGCAAATAAACTCAGCTACATAAGAATAGCACTGTGTTCTAGTTTTGTTTACTTGATACAAATCAGCTACACAAACTGACAAACTTAAAGCTACTGTATAAAAATAGTACATTATTACTTTGCATTTAAAGCTAAGCCTAACCTTATAACACACATTTCCATTCCAAAATATATTGTTTTAATAACTTAATTATGGGTTTAATAATATAATATTTAGAAAAATTAATAGAAATCGCTATATCATAATTAGAAAATTACATTCTAGTTTTTATTTCTCTTTTTAGTGTATATTTCAATTTAATATTCAGAAAATTGAATGATTTGAGATTATTTTTATTTATCTAGTTATTATTGTATTATAAGTTTAGAATGTTATAATAATATATTGATAGTTCTTGGATGCACATCATCTGTTTACTATTTCAAACTTCAACTAGCAGATATTTATGTAAAGTGATCTAACTCTCAATTGTATTGTCAAAATTCAGAGATTGTAGCGGAGATAAGTATCAATAATAGTATTATTAAACTACTATACTACTATTAATTCATGTAGAATTTATATTAGTACTTCATTTGTAATTCTTGCATTAATTACAATATACAATAAATTTGTTTTCAAAAATTTTTTTTTGGTAATTATGAGTAATACAATAATAATGACTATCAATAATCTATTTTACATTCTTAAACTTCCCTTTTATTAGTTGAATTTATCTGCAATGAAACTTGTCTGCAAGAAATACTCTGAATTATTTGTTACCGCCAAAAAAATGTATCAATTGTTATGATTATAATTATACAAGCATTTGTTACATATTACACCTATATATCATTTGCACTAACTCCATATTCTGCACCATAATAATAAGTTATTTATTATAGCCAGTAATCTTGTATTTACTTCCTTAATTTTCTTGCATACAGTAGTGAACTACATACTGTTATAATTATGGAACCATATTTTCAAAATTCCATGAGAAAGATTTTCAGTTGTTAAAACAATAAAAGCATTGAAACTTGTAGTCACTGGTGAGTTTTCATAAACTCGTGCATTATTATTTGATGTTTCCAGTTTCTTTAGAACTATGACCTTTTTAATTTAAAGATTAACAATTGTCTTATCTCAGTTAAGCTATCTATTCCAAAATTTGTGTACATGTGAATTGTTTATCAAACATATGGTGCTTAAACTCAAATCAAATAACAATGCACAAGTTTATGAAAACACTTTGAGCTTCCATTAACAAGACTGTTTCTTGAAAGTAAATCTGTCTGGGATCTGCTGAAATGTTTAGCAATAACTTTAGCTCCATATTGCCAACAAACTACAGTTTTACCTTGACAATTTACATTTTGGTGTATACAACAAATTGTGACATAATATTAAAATTAGCTCCAATATTTTTGAAAATAAAATCAGAGAGCTATGTTGTAGTCATCATGTTATTACATTTTTTAAATACATTATTATTATTCCAACATAATTTTTCATGATTCAATTATGAGTTCTTCAATACATATAATCATTATCTCAATAAGGCAATGCTTGCAATTGTGATGGTCCCGTACAATAGGAGCTTAAAATACATGCTTAATAATAAACTGACAGACTTAAGTCCTGTACAATAGAAGGTTACAATACTCGCTTAATAATACAATAAATATCTTCAACTTGCACTCAAAGACTGATCACAAAAACAGTTTCTACTTTTACAGTAATTAATTTAATAAACATAAAATATCTTATCTGCGATTTCTCAAGGTTAATTTTGTACATAATCAAAATAAAAACTTGTTGTGAAAAACCAGCAAGTGAAATACTGATCATGTAAGTAATATGAATTATTATTTGGTATTTTTTCCAACTCATCACTTTACTTACTATCGAGTGGGTAATAAGTGAGGATGTCATCTTCACATTCTATAGTGGCAGAAAGTGTAGCTTCAATAGTCAGGCTGCTCAGAGTGAAGGATGAATTACCATGAATTACTTGAGCTCTTATAACAGTTGTGTCTAGTGTAGCAGATTTCATCCTCTCTTCTGGAGCAAACACTGCATGGAAACTTAAAACTGGGGATATGTGGCGACTACTGATGCTAGTGACTGTCCATGATACGAATGGTGACTGTTGGTAGCATACAAACTCAGCTACATCAGAGTAACACAGAGTCCTAGTCCTGTTCACTTGGTACAGATCAGCAAAAGAAGTACTACAAGGACAGATCACAATAAGCAATAGCCAGTACATATCTGCTATTATGATCTGCTCAATGAAATCGTTTAAGTTACACTTAAAAAGCATACATTAAAAATAGTTTTACTATTTAAGATAATTGTTTGAGGAAGTAGAAAATGTAACCTTACATAATTATTTACCAGGTAGAACACCACAATATGTTATATTGATTGAAAAAGTATATGTAACTAAGTGAAATATACAGGATAAAGCAACAAAATTGCATTAAATATGCTTATGAATGAATAGACAAAAGAAATGTACATACATAATCCACTTATTGAATAAATTATTGGACTTATTGAATGATATTGTCAGGAAATTTTAAGAGAACTTATATAAGTCTGACGAACAAGCTAGTAATCAGTAATGGATCATTTTCAGTTTACACTATTTGGAAAACTATCATTACTATAACTTGCTAAGATTAAACTAATAAAAATTTAAATTTATCATCTTTCTTTACATATTAGAATCACTCCTGTATGGAATGTTATTATAAGTGCTATAGTTTAAAAATCATTTGTAATTTATATCACAATTAGCTGAAACTAAAGATGTAATTAAATGTCATTATACGTATTCTATCAGTCATTTCTAAAATTAGTAGCACAATTTTTATTCAATGCAAAATCCATAGTGTTTTTCCTTATGAAACTCTACTGATCCAGAGATATACCTACATATGAAAAACGAATAGCTAATTTAATAATTACTAATTTACCAACCACTTCGTTTATTCACATTACTAGTTACAATTAAACAATAGAGATTCTCAAAAAAGGGAAGAATTAATGTCATGAGGAAGTGAACTTGACTAATAACTTGTACACTTGTTATGTGTGTTCATAAATTCATGACATTAAAGATAGCCTAGCTAAAACTAAAGATGTAATTAAATGTCATTATACGTATTCTATCAGTCATTTCTAAAATTAGTAGCACAATTTTTATTCAATGCAAAATCCCTAGTGTTTTTCCTCGATTCAGTGAACTGAGTATTCAGAACTCGTATGCGGTTACCAGTTTGGTCAAATCCAGCTTTGCACTGCTTGGAGAGTGACCCTGCACTTACCTACATCAATGTAATTCACCTGACATCACAAGCCTGAATTTATTAGTAAGACATTGTGCGAGTTGTAGCATAATCTCAATTAATAATAATCTTGGATTATGATGACATAATATAAAACATAACATAGTCATGCTTATTTATAAAATTATACACGTGATGCAATATTGCTGCCTTCAGTATTATAAATTTCTTTTTTACATTGATCACGAAGTACTATAAGAATGTTATCTAAATTTCATCATTATTTTATTGTACCCTTACTTTCCTAATCCACACACAATATTTCTATCAAGAAAATTGTATTAATATGAGTAATACTTTTTTCTGAATCCACAATTAGTTGTCCACACATACCAGTGCAAGAGGGAAAAGTGATGGCGTTTATTTCATTTCTATATAATGTGTAAATAATATGACACACATAGTTTGGTTTAACTATCAATGGTAAGCCTTCCAAATCAGCTTTTTTACTCACCAGTCTACTCACAATCCTGGTTTTTTGTAAGTGAAGTTGGAGATATTCTATAATTGAACTGATCACAGTAGCAAGTGCCTATAATTGAGCCTGTACTTACGATTTTATTTTTATTCTTTTAGGTGTAGCTTGAACTTGGCAAAGAACAGCCTTTATAAATGTGACAATAATACACTATAGTGTGTAAGACCAATGGTCACCCAAGCGTATATCCTGATCTCGATTTACACTGTACATCAATTGACAAATGTCAAGAAATACAAAATATATTATTATTCGACCATAAAATGTAAACAGTACAACTTAATGAGTCAGTGAATTATTAATTATGCTAACAGTATGTTTGTGAAGTTGATGTACAAGTCAACTGCAAACTTTGCTCAGTAAAAAATATTGGATATCTTATGCTCATACAGTTTGTATATAAAATCATAAACACATGATATTACATATAATACAATATTATTATATTGACATAATGTGCTGGTTAGTGAGCAATTATGACTACTATAAGACAGCAGCTAATTGTATAAGGTGCCCTTGCTTCATTTTGTAGTTGCTTTATGCTCATATTAAAATATTGTTTCCAACCCTGCATATATTGGAAAGTTCAAGATATTAAAATGTTTTCTCGTGTTGAATTTAAAATTGATATAGTAGAAATATTTGAACCGCTTATAATAACATGTTATTGTATCAGTTTAAAACCATCCTATTTTATTCATTTGTCTTGATAATCTATTACTGAAACTGAAGCTATAGAACAATCTATCCCAAAATACACTGTATAGTTTATCAACTATACAATGGACAGTTATTATAACAGAATGCAAGGTTGATATACATTACTCTTATTGTCATCTAATCTTGAGTTGAAATCAATATGAATAGTACACATTAACAGAGCCATACCAGAAAACAATTTCTTGGGGGGTGGGGTGAATGTATAAAGTCCGTTGTGTATAGCAATAGGCACACTTTTATTATAATTATATTATTACACATAATGGGGGTACACTGGGTGTTCTCTCCCCCCCCCACTCTTCCTAAGCTGAGTTCACCCCACTAAATAGAGTTTCTATCCCCTAAACAAAGTTGTCCCCCCAGAAGAAAAACTTCTCAGCATTTAGCTACATACAAAAGCGTCCTCAATATTACATAAGGTGAAATTTGATGTACTCAAAATGAATTGTTGACAAAAAAAAGTTTTATTCCTGGTTTTGCTGTCCAATAACACACTAATAATAATATTGGCAATGGGTGAAAAAGTCTGGATATTGTTCACAAGTTTTTCACTGTTAAAAAAACTAAATAGAAAAACTGCTTTTTTTGTCAATCTTTTTTTTTTAATCGCTGCATATGTTCACCTATCAAGAAGTACATAGCCCCACCCTCCGATGCTATGGTCAAAATTTTTGTATCAAACCCAGATTTACAATGTATATACATCAAGTACATAACTAAGAGCAGCTGCCAATCCCCATAAAAAACGTTTCTATTTGTTATAGAAAGGGCTAGTTTGAATTTAGAAAGGTAAATACTTTTCATAAAGGAAAACTATGTTTAAATGCGGGACTCATAATGTAACTACATTGACAAATAACAAAAAAAATCTATTAACAATACTCTATTTTGCACTTTTTATCAAGCATTCTATTAGTTAAGTTACATAAAATATTGTTGTAATAAAAATAATTCATATGAAAAATTCTGAATTACAGAAGAATATCATTTATCTCAACACATTGAAACCGTAACAATTGTATTATAAAAACACCTATGAAGAGGCATGGTTTAGCATTTCTTTGTGTCTGCACATTCTATTACTACATTTTCGGTGTTCGGTTAACTGAAATTTTCAAATAATTGAAGTTAGGAAACTGACATTTCTATTGTATTTGTTGCAGTCATATTTGTAATTCATCAATTGTTATTGATGTAAACAACATCAATATCAGATTGTCATTTACTAAACCGATAAACACACCTTATTGAATATTATACTATCTCACACTGTACTCAAGATTCTTGTAATTGCCAAAAAATATCCGGTAATTATATTCAATGGATAACATGAAACCGACAGAGAATAAGTTTTCTGTAAAGTATGACATTTAAGGATTTTAATAAGTTTAAAATCATTGCTAAGTTACGATGACTTCTTCATCTTCAATTGTTAATAGTCTCATACATACCTGAGAAACAAGTGAATTTAGTTGCTAAAAGCAGTGAAGCATTACAATCTGAGTCAATGGCTTACCATCAATGGCTGAGTCATTAGCAGTCAAATAATTATCAGCAACAACTTCCATCTAAATTTACATATTTAGCATGAATCAACACGCAATTTGTTTGCACTTAAATAGCACTGCATAATATAATATTGTTTAACCTGTATCATCATAAAATAGGACAAAATACATTCATTAACTATTTCGTTATGATGTACCTTTTGCATGTTGACCTGAACTGTGGCATATGCAGAATTCTATGCATATACAATTTTAAATATTATAATATCAGTAATCCATAACAATACAATCTGATAGTAATTGGTCTATATAAATAAAATCATTTAATCAGGGGTGGATATAGCGTGGCTCAACTGGTGTCGTACGAGCCCCCCTCCATTTTGTTCGTCATTGTTTTTTCATTGTACTCTAATCATTGTGATCTTCTTCTGAAGGCACCTCTACTTATTGATTTGCTGTGTCAGAATTATTACTACTTGTGTCCTTATACAATATGGCAGACTAAGTTTGTAGTATGCCAAAGCAAAAGAAGTCCAGCATTTACTTATTCTGGACAGAATTTAGTGGTTGTTGCTTATTAATATTTTCTTCATGGTTGAATTTTAAAATTATATAAACAATACTTTCACCACTAGCTAAAATGTTTTTGTACTTTCTTTTTATCTAATAAATTAGTTTTATTTTTTTTCATGATGAAGTGTACCAATTCACAGAGGGTTGGCAAATTGTGCTGGCATGATTTTGAGCGTAATAAGTGATTTCATAAATATTAGCATATTCTAGCATGGTTAATGTAATTATGAGCATAATGAGGTAGCTAATTTTTGGAATAAAATATAATTAGTTTTTATTGTACTAACAATAGCAATTTAATGTAGTCTTTGAGAGCCCAACTTTGGGACTTTTTAAATGAATCTTTGAGTTTACTAGCTACCCTCTATATTGGTAGCTAGTTATATTTCAAGATTCCAAAATCAATTTATTTAAGAAATAAAATACTTTAAGATCCAGCACTGTAGCACATCAAGATGCAGATTAACAACTCCCATTATACACAGTAACTATAATTATCAAGATTCAGATTAGTCATGTGTACATGGATTCTTGTCGGTTGTGAATGTGATTGAGGTGACCTTTGAACTATTTATTCACAAGCATGTTTTAAGTAGATTTGTGGGAAATTTCTGTTCTTGCCTAAGGTTGACAAAAGTCAGCTCCTCACTTAAAAGGCTTTGCAGCAGTAATTGGGTAAGCTGCCACCAGACTTTGCAGCAAGTGATGTAGAATTGTCTTTTGCAGTAACCCACAAGCTTTCTCTTGATATTGACAGGGGGTTAGTTATGAAAACATTTACAAAGACAAAACACACACAAGGACATGAAGACATTTGCAGAGCGAAAGGAAGTTGTCTACAGAGCTTCCTTTTATATCAGTGCAGAAACTGTTACTAAATATAGTGTTCTAAATATAACTAGCTAAGTGACAATGTACTTTGAATCATGGAATGCTGTTATCAATTAATGTTAATTAGTGTCTTTGTGGATGCTGAATGTGTTGTGAAGGTCAGCATTCCACAAGATTAATTACTAAAAACGATTAAATATAAATAATTTGTAAATTGGTATTGCTCTGAGTCATAATATTTCCTTCTTTATTCTAGCAGTTTATTCTTTATGGACAGTCACATTATAATGCTAATTATTGTGTGAATGAATATTAGAATTATAGTCTTATAGGAAATACAATATATTTTAACATTTTTCCATCAGTAGCTATAGATATTTCACCTCTTGAAAACAGTCCCCCCTTTAACAAATCCCTGATCTGCCCCTGCTTAATTATAGTTTTTACCTGAAATAAATATTAATTGTTATAAAGATTAATCAGGAATTCACCTGATATACATTTATATATTTATAATGAAATAAATCAGCCATGTGTCAAATCCCTCAAAAATTAATAATCTTCATCAACGTGTTTATAACTCATTGACTGAATATATTTTGCTATCACAGCAATGCCTCTAATATAACATTAAATAACTGTTCAAAAATCTGTAGAATAGAAATCCCATTACCTCATTCCTATTCACAGAATATGATATCATTACCTTGCTCGTTAAAATCGGTGAGTGCTTTAGTTGGGAAGATTTCTATTGAAGACATTTAGCAATAATACAATAAAAAATTATTTTACCTCTCTTACTCTATTTGTATGGCCACTGTGCTCAGTAAAACTGAAAGAAAAATGAAGTTTACTTACTCATCAATAATATCATAATTTTAGTAGTGAATATTATGAATCTTACCTAGATGATTGATTTTTTATTTTCCCTGAATTAAAAAGGATGAAAATTATTATATATATATAAATAATATATTAACTTTTACATACTTTTTCTCTTCATTGTGATGGTAAATACTACTATTATTATGACATGAATAATGATGGTCAGAAGACATGTCACAGCAACACTCAGTATTATTGCATATAAGTGGCTTGAATTTGTATTTAGTACTTCATTTTTGCATTCTTCACACATACTCATAAAATTCAGAACATAAGACTGAGTTGTAACAGAAGCATCTGAAAAAGTAATAACTAAAATACACACAATTATATGTCATCCAGAAACATGCTATAATGGCTAAAAATTATTTTTCATGTAAATTTAGTTAAAATTGTATGCAATACTCAATGTATTACTGTCACATTATAAATTAAAATGACAATACGAATACTCTGTTTAGCCTAAATTTATTGATTGTTGACTTCAACACAAAAATATACTACCACAAAAAGAATGAATCAATTTAAAAGCATTGAATATATAAATTTAGCCACAATATTGTGTTTGCTTACTTCTGACTTACCATTCCAGAAGTCAATTCCCCAAGACTCGTTTGCACATTGTATGATTGTATTATCATGAGATAAACGTACGGTCATTCCTTTACTTGTGGTAATGTTATACAGAAGTATGGTAGGAGAGTTTACCAAACTACATTCTAGATAAATACATATATATTGTTAATAAATAATAAGTAGATAAATTAAGTAATTACATTAACCAATAAGCAATAAGCAGCTTAATATACTGAGAGTATGTTTGACTTTAACTTCAATAATAATAATAATAATACCTAATATAAAAGTAGAATATATCCTGTGTGGGCAGTCATTGAGTGCTATAGTGATGTTGTGGACTGTACTGTTATCAGTGTTGTGGATGATGAGATCTTCCTGTGTGTAGGATTCAGGAGGATAAACTGTTATCATGTATCTTGTAGGGTGGTAGTAGGATGGTGCCCATGTAACGATATAACTTGAATAACCACTTGTAGTGGGAGTTAAAATAATTTCTGATGGCATCACAATGGACTCTGAAATGACAATAGAGAGTACTCATATATTTAACAACTGCTTATTAGTGTAGTGAATTTAGTGTTAGTGTTACAATTGGAAGTATATTAATGAGAGCAGCCTAAGAAGCTATCAATATTGTATGAACATAAATAGAGAAACATGATATGTGCACTTACTATTGAGATGTTGGTAAGTAATGGCCTGTAAATTGCACTCAATTGTAACAGATAAAGAAGCTGAAACAGTCAAACTACTTTTAATAAAAGATGAGTTACTAAATATGACTCTAGCTATCACTGGAGTAGAATCTAATGAAGCCCCTCTTATCTGCACTGATGACCGAGTTCCAAATGACAGCAATGGAGTTGTTGATGTTGCACTTGATACTCTCCAAGAAAGAAAGACTTGATGTTCAGAACATACAAACTCAGCTACATCAGAATAGCAGAGTGTTCTGGTACTATTCACTTGGTGGAGAAGAGCTGTACTTACTGGAGATAAATAGAGAGCCCCTTGACAGACTAGAAACCATAGTATACTACAAAAGTAAGGTGACATTGTAGCTTAGGAATGGTTCTGCAATATTATTGAGTAGCTCTATATATACACTGCTAATATCAATAACAATGCAATAGAAAAACAAAAACATTGTTTTGTGAAACTTACTGTCAGATGGAGGTATATGTTATATATTCAGTGTTACAAAATATTCTTGTGCAGAAAACATAGGCGTAATTGTCAGTTTTGCCCAAACAAAGGGAACTATCAAATATTAACTAGTCTCTTACTAAAGTGGAGTATACCTAAGTGAATGCAATCCTCAGATCTGGTGCTAGCTCAGAGTTGAAACTTAAACTTAATGACCTCTCATTAGTATGTCGGTCCATATTATTATTGTATCATGTTAGTGACAGATACACTACATCAGAATGGCACTGATTCCTTGTGTTGTTCTATTGCTGAAGCACACCTACCATTAAACTATCAATTAAGTAGAAAGGAAGTGATACAGTTTCTAATATTGCATTAGGATAAACGTGGTAAATTACACCGCCTGAAAAGTGTTCATTGACAACAAAATCAAAACTGTCAATTAGTGTATAATGTGTTGATAACTAGTTTGTTAACTTCTATAGCTAGCCTTGTACAGTTTTTTGTTAACTCTAGTAATTACCAAGACAGTTTACGGATTTTGTTATGGTTGTAAATTGACTCTTTTCACCCTGTGTTAATTTTCACAATTTCATAAATTTCAGGCTTGTATTTAAAACTTCATATCAAAGGGTTTTTTTCCAGTTACTGAAAATTATTTATGATGTTTCTAGTTTCTTTAAAACAATGACCTTTTCAAATAAAAGAAATACATTTGTCTGTCTCAGTTAAGCTATTGCCATAATTATTTGTAGTGCAGTTGCTATGTAAGTGAAAGTTCAATATACAAAAGAATAAATTAGAAAATGAATCATGCCCTATTCAGTACCATGCATCTCAAAATATTAAAATGAAAATTGAATGTTTTTACACATCAATAATAATAATTCACAATTCATTATATAGAATACTATGAAATCTTACCTATCTCATCTAGAAGTGTATTATATTGGCTACAAAATAATTATGTCCATTTATATATTTTAATTTAACTTATGTGCTTGTTTAGTTTAAATTATATGCTATATTCAATGTATTTGGTGCAAATTTGTTAATTCAATCAACAAATCCAGAATACGAATTCTAGCTAATTGATTACAAATTTACTAAATAATAGTCTAACATTTAATACCAAAATAAAACTTCAACATTGAAATTAAATCAGTTTAGGAGTCATTAAAAGTGTAACTTTAGACACAATAATTTGTGTATACTAACTTCAACGACTTACTAATAGTGGATGTTGTAGCAAGTGTATAATTCCAGAAGACTACTTCCCACGAATTATTTCCACATTGTATAGTATTGTATTATCATGTGATAAATGTACAGTCATTCCTTTACTATTGGTGATATTATATAGTAGTATAGTTGGAGAGTCTACAAGACAACACTCTAAATTATTTTCACATATACAGTAAAAATAATTATTAATGAATATGATACTAAGTAGATAAAAGAAATATTTATTTTAAAGAAATATTTATATTAAAATTTATATTAAGCAGCATAAAGAACTTTGCTATTAACTTTAATATTAGTACCCAATAAAAAAGTAGAATATATCCTGTGTAGGCAGTCATTGAGTGCTATAGTGATGTTGTGTACTGTACTGTTATCAGTGTTGTGGATGATGAGATTTTCCAGTGTGTAGGATTCAGGAGGATAAACTGTTATCATGTATCTTGAAGTATTGTAGTAAGATGGTGTCCATGTTACTCTATAACTGGTGGAACCGCTCGTAATTGGGGTTAAAATAATTTCCGATAGCTCCACACTGGACTCTATTAATATATGATATACAATTAAGCCACTTTAACAATTATGATGACAGCTTTTATCAAAACATTCTGGTGTTTTAGTACAAAATAAAAAAATAAAAAAAGCATGCATTCAAAACACAAATTTCCTACTTGAGATATAAGTGGAAAAATGTAACCTTACAATGATTTACTAGGTAGAGCACTGCAACGTAATTGTATTTATTGAAATTATATGTAGCTATTAGAAGAGGATTAAAAATAGTAAGATTAAAGAGTAATGAATTATCAAAGACCAAAAAAAATTAAAGATTATTTTTTGTGAATAAGTAACCTATGGAAAACAACTTATACACAACAAGCTTTTTTAATCAATATTATTGAACTTATTGAATGCCATTTTCAGAAAATTTTAAGAGCATTTTTAAAAGTGTGATGGTATAGTATTTATCAATTATGAATCATTTTCTGCTTATAATTATTGCTAAAATAAGTTACAATTTAGCCCAATCACAGAAGGATTTAGTTTGTTCTTTTGAGTCCATGAGTGAGATCTTCACCACCGGATATTGCTGCCGTATCATTATTCTCTAAGCAGTTATGGCTATGTATTGAGGAGAAATATATTATAGCTATAGCAGCACTATGTTAGCTGTCAGCTAATTTAAATTAGAATAAAAAAAACTACCCAATTTGGAATGCTCACTGGAATGACCCTTGTTGCAGTACTTTTCACTAGTGAAGACCTGCACATAACTACTTCTAAGGCTATTCCTGATTTTATTGTCTAATATCTACAATTGCAATAATTTCTGCACACTGTAATAATAACACTTAATTTTATTTTCAGAGAATTTTCATGTGATTAACTAATGGCGAGTGCTAAAGTTGAGTATTATAAATAACTTTATATATGATTGTAAATACAATTACATATTTCTATGAGTCACTTTTTGAACAATCTTAGATTCCAACTAGCTGTTGTCATTACATTCTAACTAGAAGTTGTCATTACAAGTATAACGTAGTTTTTATAAACTAATAAAATGTTTATTGATTCAATTTGAGATTAGATACATTTCTTGTCAACACGTGTAAATTATAGTAACTTACATTCTGCATCAAAACTTTACATCACACATTTATAAACAATGCACGTATATATAGTGTATTTTAGAATAAATTTTTTGTAGCTTCAGTTTCAGCATAGGATTATCAAAATGAAATAAATTAGATATAAAGGTTAGCTTTCAAAAGGGGCAATAACATTTGTAATTAATTTAATGCAGAATATTTGTACATACTATCATAATTGTTCTTAAAATGAGTGTGAACTCTTAATAATAGAATAACTAGCCATATGTTTGGCTAATACCTGAACATCCCAGAGTAGCAGGGCTTGATAAACATTCAATATGAGCATCAACCAACAATTAAATAAAGTATGGGCACAATATAGCATTAGCTGCTCTCTTATCACAGTCATTGTTACCACTACACATAATCCCATAACTATACAGTTAATGATATTGTATCTGATGAAAACTAAGATTAACACAACACTCCATATTAGTGCGCACACTTTATAAGCCAAAAGTGCCTGTATTTATTTCAAGTGTGGTTGAGCTATAAAATATAGTTTGGCAGTCGTACACACGGAGCGAGCTATAAGTGCAGGGTACAATCTGGTGGTAGATGCAAATGGCTAGAGCAGTGAACGTGAGTTATTGTCATTGGGTTGTAAATAGCCTCGTAGCTAGCTGTGCATGGAATGTATAGCTATAGCTATGTAGCTGTGTATGATATCTGAGAGTACACACACAAAAAATATCATCAGTCATGCACTGATGTTAGCAGTAGTTATACTTAACAGTATAGCAAGTAATAAAGACACTTGCAAATCTAAAACAACAACATTGAAAAAGGGGAAGATTTAATGTTGTCAGCAATTGTTTTAGAAGCTGTTGTGGATAAAGGTAATGTGAATGTTGAAAATTGAGCAGTAGAGACTAAGATGTTTTATGAAGCTTTGCTAATGCAACAGGAGTGACATACAAAAATGAAAAGTCATGGAAAATGTGTACAAAAGTGCGAAAATAGAAATAAATTAATTTTCGTTGAGATAAAAAAAAATTGAGAATAAATAAAAAATAATTAAAATAAAAAAAAAGCAATTTAGGATTTCTTGAAACAGTGGGGATCAAGAAAGGCAAAAGTCAAACTAAGTCACATGTGTTTAACAACTTTCAGAACTGTTGAAGTTGACAAATGGAAAGTTCTAGCACGGAACAACACGACGAGATCATCACTACTCCGGCCGGCTCGCCACACTCTACATTTCTAAGTATGATGTTGTCATAAGGTTTCAATACTTGGTGTATCACTTCTCGTGCGTGACGTGTCGGGTTTTTTTTTAAATGTTTATCACAACGTTTTTTTCCTGAATGGATGGTGGAGTCTTAGGTGTTGTGTGGAAGGCTTTTAGTGTAGGTGACTTGTGCCAAGAGGTGAAGAAGGACGTGAAAGTGCTGGAGAACTAAATAGTAACTAAAGCTTATAAGAAATCCTGATCTGAAGGATTAGCTCACGCTAACTCAGAGCCAAGAAAATGTTCGGTTTAGTTTGGCGTAGAACTCTTTGGTAAGACTATGGGACTTAGTAAGGTAAGTTTTGGTCTGGGGTAGGTGGCTATCTATCTATGAGTAACTGACACTTTTACATAGTCTGTGACATGGCACAACAAAACTTTCACAGTTCTCACCAGGAACTATGTTTTGATAAGAAGTGTGCTAGTTAACTAGTCAAGTTAGATAAAAAGGTTTACACTTTCATCACACTGAGACTTTAGGGAAGGAACCCAACATGTGTATAGTTTATGCACATAACATCAGGAATGTCATGGCTAGTTAAGATAAACTAACCAGGTATTTTTCTATTCTTATCCTATCCTCTGCTCGATGGCTATGGCATAAGTTCACAAATTCTAAAATTGATCTAAAATTTGCAACAAATGTAAATTTTAGACAAAATGATTGGCCACACTAAAATTTTTTAATCACTGCCAATAAAACATATCTTGTGTACTAATGTGTAAACTCGCTGGATCTGTAACCACGTAAACTTGGGTTATAAGATTTTTTCCTTTGTAGCTACAAGTATAATAATGGCCAATCAAAGTTAAATTAGAGTGGACAATTTTAAGGTAGAGGGAAACCTGTTCGTGTCCTCCTCTAGGTGATAGCAGACAACACAGCAGCCAGGCACAAAGATTTTATACAAGCGAATTACGTCATTAGTTGACGTCACCCGCACGACTACTATAGAAAATAAATACATTTTTGATGAAACTACCTACTCGATAAAATTGAAGTGGTGTGTTCAACACATCTTGCGTCCTATAAGTTA
>WLWD01000527.1_pt1 | contig 18347 bp, 18 predicted proteins | sample 6712731 | NCBI WGS metagenome assembly WLWD01 (sample SAMN12718690, study PRJNA576275) | sponge metagenome | isolation source: marine sponge | host: Mycale hentscheli | place: New Zealand: South Island, Marlborough, Capsize Point | collected 2014-11-01
GATATCTTCATTGAAGTAGTTTCTGGTAACTCTTGGTGTAAAGTTGGCTGTAAAACTCTCTGTTCATGTAATGTACTAATTACCTCTTGCTTGTTTGTTTGTTTATATGTGCTCTTCTCTCTCTCTCTCTCTTCAGATATTTGGTTTTGCCTGTGGTGGTATCTGCATTGCACTGGCAATATTTGCTCTAAGGGCGTGGCAGACTCAAGGACAAAAAAATATGGGAACCATTATACTTTTTTAACCGAGACATTTTTTTTTTTTTGAATTGATTTATTATTAATTTTTTTTAAGTGATTAATTTATTTTGTTTAGTGATAATTATATTATTATTAAAGCTCATGTTTGCACATGTTACTTGCTGGGGAAAGGGGTGGGGGCTGTGTGAGTTAACTACAGTGTATCATCAGTCTTACCCTCGGATGTGAGCTCAGTAAAGGCAGCAGGAGTCAGGGCGCGCACAGTCACATTTATTAGCAATTGGGCGCGAAGATGTCAGCAAAACAGTTAAAGGTAAGGGGTCGTCAACTAAAATACATTTGTGACTGTGACAGGCTATGCAAAATCCAGGAATTTGCTTAAAAAATAGAAAATTCTGATAATTATAGTACTTACTGAAAATTACTCAACTTGAACTATACAACATAGTGTACAAAGGATTTTAACTGTGGACATTAAAAATGTGAGTTAAAAAAAATGCGGGTTTCTGGTGTGCCACTTGCTAAAAAGAATAGGCTTTTCAAAAGTACAGTAAGAATCACTTGAATAATAGTGAGTAATTTATCAAGGGTTCTGTTATTTGTAACCTGAAAACCCTGAAAACAACCTTATTGTTCACACGGGATTCCCACACTATGTATTGCTAATTTCCGTATTCGCAGAGAAGGTTAAAAATGACTTCTTTCAATGGCACACTTGATGTGATACAAACATTTTAAGCTTTGAAATTTGGCAAAATGATAGAACAATAACTGTACTTAATAATAAGTGAAAAATTTGGGAAATTTGACCATGTTCAGTATTTTTACTGTTTAGCTTTGACACTTTTGCCAAAATTCCTGGTTTTTGCAGAGCCTGTCACATATACGTACTGGCACCAAAAATGTATGGCTTACTTAGTGTCATTGTAAGAACATAGCATTTTAATGAAAGAGATCACACAATACACACTTAGTATAGTTTTTTACATTTTTGTCAAAAATTTGGTTTCTTGAAAGTGCACTCAAATGCATTTTATTTTTACACATTTCATATTTGATTGTATAAATAATAACATTGTAAAACTTAGCATGACGTTTCCACTCCTTGTTAAAAACCTCAATTTTAAAGTTGGCTATAAAACAATAAACAAATTTAAAAAAATAACCAGAAAGACTCAGAGACTTACATAACAATTCAAAAACATGGATTTATGTAATATCAATACTATGGTGACCCAATCCTGCTTTATAGCTAACTCTACCAGTACTTCAGCAGTAGAGTAGACGCAAAACTGAAGCAACGCAACTTCCACTGAAATCATGCTCCACAGGATCGAGGACCTTCTCTTTAGAGAGGCTGTAAATCTCTTCATTACCAAGCGGCATGCGCAAGCCAAATTCTCGTGTGCCTGAATACCGCAAAATTTAGCGTGTGCACGACACCCATTGCAATGCGCAGGCCCACAACTATATAACCATTCCGGTTGGTGAGGAGGAGTAATACTAGTCGCTTTTAGTCATGTTTGTGGGAGGAAAAAAATTGCTGTCGTCCGATCACCAGTCCGATCACCAGGATGAAGAGTACCAGGATGAAGAGTCTGATCACCTGGATGAAGAGTCTGATCACCAGGATGAAGAGTCCGATCACCATGATGAAGAGTCCGATCACCATGATGAAGACAGAAAAGGCTGCCCTTGCTGCACGCAGGAATACGGACCCACAATATTTCAAGACAGCTGAAGGAATCTTAAGAATTATATCAATTGTAAGATATTTGCTGGACCATTTTACAAAACTAACATCTTGACAATTATTATATAGCTTTACCGATAGGTGAATTGTACTATTTTCTTGGCTTCATTTAATTTTTTAAAGATTGCATTATGCCTAGGTTGTATTTAGCCTAGATATCTTAACTTTCCTTTTAGCTAAACACAATTCTCTTGTACTTTGCAGAACAATTTACACTGCTACATCACACACTACACAGGAGTGCACATGTCATCTGCTTTTATTACATGCATGTTTCACTAAGTTCACATGCTAAAAAGTATAGGCTTTTCAAAAGTACAGTAATTGTATTACAAGGTTGAGTCCACATGTGTAGGCAATAGGACACGATTACTTGGAAATATTTATTGCCTGTGGGAGTTCGCTTTCAAACACTTGCATTATAACCTCCTGTTCATCACTAGACTACCATAGTGTTAACCACCTGTATATTTCAAATTACTAAAATTACTTTTAGTAGATTCACTTTATGCTATTTGGCTCACGTGTCTGAACAATGTGACACGACAACGTAGCTGTATCCTTCTGAGGCAAATGAAAGTGTGAAAGTCCTGATTGATCAAGTTGGCCAAAATTATGAACAACTGTCCTAAGGTGGGAGGGACTATAAAGCACCACCTTAAGACAGTGGGAAGGCTGCAACTGTTATAGGGGAAATGTTTGAGATTTTTCATGCATGGTTCCCACTTTTTAATTTTCTGTTGCACACACACACACACACACACACACACACACACACACACACACTTTTTTCATAGCACCGTCAGTTGCCTCAACTTTTATGTGTTAACCGATTATCGCCGAATTACGCGTTTCCGCGTCAAGTACGAGGGTGCTTCACAGCGCGGGTTACGCATTTTTGCGTAACCGCCATAGTACCCGCTTCAATTAGCTACCAGCAGCAATCGCAAGTGTTTCAAGAGCTCCCACAACGCCGTAGCGATTCTCCTGTGAGGTAAGTGTAAGGGAGGCAAGGTTTTAATGACCCTTACCATAGAATTTTTTTTATTATTTGTAGATTGAAATTGTAGCACTGTTTGTCTATAAAGAAAATCAAAGTTACAAAAAAAAATATATGTATAGCTATAACTAATAGACAAAAATATTTATCAATTATTAATATGATATAAAGTTGTCAATAAAATTTAAAGACTGCCAAGAAGTCTTCATAGAGGGCAGTGATGAAGAATTTGATGATCTCAAAGAAATAGAGATAGAATAAGGCAGAAGACTTCTCAGGTGTAGAGGTCCGTGGCCAAGAAGTCTTCATGGAGGGCAGCAATGAAGAATTTGATGATCTGGAAGAAATAAAGGTTGAAAAAGGGTAGCTATTTTAGCTTCGTTTGTTCATACACAGAGGGTTATATAGATTTTGAACAACACTAACCACAAAAAGGTCAAGTTATTATTGCATGAGGATACAGACTTTCTTCCTCCCAGTTCTCCCCTACTTGAAGGTGCCCATAAAATGGATTTCTTAGGAGAAAGTTTCTCAGGTATGAAGAGAAGGATGTGTAATCTATGTCAAGAACAGTAACAACAGACACATCATGGTACGGTACAGTGTTGATTATGGGGTGTGGCTTTGTCACCATGGGAGTTCAATCAGACTGCTTCATAGTATTATCAGAAAAAAATCCTAGAATTGCAAACAAAGTAGTCTATATAATTGCTTGTTATGTTATAATATTTATTATTCTAGTATATGGCTCACACAAAAAAATAATAAACAGCCAAAATCCATAGTTGCTGAATTATTTCAAAGCAAGCGGCTGGTGAACATTTAAAACAACAATATATAGCTATGAAACATGAGGTCTTAGCCTAAACTTTTACAATACTGATGCTAACAATGGTATACTTACCTTGAAGCTTGTAGTTTCCAATGAGTGCGCACTTCATACACTTCATACACTTCAAACGCCTAGAAACTAAACAAAACTTAGCCCGCGGGTAGAGGAAGGCTTTAGCTTCAATCAGTTAATACATCGCCGTCGGTTACTTCGAAGCGTATTGCCTCTAGACAAGAAAAAGCTCAGGCGGTTCAAGCCTCAAGGTGACGGTCACGATTTCTTGTAAACAATTTCGGAGTACGCGCACGTAATCGCGAATTTAATTTCCGGCGTTAATCGGTTAACTGGCCACCTTGTGTTTTCAATATAATTGGTAAGCATGCAGCTATAGTAGCTTATCCTCAACAATTTTTCATTACCCAGATTGTGTTCAAGAAAAATAAAATAAAATTAAAAAAAAAGAGAGAGAAAGAGAACAAGTATCTAATGTTTAAGTTAATCTTCCCGGCATTATCACGTATCCTGATATTGGAGCAGGTGGACACTCACATTGTCTTACTATATGCTGTGAGTAACTTGATACAATAAGATGACAGCATTTTCTTTATAGTTCAGTACTTTATATTGCATTCCACACCTGACAATTACTCACAATATGGTAGTCCACCCTAGCCCAACAGAAGTGCAAGTTTTGAATGGAAGTGTTGGTCCAGGTAGTGTTTCATTTGTCAATGTATAATTGAACTGACTTCTGATTAGCAGTATTGTGAAAACGCTGTGGCATTTTGCTTCAAAATATCAAGACCAGTTCTTAACCACCTAGTTCTGATTCCACTAGTTCTGATTCCACTAGTTCTGATTCCGGCTAATACACTTTAAGAATATGTGTTCCTATAAGAACATAATATTTCTTGGTGGATAACTGGTAGTAGAATAACTTAACGAGGGCATTTCTGTCTATTTCTCAACCTTTATATATAGCTTGCTACAGAGCTAAGGCAGCTTTTTTATATTCTAGTAATTTCTTGAACCACATGCATATGTGATTATACAATAGAGAAAATTAGGATTTTAGGACTAGGCTATGATATAAAAAAAAATCCTTACCCAGAAATGTATGGATTAGATAAGTAAATAAATCAAGTTTGGCTTTCAAAGTAATTCTACAGAATTTCTTTTAAATGGATGAGTGTATGATGAATGATTCATTGAAGCCTATCAAGTCTCATTCTATACAGTCGCTGTCTTTGATTGCCTTCTATTTTGATATTTTCTTTCTCCTTTTGCAAAATGTTTTGTGTTTACTGGTGCCATTTTTTTTGTTGACTAGCTATCTTTTTCATTCCATAGTAACTGTTATTCTATCTTTCCATGTTAATTGAAGTTATGTAGGTGCCAGTGCTGCTAGTTCAGTGTGGCTAGTTCAGTGTTTATTTTAAGCTTTATCCATGAAGAATCCAATTATACCTCACTAAATTTGTGCCAACGTTTTACACCTGTTGGTACGAACTTAGGAAAGGTGGATGGGAAATTTTTTTTTTGCCAAATATGTAGAGGAAAAAAAAGGTTATAAACTCCCTTTTCTATGCTTTTATTCATTCTTTTTTTTCTCCTTTTTTTAAAATTTATTTTATGCATCTGTATATAATTGTGAACTAATAAGCCATGTGATGTTCCCACTTTGGCGACGGAGTAAATAAAAGAGTCTTTAGCGTCCATTTTTATAATACTCAGTAGCCACACTCTAAGCCAAGCAAGCTGCTAGGTCGATGGCTGACTTTGTGATCATTGGAATCATACTGTACACCATTGTCTAACTGTGACTTTCAGGATTGTGAGCTACTGGTCCAATAGTAAATGGTCTATCCTTTAGTCTCAAACTATTTCAATTGTGTTATTTATATATACAGTGCAATGGCTGACCATTTTCCTGTTGTAATGGACACTTACAGCCACAGAACACTTACTAATACTGTCATACTTACTTATCCTTAAACGTTTTGTTTTTTCATGTTATGCATTCCATATATCTCGTCTCACACACTCACTATATCTGTTATCCCATCAATGTAAACTTAAGCAGAAAGTAGATTAAATCTCAGGTAGTCATCTCAACATTATTAATTGTTGCTTAAGGCCAATATCACCTGCAGCAATTATAGTAAGCACAAGACCATGTGTTGTTTTAAGTCCTTCGTTGACTTCCTTCCTCTTTACCTGTATGTAAGTGGCAGTCCCTGTGCTTGACAGTAGGTCTCAAAACAGGAAGTGATGTAGCTGTTATTTTGTTGTTAACTGGGGCATTAATTAGGAGGTATTGTATGGTGTATGTCATAGGAAATTAGACTACAATTTCACTCATATTTTGATTGTTCTGTTTAAATATATATTTTGTTGCACCTGATCTTGTGTTTAATTAATTTATTAGCAACAATCAGGAATAGTTTACAGATTCAAATCCCTTCCTCCCTGCCCCACCCTCTCTTCTTCCTGCCCATACAAATATTGTATGAAATGCTGCATATACACAAAGCATCGTATGAGGGTTATTTTTAAAAACAATCACTAAAATATCTCAATATATTTTGATCATATTATCTATACTGTATGTTCCACCTCACTCCTGCACATAACAGGTTCTTGCTGCTATCGGCCTCATTCTGATCATCGCCGACGTCTTCCGATCCATGCTGGGCGGATGGTTCTTCTTTGTGGGTTTCTGGTTCATTGTCTACAACATCATCGTTATAGTGATAGAGACATGTATCCCCAATTTGTCTATCCACAAGCGGATGGACTGCACCACCCTGTTTATCTATGTGGCTCTCTGGTTCCTGTCGAGTATAGTCAACTTCTCATTAGTTATTGCCTATAAAGATGCCTTACTGGGTGTGATTTCGGTAAGTCCCACTCTGTGTAATAAGTCTAAGCCATTTATAATCACTAATGTTATGTTCCAGCAGCCTAGGTATGTTTATATATATATGTTTATATATATACAGTGCTTCTATTATCCGGACAGCTTGGTACCAGCCAAAAACTCAAGTGTCCAAATAAGTGAAAATGTCCGAATAGGTGAATAATTATATTCATGACCGTGAATTTCTTTATTTATTAATCAAATGCGACCATTACCGGAAAAACGGGCAGTTCTGGTGTCCGGATACGCGAGGGTACGGATAATTGAAGTCCGGATAATCGAGGAAGCACTGTATTACTTACTACATAATCAGAGTGTGATGTGCAGGTGGATTTACTTTCACTCGCCTCTGGCTCGTGAAAGTAAAGCCTAAGAGTGAAATATCTAGACATATCACACTGACTAGTGTAATAAGTGATTTATTCCATGCTAGATATCTTCATTGAAGTAGTTCTGGTAACTCTTGGTGTAAAGTTGGCTGTAAAACTCTCTGTTCATGTAATGTACTAATTACCTCTTGTTAGTTTGTTTACATGTGCTCTTCTCTCTCTCTTCAGATATTTGGTTTTGCCTGTAGTGGTATCTGCATTGCACTGGCAATATTTGTTCTGAGGGTGTGGCAGACTCAAGGACAAAAAAATATGTGAACTATTACACTTGTTAACCGAGACATTTTTTTTGAAGTTATTTATGCTTATTTTGTTCAGTGATAATTACATTAATATTAAAGCTCATGTTACTTGCTGGGGAAAGGGATGGGGGCTGTGTGAGTTAACTACAGTGTATCATCAGTCTTACCCTCGGATGTGAGCTCAGTAAAGGCAGCAGGAGTCAGGGCACGCACAGTCACATTTATGAGTTTCAATGAACTTGGGCGGAAGACGTCGGCAAAACAGTTAAAGGTAAGGGGTCGTCAACTAAAATAAATTTGTGACTATGTATTATACATACTGGCACCAATCCACAAGCAAAAATGTATGGCTTACTTAGTGTCACTGTAATGACATCACAGAACATAGCACTTTTATGAAAGAGACCACACAACACACACTTAGTATAGTTCTTTACATTTAACTTTTTTTTTTGTCGAAAATTTGGTTTCTTGAAAGTGCACTCAAGTGCATTTTACACATTTCATATTTGATTGTATAAACAATAATATTGTAAAACTTAGCATGATGTTTCCACTCCTTGTTACACACCTCATATTTTATGTTGGCTATAAAAGCAAACAAACAAATAAAAATAACCAGAAAGACTCAGAGAATAGCTAATCAGTTTCTTGCATAACAATTCAAAAACATGGATCTATGTAGTCTCAATACTATATGGTGATCCAGTCCTGCTTTATAGCTAGCTCTACCAGTACTTCAGCAGTAGAGTATTTCTGGGGCTGTAGACACAAAACTGAAGCAACGCAACTTCCACTGTGGGGAGTGGTTACTATGGCATTGAATGCCTTTCCCGTAAAACTCGACTTTTTTTTTAGTAGCTTGGATGTTATAAGTTAAGACCAAACGTTTAACAATGGTGTAGTATTAGGTTCGCTCGCCATTTGTGCTCAAACACACCACCCACTAGTATTACTCCTCACCTGGTTATATAGTTGCGAGCCTGCGCATTGCGATGGGTGTCATGCACACGCTAAATTTTGCGGTTCGGGCACTGTTTCCGCAATACTGTTGCGTAGTGACTGACAAAGAGTACTAAACCACCGCCACTAAGTTTTTTGGATAGTACGGGTAATGATCGTTAAACCGGAGAAAACTGTTTAGTGATGTTTGGTACTGGGTCAAACGCTGAGCTAACTCGAAAATGCTAGTACAAAAGTCCCGTGAGACTTTATAGTAGAGTCGAGATGGGAGAGTGAAAGAGAGTGGGAGAGCCTAGTCAGTCGGGAATATCAGGAGACGGAATGGCGGATAAGTCACAGTTTGCCATATGCTGTAAATGTAACCAAACTGGACAGTGTAAGCAATGCACCTGTGTAAAGGCAAAGAAACAATGCCAAGACTGTCTACCTTCTTGTCTAGGAAAATGTCAAAATTCCCCTCTAACTACCATCATGACAACCAGCGAGTTTCCGGTTACTCATCAACCTGAACAAAAAAGCGAAGACGAACTCTCACCAGCAACCGTCGACACGCCAACCCGCTCAACTGATCCATTTCCTATCTATCCAAGCACCATTCATCAGCCATTTACATGGGGTAGTCGCCCAGGCCTTGCCTTCACCCAGGCACTTAACACCACCTACAAAGAAGTGATACACTGGAGACGTAACTGTTTCTCGGTGCCCTTTGGTAAAGTTGGAAGAGACTTTGTAAACGAACTTTTCTAGACTATATCTAGCATATGGTACTTCATCAGTTTTGGAACCAATCACCTTGAAAGCAGCCATCATATTTCCCATTCTTATGCTTCAAAAGCCAAGCAAGCGGTCCAAAGTAAGCCATCACATCCAGTGCATGGAGAGGAGAATTACACACTGGTCTAATGGTGACCTAGAGGAACTACTGAAAGAAGGCCGATCATTGCAGCAGCGCCTCCCCAGAAATGACCCAAAGCGGACAACCCTAATCAAGCACGCACATTTGCCAACCTCATGTTTACAGGGAAGTGTAAAGCTGCCATAGACCTCTTATCAAACACTAGGAAGGGAGGAGTGCACCATATACTTAACCATGTTGATCCTGAAGACCCATCCTCCCCATCAGTAAGGGATGTTTTGATCAGCAAGCATCCCTCTGCTCAACCAGCTCATCAGGACTATATACTGGGAGAGGAGCCTGAGATACCACATCCAACAATTTTCGATGCAATAGATGCTGGGGTGATCCGTTCTGCTGCTTAAAAAGTAACGGGAGCAGCAGGCCCATCTGGACTTGATGGAGGTGACTATGTACAAGCCATAAAAAGGCATCAAACAACCTCTGTGCAGAACTTGCATCTGTGGCAAAACGGATTTGCACATCCTTTGTGGATCCCGAGTCCCTAGCACCATTACTCGCCTGCCGCCTAATCGCATTGGAAGTGCCCGGGTGTGCGTCCAATCGGAATCAGAGATACAGCTCGCAGAATCATCGCTAAAGCTGCCCTGTCCATTATGAGATCGGATATCCAGGAAGCAACAGGAAGCCAACAGCTATGTGGTGGCCAGATATCTGGTGTGGAAGCTGCAATACATGCGACGAGATCGTCTTTTGAATTCGAGGAATCAGAAGCAGTTCTATTAGTAGATGCCACAAATGCATTTAATGCACTCAATAGGCAAGTTGCACTTCATGTCTCTGCCCAGCTATCGCCACAATCCTCATCAATACCTACAGAACACCAACTGACCTGTACGTTGACGGAGATGTCATCCTCTCACAGGAAGGAACAACCTAGGGGGACCCTTTAGCCATGCCAATGTATGGTTTAGCGACATTCCTCTAATCAGAAAGTTAGAAGGTACATGCAAACAGGTATGGTATGCAGATGACTCAGCAGCTACAGGGAAAACTCTCATTTACACGAATGGTGGAACAAGCTGACAGAATGGGGCCCAGCATTTGGCTACTTCCCAAATCCATCCAAAACATGGATAGTAACCAAACCAGAACATATTGATAAAGCCACACGATTATTCGCAAACCCAGGCATTAACATCACCACCGAAGGCAGACCGTACCTTGGTGCAGTCATTGGTTCACAGGACTATATTAGTATAACTATGTCAAGTCAAAAGTACAAGAGTGGATACAGAACTTGTCAACTATCACTAATATTGCCAAAACACAGCCGCATGCAGCCTTCTCTACCCTTACCCATGGGATATTGAGCAAATGGACATTTCTAAGCCGAGTACAACCAAACATATCAAACCTACTTCTCCCATTGGACGAATCATTGAGATCAGACCTATTGCCTGCCCTCACCGGACATCCACCTCCCAACGATCTAGAATGTGCCATATTTGATCTACCAGCAAGGCTGGGTGGCCTGGGCATTTACTTTCCATCCAAACACGCTGAGGGAGAACACCACGCGTCCCAACTCATCGCCCAGCCCCTCAAAGATCTTGTCCTTAATCAGGACAAAGAATACGCCCACGACACCATCAAAAACCAAATTCGCACTGAAAATAGAAACAAACGCCTGGATGAAGCAACGGACATCTATGATCGATTGCCAGAGTCTCTCAAAAGAGCAATGGACCTAGCCAGACTGAAAGGGGCCTCCTCATGGCTAACCGTCTTACCCATCACTGACCACGGGTTCACATTACACAGGGCTGCCTTTCAAGATGCCATTGCCTTACGATACGGATCGACACCAAACAACACTGCCACCACATGTGTCTGTAGTAAACCCCTTAATGTTGAGCATGCTCTCACATGTGCAAGAGGAGGATTTCCAACATTAATACACAACAAAGTTCGAGATATAACAGCAACACTTCTTACTGAGACTTGCCATGAGGTCTGTGTAGAACCAGATCTACAACCAGTAGCTCCTGGTCAACTAAGTGGAGCCGCAAACCAACGGGATGGAGCCAGGCTGGACGTTGCAGCGAATGGAGTTTGAGGAGGACGATATGAAAAAACATATCTGGATGTAAGGAAACCCCAGTCATATTGTAAAAGGCTGCAGGATTGTAAATCCTCATGCCCCGAGTAACAGGAACCAGGGCCTGGCAGCTATGTTTACGAAGCACGAGAGAGAAAAGAAAAGGAAATATGACCAGAGGATAAGAGAAGTAGAGCAGGAGCGAGTCAACCCTAGAACTGTACTGTTGTGCATATAATGCAGACTTGCGTTGTCAGACGTTATTATGATGTTGGAAATACTGTAGTGTAGACCTGGTTGCTAAGTGCAGGGGGCAAGTTATAAAAAAAAAATGAAAGAGATAGGGGGTGGGGTTAGTAAGGGTAGGAGTAACTAGGGACACAATGGGTGGAAGCAGGGGGCACTGGTTAAAAAAAGAAGAAGAAAAGAAAAAAAAGAAAAATTATTACGAGGGGTTGTTTCTCATGTTGCAGCAAAGCCTGCTGGAGGGCAGGGGTCACACGAGGTCAGCGGTGCCCAGCTGAAGGCTCTGACAGATGACTCAGTCGGTGTACGGGAGGTATTGCCAGACGAGTTGAGTCGAGTGATTACTCCATTGTGCAAGGGAGTATGGGAGAAAGAGCTGGCAGGTCACCCAGACAGGACGCTGGCAGAAACTATGTATAGTCAAGGGAGTGGCAGAGGAGTTTAAAATTGGCTCCAATGCACAGAAGGTAAAGCTAGAAGAAAATGGCAAGAATATGCAGTCAGCACAGGGGCATGAGGAGGTTGTTGACTCATACATCGAGGCTGAGGTGAAGCAGGGGCGGTTGCTTCAGGTAGGCACTCCATTGCAGGCGAGAGAATTAGGCATTCACTGTACCCATTCGGGGTGATATGATACCAAAAAAGAATAAGCCTGGCAAGTACAGACTCATTGTGAATTTATCCGCCCCGGAGGCGGTAGGATGAATGATGGCATCAACAAAGAACTAGCGAGCCTATCTTACGTGTCAGTGGACGAGGTGGCACAGCAGGTAGCCAGGCTGGGAAAAGGGGCCCTTATGGCAAAGATGGATATCTAACAAGCATACAGGTACATTCCAATTCACCCGGGAGACAGGCAGCTGCTGGGGATGCAATGGCGGGAGAAAGTGCTGATTGATGCGGCACTGCCGTTTGGCTTGAGGTCAGCCCCGCTGATATTCACGGCGGTGGGGCGTCTGTGGTATTTCATTACGTCGATGACTTTATTACACTGGGGGCACCCAGGTCAGCAAAATGCAGCAACAACAATGTAATCATGCACAAAACCTGTGAGCATCTGGGCCTGCCACCAGAGCCGGAAAAAGACGAGGGCCCAGATACAGCTATCTCATTCACAGGCATAGAGATAGATTCGATTGCAATGGAGCTGAAGTTGCCAGCTGAAAAGCTGAGCAGACTGAAAGCAGAATTGGGCTACTGGCAGAAAAGAAGAGCGTGCAAAAAGCGAGAGCTACTGTCGCTGGTGGGCCTGCTGGCCCATGCTAGCAAAGTGGTCAGAGCGGGTAGAACCTTCGTTCGCAGGTTGATAGACTTATCCACTACAGCAAAGCGCTTGGATCATTTTGTGAGGCTGAGTGAGTACAGAGGCAAGATCTGATATAGAATGGTGGTGGAGGTTTTGTTAGACTTGGAATAGTGTGTGCGTATTGCTGCTAGGCCACCCAGAAGCAAGGGTCAGCAAAGTAGTGGCTACTGATGCATCTGGCTCATGGAGGTGCGGGGCTTGCTGGTCCAATCACTGGTTTCGCATGCAATGGCAGGAAGAAACGCAGGAGTCGCATATTACGTACAAGGAGCTGGTTCCAATTGTACTGGCAGTGACTGTATGGGGCAGGCAATGGCGTAACGCCACCATCCAGGTACTGTGCGACAACGAAGCAGTAGTTGCTATTGTCAACCAGGGAACAGCCAGGGACAAGGAATGTATGCATTTGCTGCGGTGCCTGGCCTTCCTGAAAGCGAGGTTCAACATTGAAATCGTGTCCACACACATAGCGGGCAAGACCAACACATTAGCAGATGCACTTTATAGGACTGCAATGTCAAGGTTTCGTATGTTGCATGTGCAGGCGGATCCAACACCCACGAAGATCCCGGTGGTGGTGTTAGATGTGCTGCTAGTTCGGAAACCAGACTGGACATCACAGGGATGGGCAGAGCAGTGGAGTTCCGTTCCCGGCGGTGGTGTTAGATGTGCTAATTAGTCTAGAGAGGAATAAGGGGTGAGAGGGGGTGAGGAGCGGGTGGAATAGGGTACGGGGTACAATAGAGTATTAACTTACCACCGCCACTAACTCGAATAGAAATGGAACTCCAGTAAGTTTTTGGATAATACGGGTAATGATCGTTAAACCGGCCAGGAAACTGTTTAGTGATGTTTGGTACGGGGTCAAACGCTGAGCTAACTCGAAAATGCTAGTACTTAATTACTTCTGTCCTCTCCCTCCCTCCTAACTCACCGTGATGGCCAGGGTGTAGCCTCGGCTCGCTTTCTGGCCTTCGCTCCCCCTTGGTAGGACTTGCTGTGCCACGGCTCCTTTGCCGTGTAGTATGGCGGAGGTGTAGGCTTGGGGATTCCCCTTACCACTTGTTAAGTGGTGACAAGAGGGGATAACTGGTTCTAATTGGGACTATCCCCAATTAGAGCCCCAAGGCCCTACACCGATCACACTGGGGAGCATGCTACCCAGTGGAGGATTGCAGGAGTGGGTGGGTGGGACACACAACTTGGTTCCCTGTTGATCTCAGTCCCACAGCGTTATGTAGACGATCCGCTCTTCTACGTTCGCTGGCCACGTGTACACATCTACTCACGTGGGTCTGCATGCTGAATTGGTTACTGCTCGAGGCGGGGCTTCCCCCAGCCCCGCCTATCCCCTTTGACGGTCCTCGTAATTAACTTGGTCTAACTATACTGTTAAACCTTATTTAATTACTTCTGTCCTCTCCCTCCCTCCTAACTCACCGTGATGGCCAGGGTGTAGCCTCGGCTCGCTTTCTGGCCTTCGCTCCCCCTTGGTAGGACTTGCTGTGCCACGGCTCCTTTGCCGTGTAGTATGGCGGAGGTGTAGGCTTGGGGATTCCCCTTACCACTTGTTAAGTGGTGACAAGAGGGGATAACTGGTTCTAATTGGGACTAACCCCAATTAGAGCCCCAAGGCCCATGGTCGGCCACGACCCCCCCCCAAGCCTAACCACCCCCCTGCCACCACCTAGGGCTACCATTTTGACTATGCACCACATCCACCCACCACTTAGGTCTTGATTCTCTTTGTTGACCTCCCTACACTTACCCACGCTACATGTGATTCTCCCATGCTGGCCTCCCTCGCCTATTATGTATCCCTCTAGTCAATTGGTTCCCCTTTCCCCCCCTTTTTTTTTTTTTTTTTTTTTTTTTTTTAATTTATTTATTTATTTATTTATTTTTTTTTAAAACAATTAAGATCAACAACATACTGCCTACAAACAACCACTGTGGTGTGTGCCCCAGATGATGCTGTAACTGACCTGCAGCCCTACCCCCCATTGTTACATACGTCCAGCCCTGCCACTCAGGATGCTAGGATTCTTGAGTAGTTGGCCAACTGTTCCCGTGGAATTCTCACATAATCCAAGTATGCCAGGCTTCGCCATCTGCCAAGTGTTTTGATCACCGAGTCCTCCAGACCCCTTTTTGCAGCTGTTGTCGCGGCTCCTATCCGGAAGCTGTGTCCACAATATTGGGACTGATCCAGGCCTGCAATACTTAAGGCCTCTCTTACTGCCACGACCAGCCTCTGTCTTGTCAGGTAGCGACCATCCTTGAATAGAAATAGTGGACCTGGTCGATGTCCTCTCTCCACCAGATAGCCCAACAGCGCCGCAACTGGGCATAAGTCTGTGCACGTCCTTCCAATGTATAGACTAATCCCTTTCCTGAAGGGGTCCGTCTTTGACTGTTTGATAACCACCCTGATAACCTCTGGTCTCCGAGGGTCATCCACCGCAATATCTTCCCGGGTGAGATGTGCCTCTGGGTCGAAGCTCTTCTCACAAGGCACTGTCATCTCCCCCGCCCTGAGAAAACCAAAGAAGCCTAGGCAGACTGCCGCCCACAGCATAATTCTGTCTGGGTTGTGACTGCCATTCTGCCACACTACTTTCAACTTTCGAAGAATTTCTGGACCTAAGGGCAATCTTGCTCTGGGACTGGCTCCACTGCAGGCTTCCGCTCTCTTCGCTCCTTGGAGGGTGTACTGTAGTCTACCCATAGGTTCCTGGAACGGATCTCTTGCTCCCTCCGAAATATGCAGATGCCGTATGGCTGCTAGGTACACCTTCATTGTCCGGCACCTCAAGCCCTCCTTTACTAGAAAGGCTATGAAATAAATGAGGGTGTCCTCAGAAGATGGTACTGCGACCCGCCCACACTGTGAGCAAAATGACAGGTATTTCTGCTGCCCCGATCTGTAAACCCGCTGCTGACCGACATCCCTCTCCACTTGCGACCCGAGACTGCCACTGCTACCACTACAGGTAGCAGCTCCTTGATGGTAATATGGACTTCTCTCCATGCTTCTGGCCATTCGAACTGGAACCATTCACCGCCAGATGAGAATGCCCCACACCCCCAATTTCCGGATGCATCCGAAGTGACAGTTACATCGTAAGCCCCCTTGGCCTTGTGGCACATCATACTCGTACCGTTCCATGCCTGGAGAAATGTAGCCCACCACACCAGGTCTGATCTGAATTCCTGGTTTAGCCTAATTCGGTGGTGTGGTTTCTTAGCCACCGACAACAACGATATTAGCCGCCTCGAAAACGTTCTTCCCGGTCTCACTACACAGCTTGCGTGCTGCAGTAACCCAATCAGGGACTGCAGCTCTCTTTTTGTACAGCAGCGGCGCCCTAGCCAGCGGCTGATCTCTCTTTTAAGACGTGCCATCTTCTCCCTCGGGAGCCGCAGCATCCTGGCTTCTGTGTCCAGCTCGATACCTAGAAATACTATGGTTGTTGCCGGGCCCTCCGTTTTGTGAGCCGCAATAGGAACTCCTAACACCTGACACTCCTGCAGAGCTGTGGTTAGTGCCTCCCTGCATCCACTGTGGGTAGGGCTGATGACCATGAAATCATCCAAGTAGTGCAGAATCTCCACTCCTCGTTGCTCTAGTAGCCACTGCATGGCATCCGCTACTGCCGAGGAGATCTTCGGTGCTGATCTCAAACCAAAGGGCAGGGTCTTGTCGACGTAAACCCTTCCCTTCCATTCCATGCCAAGCAGTGGCCTGTCGTCTGGGTGTACTGGCACTATCCTGTATGCACTTTCGATATCGAACTTTGCTAGGTGTGTGCTCCTCCCATGCGCCAGTACTCTGTCAACTGCAGTATCCACCGATGTGTACTTCATAGTGCACAACTCTGGCTCCAGTCCATCATTAACACTATGGCCCTCTGGATATGATAGGTCTACTATCAGCCTGTACTTTCCTGGCTGGTGAGGCTTCTCAATTACCCCGAACCTGTTGATATGAAACACCGTGCGACTGCTTCCATCCAAAGGGCCTGCAACCCTCCCTAGACGAACCTCCTTGCCCAGATACTCGTCCACCACTCGGGGGTTCTCTATGGCCGACTGCATGTTCGACCGGGCGGGCACCTTATCGACCGCTCCATACTTAAAGCCAACTCGAAATCCCTCTCTTAGCCCTGTCGCTATGTACTTTCTAAACTCAGGGTCCGGGTGCCGCTGCAGCCGCCTGCCCCAAATCCGCCAGTCGAGAGGTGAAACTATAGATCGGCAGTTCACTGGGAGATCTACCCGACTGGGCGGCTTCCTCTCAGCCAGCCGCTTCAGGTGATCGATGTAGGCATATCTTGCACTCCGAGGACCTTTGTTCCACATGAACTCAACTTGACCAACGAAACAAAACGACCCTTTTCCTATCCATTAATTATCTAATAATATATATATACATATCTATATATATATACATATCTATATTCTTTTTTTTTTTTTATTTTTTTTTTTTACTTCCCCTACCCCCTATGAAGTAACTTATTAATTATTTAAATACTTATTATATTAGTATTATTATTAATTTTATTATTATTATTATTATTATTATTATTATTTTTTTAATATACATCAATTTGTCCACATGGCCTCAGCCTGCTACATGCTATAATGAGACTAATGAGGGTCTAATACCCTGGTTCATGGCTGCGGTGCCGCTGGTCCACTCCTTTCAGGCACTCTATGGCCTCTGCTGCGACACGTGGACTTCCTGTGGTCCTGGCCCCCACATACTGAGCACACATGCTCGAAACGGCAGTACGGTAAGAAACATTTCCCTTCGTTATAGGCATAGCATGCCCCTCGCCGTCCTCGTCTCCTTCTCTGCTCTCCTTGTGCTTCCTCCCTCCTATTATCTTTTAGCAGCTCCGCCATGTCCACGTATTCCCCTCGCTGAATCTTCAGCACCAGCTTCCCCGGCACTACTGGAAGAGCCTCGCCGAGGATAAACGGTGATCCTTCGTCACTGTTCCTGTATTGTCCTTGGGCCTTCTTCCCTGCAGCAAGCTCCACTGCCTGCTTGACTGCCTCCCGAGCGGGGGTACTCCTCTCACCACCCTCATCACTTGGAAATACTGGGAGGCCCAGACTGGCCACTTCCTCTGGGGTGGGGCCACTGCCCAGCTCCCCATCTAGCCAACACAGACAAATTTGTTGCATTGAATGCACTCCTACCTCTATACATTGGACTGACTGCCCCCGACCTCAACATGGACCTACGCCCGCACCGTCACTTCCGACCCAACGCCCAACCTCACCTTGGATTTTTTTTTTTATTTTTTATTTTTTTTATTTTTTTTTTTTTTTATTTTTTATTTTTTTTTTATTTTTATTTTTTTTTTATTTTTTTAACACCAGACATATACCAGACTTTACGCCTTGGATCTATGCCCCCCCTCCTTGTGACAACACCTTGGACCTACGCCCATTACATCACTACTGGAGTTCCTGAACCCTACTCCCCGTAATCCTGCTTGGTTCAATCCCTGAGCTTATGCCCTTAAAC
>WLWD01005961.1_pt1 | contig 18347 bp, 13 predicted proteins | sample 6712731 | NCBI WGS metagenome assembly WLWD01 (sample SAMN12718690, study PRJNA576275) | sponge metagenome | isolation source: marine sponge | host: Mycale hentscheli | place: New Zealand: South Island, Marlborough, Capsize Point | collected 2014-11-01
TAACTAGTGGTGTGCTTGAGCACAAATGGCGAGCGAGTCTTAAACTACACTATTGTTAAATGATTGATTTTAACAACTAACACTCAAGCTACTAAAATGAAGTCGAGTTTTTAAATTAAGTATATGCGGTAAAGTGGTTTCAATGCCATGGTAACCGCTCCCCGCAACTGTTTGAATTGAAAAAGAAGCAACAAAATCAAGTCACGTTATTTAAAGATTTCTTTGTGATATTCTTAATAGTAGTTGTAACGCACAATACTTTCACACAACTGAACATACCTACGCAAGACTTACCTTCGTGGTTAGTCTAGTGGACAATGAATTTTCAAGTAGCTAAATGCTGTTGAGTAGGGCTTATAACTATGACAAATAGCGTATTAACTTACCACCGCCACTAACTCGAATAGAAATGGAGCTCCCATAAGTTTTTGCGTTTTAACTGCACCCGCAAAACAATTCAAAGCGGTAAACAATTCAATTTCTAAGGTGGTACGGGTAATGGTCGCTAAACCAGAGGATTCTGTTTAGTGAAGTTCGGGGTCGAACGCGGAGCTAACACAAAAATACGGAGGGTCAAAGTACAAAATGACATACATACATCCAAACATATATATAAATAAATAAACAACCATCCCCGATTTTCAATTGTGTTACCCCTGTAAGTGTCTCGCTCGCTACGCTCGCTCGCCAATAATATATTCATTTTTTAAATTTTTTTAATGTAATCGTAAATAGCAGTTATAAATTGGTTTACAACTTAGTTATAAGCTATAATCAATGTAGACATTGTAAATAGTTTTAATTAGATTAGCTATGAAAACAAAAATATGGTCCAGAGCTTCATTGGCCATTTAAGTACTTACCACAATCAGACGCCTCTTCTCTTCTACTCACATTTCTTTCTGTGCCTTCTATGTCAGTTCCATTTCTGTACACACACGTGCAAAACACCCTTCCTTGTTGTGTTCGACACTGTAATGGTCTATAGTTTCCTTCAGGATCACAATCCACTTGAAAATTCCTCAGGTGCATACTAACACAGCCTGAATAAATGAGTCAAATACATAGTACACATGAAAAAGGTCCAATATGTTTCATTCCATTACAGTTATTATGTACTCTATTCATACCCATTTACATCAAAATACAATAAGGACAATATTATTAAAATGGTTGCTTACTGGTCCGAATTGGACGCCTGCAATAGTGCCTTCCAACTGATTCAGTTGTGCAAACTAATCCATTTCTGCAGGGAACTTGAGCTCCATCCAATGAACTGCTAAGTTTTCGGTCCAAAATGTCACTTAACCGAGTAGAGTTCCTTATTCTTTGAGCTAATTCAGTATTAATATCGCCAGATCTTCCACATGGTTCTCCCTCTTGAGTGTCTATAAAATAGTAGTATTAAAAAGATTAGTGCTATACACAAGAGTAATATTGTGAGAAATTTTTATTCGTATCACTCAGTCATTCTTGGTTGAAATAATTATAATAATAGCACTTTTCCTCCGTTTTAAAGGCAGCATATTAATTAATTAAAACTTAACTTAACTTTGGCTGTTAATGAGTAAAACTGTTTATTGGTAAGCGAGCTAGACACTCTCAGGGGTAACACAATTGAAAATCAGGGATGTTTGTTTGTTTGGCGAGCGAGCGAAGCAAGCGAGACAGTATTAGGGGTGGATAATGCACAATCGGGTATATGTTACATGTATATATGTGTGTATGGATGGTACGTATGCCCTTTAAACGCGCGCGCGGGGAACTTTTTTCTCCAAAAAACACGGCTTTTTAGGCTTGACCCCAGTTTATTCTGAAACTACAGCATTAAGCAAGCCTTACTTTATACTTAAGCGCAGAAGTGTGAGAAAATTCCTGCGAAAACGCTTGCTTTTCAAGAAACTAAAGTTGATTCGACCGGTTACTATGGCATTGAAGACCCTTTTCCAGACTTAATTTCAAAACTTCGCCGTTTTATGGGGGGATACGGAGTGCCCATTGTTGGTTGTCAAGAGCCATTGGTAGTCAGAATGCCGTAGTATTAATGCTAAGGAAGCTACTACTTCTCGATGAAAGCTGAGGTAAGTACGCAATTCCATATTTGTTAGCTAAATATGCAAAATTAACTCTGGCCTTTCTTTTTTGTAGCTAAGAGCTTGTCAACAGTGACTGGTAAATTCAAATAGTCAGATTGGCTCAAATTTGGTACTACAAAGTTACCACAATAAAATGAGGTAAGAAAGTAATTTTGTATTTGTGTGCTAAAATTGATTGTCTTTTGTTTTTGTAGCTGAGAGCTTGTTGTCAAGAATTCACGGTAATTCAGATAGTCAAAGTAACTTCAATTTGATACTACAGAAGTTATCAATACTCAGGAAATTGAGGTAAGTAGTAATTACGAAGGTAAGTCTTGCATAAGTATGTTCAGTTATGTGAAGGTATTGTGCGTTACAACAATTACTAAGAATTCCCAAAGAAAAAGTTTAAGAACGTGACTTGTTTTTTGTTTCAATTCAAACAGTTGCGGGGAGTGGTTACTATGGCATTGAATGCCTTTACCGTATAATATGTAATTTAAAAACTCGACTTTTTTTTTAGTAGCTTGAATGTTAGAAGTTAAAACCAAACGTTTAACAATGGTGTAGTATTAGGCTCGCTCGCTATTTGTGCTCAAGCACACCACTAGTTTTATTTAAATTGTTAATCTTTAGTAGAAGACTATGTTTTAGTTTCAATATTATCGCATGTTATGAATAAGTTTATAATAAACTTTAATGTATTTACTAAAAAAAACACAGAGAAAACTTTCTAAAAGTTTTTTTCATGTTGTTTCGAATTATGACCACAATATAAAAGCTTTAGATGAATTGTTAACTAAGAGAGTCATAAGAGCAAAAACAAAAACAACAAAAAAACAACAAAATAAAACAATAGGTTGTTTGTTTTCACTTTAGGAATAATATTACACTATGTGCTTACGTGCAGTTCGAAGAAACACTTTACAGATGTTTTACATCAAAGTTCTTTTAATCCATCAGGTACATAACCAATGCTACGCTCAACAGATGTTTAACTCACTTATTATGACCCGCGTGAGTGTTGAGCACATCTAAAAATGCACAAATTCGATGTGTGGTCACCTCCTCACATGCCTTTGTAGTTTGTATTAAAGTTTTGCGTGGTTGTATGTGTGGTTTGGAATACGTTTCTTACACAAGGGTCATCATAAGCTGGGACTTACCTCATCTATGTAATAACTAGTTGTTTTATTTTAATTCAGCAATTCATAAAAATAATGTTGAAAGAAATTTAAGGTTAATAATAGCAAGTTTTCTTGTTCTGACAGCCAACCCGATGTTTCAACTTCTTGCCAAAGTCCTCTCTTCAGGGGTCAACTGAGGTCGAAGTCTCCGTGGTGATGTAGATGTAAACAGCAAGATTTCTGGAGGGTATGCTTACTGTTTATTATATCCTGGAGGGTGATGTGCACACAGCATGGACAGCCAGCATCCTGGAAGCTCTAAACCCATGTCTCTGTTAAACTTGTTGTCAGGTGTCATCTGTATGTGTAGAGCTTCCTTGATCTTTAACTCACTATTCTTACTGGCTCTGTCTACAACTCTAACCTCTTCCCATTTAATGGGGTGATGTTGCTGCCAAGGCTGAAACCTTCTCATCACCTCTCTTACAAGCATCCTGATGTTCTTTCACTCTCTGCTCAAGCCTTCCAGCTGTTTCACCTATATATACTTTACCACAGCTGCAGGGTATACTGTACAGTATGGATGACTCGGTGGTAATGGGTAGTATCTTTGACTTTAAAAAGATGTGATCTTAGTGTCTTACCTGACTTAAATGCTGTTTTGATGTCAAAGTCTCTACACACTCTCTGAATACTCATTCATTCCTGCTATGTATGGAAAGTAAAAATCAAACCTTTCTCTTGCTCAGAATCTGTGTGATCTCTCTTTAGAGTCTGCCTGAATGGTTGCGTTGTCATAACCATTACTTTGAAGTACTTTGCATAGGTGTTTTTCTTCCTACAAGTTTTCACTCATATTAGTTATCCTCCTAGCTCTCTGATACAAGCATCTCACTATTCCTCTCTTTACATGATTAGGATGATGAGACTTAAAGTGAAGGTATCTATTTGTGTGTGTAGGATTTCAGTGGAAGTAAGCATACCATCACTCTCTCTCTTCAATAAGCAGTCCAAAAATGTAGCTTACTATCTTCCTCTGATTCCATGGTGAATTTTATAGAAGGTCTTACGGAGTTTAACTGGTCCAACAAATGTTTTTCACTTCCTTTCTTAAAAAAAGTGTCATCTACATATCTCTTCCTCAAAGAATTCCATGTACAAATTGGCCACTACTGCAGAAACAGGAGAACCCATGGCTGCTCCATCTACTTGTTCATAACAGTTCCCATTGTATCTAAGTAAGTTGACCTAAGGCAAACCTCTAATAATTCTGTGATGCACTCAGGAGATAGACATATTCTCTCATCTAGACTTTCGTCATTCTGGAGTTTATCTCTGATCACAGATACTGCCTCGTCTATTAGAACATTGGTGAACAGAGAAGACACATCAAAACTCGCCATCGATAAATTGTAAGATGGTGATCCAATGCAGGATACAATAGGTTTGAGTGGGATTCCTAAAGACCATAAAGAAGAGGTGGTCTACATCCAGTGGGTCTTAACCTGTGTACAACTTCCCTTTTTAAGTTTTTTAATACACCGATTATAGTTTAGTTTCCTGAGTCTTAGTTGGATCCTTCTTAACAAGTCTGTAAGTGCCTGATTGTATTAACTGGGTGAGCTTAGAATGGTATTCTTCCTTATTCATGAGGACTGTGGCTCTACCTTTATCAGCTGGGAAAAAGGCTACATCAGACATATGTTTTAATTCACTTAAAGGATTTTTTTTCAATATTTTGTCTCTTAAATAAATGCAAACAAAAAACAACAAATTGAGAAAGCAAAGTACAGCTACAACAGACTAAATTTATAGAAAATGCAAGAAAAGTCTTTCCAGATACATACTTAATTATTCATCGAAGGCATGCTATGGGCTGCACCAAATATATTTTCAAAAATAATGCATTTACTTGCAACTTACAGTTTATGCAGGTGTTTTGACCAGTTATTCCAGCAGATAAACATATCTGGTTCTGCCCACAAGAGGTACTGTCTGTTAAGTTGCAATTCACCTGGGTATCTTCGTTACTTCCTTCAGTAATTATTTCATTGAAAATGAGTAACTAGCTACCTAGAACATATTTAAAGCCACTTACCACAATTATCTTTGCAGCGATAACAAAAGATTCTGAAGTCCAAGCAGTTTCTAGGGCATGTCAGACCAGCCCTACTCCTCATGCAGGCATTTTGTCCTTTGACCACACAATCTGAGTATAATGTGAAACTATTTAGAGCAGAAAACAACAAGAAGATAACTTACAAGAGGCTGCAGACAGCAGAAAATAAAAGTACCAAGCCATATTGTAGTTACAACCAGTTGGAATAGGTTCCTTTACACGCCAGGGAGAGTTAAAACGAATTGCTTATGTCTTGGGAACGAATTGCTTATGTCTTGGGAACGAAGTCTGTTGGAGTGGATCCCAAGCGTTTCTGGTCTAGCATAGTCGCAAAACTGAAATTTTAGGTCGGTGCCACAGGAAATTGGTCCAACTTGTTTTTGTTCCGGTCGGAACAGAAACAACGATTACGTAACTTCTAACACTCCACTCGTCGTATGGCACCGCGACAGGCCCACAAAAATTTTTTCCTCTCACCAGACTTCCCTAGCAACCTGAGGAATTTAATTAAAAAGTGTCAAAATTGCGTCACATATTCCCCCGCGCATTTTAATATTTCCCGGAAAAGCAGCTGTAACTTGCAGCTCGACCAGCATACCATCCGGCTTAGCTGTGGAGTTCTGCTTATGTATGGAGTTCTGCTTAGGTTGTGGCTCTGATCTTCCATCAGAGTCTAGATATGTCCGTAGGCTAGTTGCATCTCCTTTAACCCATCCTCATAGCCTAATTTGTGAGCAGCAAAGTTTGCTGCTGCAGTGATGGCAGCCTCAGAAAAGCTTCTCTCCTCCAGATTGCGCCGCAAGTAGCTGTAATCTTACATTACAGGTAAGAGTCTCCCATGCTTGAAGAAGAAAAAAAGAACCGTATAATGACGCATTATAATGACGTCCCATGACGAATGTACCAAGGAATGTGCTAAAACCGCCACCCCAAAATCGGAAGTCTACCTCGGAGGAGCTATAGCGGCGCTGGTTATTTCACCGTCTTTAACCGATTGTTGCAGCAGTTTAGCAGTGCTTTAGGAGAAGCTGGAACCGGGTATGGCTTTAATAGGTATATGTCAATTACTAAACTAATTCTCCAAGCGCTACTGTTTTTTTTAATTTGTAGCTGTATTCAATTTTTCAACAACCGCTTCATTTGGTTTGTGGTAAATGAAGAAGACTTGCAGTACTACATTCAGTGCTCAATGAATTTAAAAATGTGCCAGGTAATCTAAGAAGAAGAGTCTTCTGGTTCATCTGCCATAAGTTTCCTTCTTTTCTGGTAATTCTTAGGAGCTGGTCTCAGGCAAACCAAGGAGGGATCTGATGCCAACTGGTGCTCCTTCATTATGTATTTTAGCCTATCCACTTCACTAGGAATTCCCTGGTGAGTCCTCTCCAATTTCATAAAATGCTGATGAATAGATTCTGCGCCTTGTTCTCCCATAAGACCTGCTCCAACACGCCAGCATTTCACCCACGGAATAACAAGCTCTTCCATGATGTGCATTTTAGGGAGCACAGTAGCTGTGGGGAACTTTTCACGATAGAACTTCATGAAGTTTTCGATGCTGCGTTCTAATTTAAAAATAAAAGGTAGAATTTATAAGTAATAGTTAGAGCATAAGCGCTTGGGTACTGGTGCATTTAGTGCACTGAAGCCCAAGGGCCGTAGGCCGAGGGCTTTGTGCACTAAATCCACCAGTACCTAAGCGCATGCTCTAACTATTTTAGATCCCGTTTACCCAGAGGCCTGCCCAGTTTCCACTAGCAACTTTGTTTATCAGCATTTTCGGTGTCAAGCGAATTCTTCCGAATTCTTCCGTGTTTCCGGCCCAAAATTAAAATTCAATTAAAATTCAATTGAAGCGCGCCAGAAAGTTTACTTTAGCAAGTTTACTTTAGCATTTGTAGCTGCCAGCTGTTATCTCCAGATCTAACTCTACCTGGGCTGCTCTGCAGTAAGCAGTAAAGCAGCTAGCTATGGTAAATTCCTGTGGTACCAGAGCCGCAGGAGAGTTATATGATAGGGCTGGTCCCGTATAGTTGGATAATATGAGAGAGTAGTAGACCCTCCCATATCCGGCCTCACATAACCTGCTCCCTGCTTTATCCAGCCTATTCTATTAAACTAAAACTCAAAAATAGCAATACCCCAAGGGTTGTTAGTATGCACAGTTCATATACCTAAAGGCAAAAAATAGTGCACACTTACCAAGTTAGTACACCTAGTAACAATATAGCAACGGGTTCTAAATATATTATATTAATATGATATATTGCCTTACCAAGATGGTTTATGACAGAGTTGCTCATGTAAGATGAGGAATTATATCCTTTATGGCATTCATGGAAGAGAGAGAAAGTGGTAGTGAATGTGGTGATTGTGTCATCTACATTAGGCTGGAGTGTCTGAGGGAATGTGGAGCTGATTTGTTTCAAATTATGAAACAATATCTTGATGCTTAAGATTACAGGTGTGTTACAGATTTTTTAGCATTACATAAAAATTATATAATACCTGCAATAGCTTGTGGACATGATTACCCACAAATGTTTCCCCTGGTATGATTGCCGCTTAACATTAAGAGATTGGAGGCTCTTATCCAGTGAAGAAAATAGTTCTCCACTAGAAACGTCAAAGTTTTTTCTGATTGTGTCTTCCAGTTTAGATGCTTCAGTCATTTATTCGTATTGGACATAGTGAGTCTATACTGTGTGACAAATAAGCTTATATTTACCTTGATCTTAATATTCTTCTCTATTTCAGCTAACTCTGCCTTCAGACTGTCCTCAAGCTCGTTAGTACCACCAGAGTTTGAGGTCAATACGCAGTAAGTGAGCATTTCTGAGAGAACAGAGCCATACTTCTTTTGAAGCTCAATTTCTGCTCTCACAGAAGACAACTTTTGGATGTTACTACAGTGACCACCAACAGAATGGCTAGCACCACAGACTTCCAAGGAACGCTTGAAATCCAATTCCTGGCAACTGTTTTCCAGAAGCTTCCAAATTCTGTTGAAGATACCCAGGGAGAGGTGCAATTCAGGTATGCATACCTTAAAGATCATATGTAAAAACGAGGTGATAAATTTTATCTTAATTTTGTAAAGATCTATCGGCTTACGTGAGTGAGGGGAATGTTTAATAGTATGTCACCAATGACATTGTTGTAGTTCTTAGCCACCTTTAAATTTCCTTTTCCAGCCGTCATAAATCTTAGGTGGTCGTCTTTCAAACTTTCCAGTGTCCTTAGTGGAAAGGAGCCTCTGGAACTTGGTGACTCAACCAACTTAGAGTGGGAATCAAACACCAAAGGCAGTTGTGACGTCCTAGTTCCAAATGTAAGTTACTGATTTATGTACAAAGCAATAAGTGACAGACATACCACTCGCACCACTCAGTCCATACATTTTGCAGAGATACTCGTAGTCACCTGACTGAAAGAGTTGCACTGTGTATCCCCTGCATAAAGTTATTTTATTCAATTAAAAGCACATCTATTTACATGACAATTTACTTCAGATTCATTCCCTGTGCCTCAGTCACATGCTCCTTATACATGCACAGGGCTGTGTGCAAGTTCAAGGTGGAGTCTCCTGCCTTAAACACAGAAAGAACTCTTGTGTTCTTCATGGAGTTCGGAGTACTGGTATTCACAAGCTGAAGGTTCAGCTTAAAGCTACCATGACCCTTGTCCCCACCAAGTTTCAGCCACAGCTCACTCTCCGGAATCACTCCATGGTGCCATGTCAACCCCGAATCAGATCTAGTGGTAAATAGTAGAAATATTTATAATATATCACCAGTTTAGTAGTTGTTGTTTATTGTTTGTTTTTTCGTGTATGTTTTGTGCTAGATTTCCTAAGAAATAAGGACAAACCTTTGGTGCCTGTCTACTATGTCACCAATCACTTTCATTAAATTGGGGAAGTACTTCCTTCATTTCCTCCAACCCAGAACTAGTGGAAACAGAAAACGGGGCTTTCTCTGCTACCAAGTCATCGCCAGCTATCTCTTTGGCAAGCACTCTCTGCTTCCCTTCACTAGCAATAGAGACGCTGAAGGTCTTGAACCACCTAAGATATTTACTGGGTAAGGACTAAAAATTTAAATTTTGAAATATATTCACCTCCGAAGTATCCTCAGCTTATTCCAAGGAATCCCGAGGTCTGCCGTCATTGCCAGAGCATGGTTAGTAGAGATTGTGATGGGAAGGCAGGCCTGGCCAAGAAGGGCTTCTCGTTCCTCTTTAGTCAGTGAGTTCACTTCTGCCGCAAGCTGTGATGAGCTCTCTCCCCCACTTGTGAGATCTCTAACTGATCTCAGAACGTCAGTCCTGCGGCTCACTGTTCTTTTGCTGGCACTACTACTACCAACTCGAGGAACTGAGACTTGTACCAAGGTAATAGGCTGAAAATGATGTGTTATACATATTTAATTTTTTAAAATTTGTTAACCCTAACCTGACCACCAGTGATCATTTTGGCAGCCGACGCAGATGACTGTCCTTCCTCACTTATCAAGGCACGGCGCACAAGCTGGTGTGTAGCCTTCACTTCAGCCAATGTTGCTGGAGACGTGGATGGCTTACTGATACCTGTCGTAAAGTTACCTTGGATGGTGAGTTGATATCTTCACTGTAAACTTTACAGTGTCCTGCTAGGTGCATGCTGTAATTTTTAACCATTACTTGATTGTTGCAGTTTTTACACAAGAAATTACTACTTCTTCTAGCAGTGACAGTAGAATTGTGGATGGACGACTGATTGTTGAGCAATCAAGTGTGTGCTGCTTGCAGCAACAAGGACATTGCAGAGAATAGTCCGTGCAAATGGACTCACACAAGCAAGTACAGCAAACGAGATTGTCACATGCGAGTTGGATGGGTCTGTTCAACAAGCGCTGGCAGATGGAACAGGTAAGTTTGCTTGTTACTGGAGATGGTGAAAACCTTGGGTGTGGGTCTTCTGAAGGCATTGAAATGGAGTCAATGGAGTTAATGAATCCAATGACGTCCCTAGAAGATTCACCACATGGTCTGCCTCTGTTCTTGGTGGACTTCTTGTTCTTCCCACCTCCCCTAGCCAGCTTGCTGAAATGTTGGCAGACCTTTATATATTAGATAAATTAAGTGGAACTTAAAATTGATTTTTAAGAAAAAAATTTTTATTCTTAATATTCTTTTTTTTTTTCTTACCAGTTAATTTTCACTAGCATTATTATTATTATTATTATTATTATTATTATTATTATTATTATTATTAATACTGGTACTATTTTTTTAATTAATACTTCCTTACAGTACAGTTTTCATCTTGATGAGGTGTCCACTCCATGAGTACAAACTTAGGGAAAGGAAGTCCACTCTCTTTGGCCCTCTTTGCTCTACTCATCCTCAGAAAGTAAGAATTGCAGAAGTTCCTTGGCAAATACTCTTCCTCTGCTGCTGGAATTTGGAGCCCAACTACGGTGACAAGGTCATCTCTATGATCTGTGCAGGCATATACTGGCTGTGTCTTCTTTCCCTTAGATTTATTCAACCTGTTTCCACAAACCCTACAGTGCTTCTCAATCTGCTCAATGTGATGATCCATCAGAATTACTGTATTTTAATACCACACTGCAGTAACTACACCTAAGCTAGTTCCAGAAGAAGCCCTACAAAAAGGTCACAAACTGACCTCGTGGAGATCGCGGTGTGAAAATTGGAATAGGAATTTCATACTAATAGCCCCAATTGCTGACAGAATTGGAGTTGAACTGCTAGAGTATGAGGAATGGAAGTTTAAAGTAAGTAATAAAAAAAGTACCCCCTCATGAATATATTAATGAGGTTACCGTAAATCTGATAGCGCGCGACTATTAAGCGGTAAGTGCCACGCAAAAACAACTGTCGCGTAACGGAAATATGGGTATCCTGCGTAACCCATATTTCCAGAAATATTGGTATCCCGCCATAAATTTGGATAGAAAGACGTTATGTGCAGAACGGCCGACCCTCACCTTTGACCTCACGCAATGTCTTTGCGCGCGCTCTTGGTGCCAGCTTTCACCTTCGACCTCTGTGGAAGTTGTCCTTGGTGACCCTGCAAGATTGAAGTAGGTGGTGGTTGGTGTGGTTGGCTAGGCTGCATTTTGTGCTCTTGGTGGGTGATGATAACGGAAGAGAGGACTATGACTTAATTAGCCTAGACCAGATGCAGTAGAATTCAGTGTTGGGTCAAGCCCTGTAATTAAGAGCTTAAGTCCAAGCTCAAACCTTTATAGATTTTTAGAGCTTAAGCTCAAGCCCAAGCCCATCAATTTCGAATCGGACTTAAGTCCAAGCTCAAGTCTTTATTTAAAGGCTTAAGTCCAAGCTCAAGCTCTATTCAGAAGTTGAAATTCTTTATTATTCATTTTATTCGTGAAAGAACATTGAAAAATTACATAATTCAATAAACAAAAAGGAAATGACTTTATTAATAAAAGTTACTAATATTTGATCTAATAGACTCACAATATAGCTTTTGCATTATGCACAATTCAGCAGCTAAGCACATCTTAGTATTAGTACAGTTATATTACCTTAACGTGTCTTAGCTGAACTTCACAAGTTATTCCATCATATGATGTTGCAATTCCCTCAAAAGTTGTTTGCACTTAGCTTATCAATGCATTTACTAGATAGCTGAGCTAATAACAATATATATTTTTCACTTACCTGGCTGTGACTAATAGCCTATTAGGAAAATGGGAAAGTGTTATTGTCTACTAATATTGATTCTTTGCTTCCATTCAGCAAACAACTATCAATCAATTGAGCTTAAGCTCAAGCCCAATATTTTGAGCTCAAGCTCTTGACCATTTTTATGAAATGGGCTTCAAGCCTCTTCAAGCCCTTGACAAACCTGGGCTTAAGATAAAAAAAGCTTAAGCTCAACTGGGCTTGACCCAACACTGGTAGAATTCCTGATCACCATGTTGTTAAAGACATATCATGGCAATGGTGAAATATTGTCAATTGCCCAAATTATAGCTTCAATACAGTGTTGTCGTTTTATTTGTTTGTTTGTTTGTTTTGTTTTTGTTTTTTTCATACAAATTGATCTACATGTATTGCTGCCAGAAAAGTGTGAGCATGGGTGAGGTAACTACTTTTTTGATCATTTACTGGTATTAGCAATCACGAGTGGTTATTTTTAATAGGCTAAAAGTATTGTGTATATGTATACCAATGTATTAAGGATTCTTACATTGCTGTGCAAAGTGTCCCTGCACTACCATGTTTGTTCGGCTATACATATAATTTTAATATTTGCTACTTATATATTGTTTCTGTAGCATATATGTTTAGTCCAGAAAGCTGGAGAGAAGATTTAGCTAGCTAATTTCAGTATTTGCACATTAAAAAAAATAATTCTTCTATTTTATTCTTATACATTTAAAATTGCACATAGAAAAATAGCCAGCATCTATAGCTACAGACAAAAAAGTGTCCAATAAGTAAGGTAAAAAAAATAAAAAAACGGACTAAATATGAAAGAACTGATTTAAAGTATTATCTTCCATTTTTGGCCTGCTTGAAAATGTATTGTTAAAATTGCCACTAGTTTTCACATTTGATGCTCTTTGTTTCTGTACCTCTGCCCATGCATGTGTATTGCACGTTGTTTGAGGTCATCATGGTAGAGAAGATTTCCTTCAAGTTTTCACTCGTTAACTTCTCTCATGTAGTATTCTTTTCCCCTCTCAAATTCTGTCTGTCTTCTATTCCAAGTTTGTGAAGATATAGTTTATAACTATATAGTATCACGTAGCCAGACCCTTTACCAATCACCTTGCATAGCAATTGGTAAAGGGTCTGGCTAAGTGAGACTGTAATGACTTTTCTCTCTGCTTCTATCTACACCACAAGCATTTCCTTTTGCTAGGACATGAGATCAATTCGTTCAAAGTAGAGGAAATAGTCTCTCTGAAGGGAACCATGATACCACTAAAAAGCTGGCAATGTCTCCAATTCGTTTCCAATAAGTGCAGTGGCATTTATGTCAACACCATCTAGAACAACTCACATACTGAAGAGACTTGATGGAACATTCGGTACAACTTGACACCAGCCAACTGTTCCATCCGTCACTAATTTACTCAGTGCTTCCTCGATTATCCAGACACCTTTGGTCAAAAGATTTAGGGAAGTGTCAAGATATGTAAAATTGTCAGGATATATGAAATTGTCAGGATATGTGAAATTGTCAGGATATGTGAAATTGTCCCAGATATGTATTAGTGGTTCAAATGATCTTGTGTTAAGTATCCCTTAACTATCCCTTAATCTTCTTGTGGGAGGGAGTCAAAGTGAGAGGTGCATGAAATCAGTCGAAATTCTTGACATGCACTTCCTTACTAGTGGACCAGAATCAGGATAACTCTAAGCCAGAATCAGGGATAACTCTAGGCCAGAATCAGGGATAACTCTAGGCCAGAATCAGGATAACTCTAGGCCAGAATCAGGGATAACTCTAGACCAGAGTCAGGGATAACTCTAGGCCAGAGTCAGGGATAACTCTAGACCAGAATCAGGGATAACTCTATGCCAGAGTCAGGGATAACTCTAGACCAGAGTCAGGGATAACTCTAGGCCAGAGTCAGGGATAACTCTAGGCCAGAGTCAGGGATAACTCTAGGCCAGAGTCAGGATAACTCTAGACCAGAATCAGGGATAACTCTAGACCAGAGTCAGGGATAACTCTAGGCCAGAGTCAGGGATAACTCTAGGCCAGAGTCAGGGATAACTCTAGGCCAGAGTCAGGGATAACTCTAGGCCAGAGTCAGGGATAACTCTAGGCCAGAGTCAGGGATAACTCTAGGCCAGAGTCAGGGATAACTCTAGACCAGAGTCAGGGATAACTCTAGGCCAGAGTCAGGGATAACTCTAGGCCAGAGTCAGGGATAACTCTAGGCCAGAGTCAGGGATAACTCTAGGCCAGAGTCAGGATAACTCTAGACCAGAATCAGGGATAACTCTAGACCAGAGTCGGGGATAACTCTAAGCCAGAGTCAGGGATAACTCTAGACCAGAATCAGGGATAACTCTAGGCCAGAGTCAGGGATAACTCTAGGCCAGAGTCAGGGATAACTCTAGGCCAGAATCAGGAATTACTCTAGGCCAGAATCAGGGATAACTCTAGGCCAGAATCAGGGATAACTCTAGGCCAGAATCAGGGATAACTCTAGGCCAGAGTCAGGGATAACTCTAGACCAGAGTCAGGGATAACTCTAGGCCAGAGTCAGGATAACTCTAGACCAGAATCAGGGATAACTCTAGACCAGAGTCAGGGATAACTCTAGGCCAGAGTCAGGGATAACTCTAGACCAGAATCAGGGATAACTCTATGCCAGAGTCAGGGATAACTCTAGACCAGAGTCAGGGATAACTCTAGGCCAGAGTCAGGGATAACTCTAGACCAGAGTCAGGGATAACTCTAGGCCAGAGTCAGGGATAACTCTAGACCAGAATCAGGGATAACTCTAGGCCAGAGTCAGGGATAACTCTAGGCCAGAGTCAGGGATAACTCTAGACCAGAGTCAGGGATAACTCTAGGCCAGAGTCAGGGATAACTCTAGGCCAGAGTCAGGGATAACTCTAGGCCAGAATCAGGAATTACTCTAGGCCAGAATCAGGGATAACTCTAGGCCAGAGTCAGGATAACTCTAGACCAGAATCAGGGATAACTCTAGACCAGAGTCAGGGATAACTCTAGGCCAGAGTCAGGGATAACTCTAGACCAGAGTCAGGGATAACTCTAGGCCAGAGTCAGGGATAACTCTAGGCCAGAGTCAGGGATAACTCTAGGCCAGAGTCAGGGATAACTCTAGACCAGAATCAGGGATAACTCTAGACCAGAGTCAGGGATAACTCTAGGAATCAGGGATAACTCTAGGCCAGAGTCAGGGATAACTCTAGACCAGAATCAGGGATAACTCTAGGCCAGAGTCAGGGATAACTCTAGGCCAGAGTCAGGGATAACTCTAGGCCAGAGTCAGGGATAACTCTAGGCCAGAGTCAGGGATAACTCTAGGCCAGAGTCAGGGATAACTCTAGACCAGAATCAGGGATAACTCTATGCCAGAGTCAGGGATAACTCGAGACCAGAGTCAGGGATAACTCTAGGCCAGAGTCAGGGATAACTCTAGGCCAGAGTCAGGATAACTCTAGACCAGAATCAGGGATAACTCTAGACCAGAATCAGGGATAACTCTAGGCCAGAGTCAGGGATAACTCTAGACCAGAGTCAGGGATAACTCTAGGCCAGAGTCAGGGATAACTCTAGGCCAGAGTCAGGGATTAACTCTAGGCCAGAATCAGGGATAACTCTAGGCCAGAGTCAGGGATAACTCTAGGCCAGAGTCAGGGATAACTCTAGACCAGAGTCAGGGATAACTCTAGGCCAGAGTCAGGGATAACTCTAGGCCAGAGTCAGGGATAACTCTAGGCCAGAATCAGGAATTACTCTAGGCCAGAATCAGGGATAACTCTAGGCCAGAATCAGGGATAACTCTAGACCAGAGTCAGGGATAACTCTAGGCCAGAGTCAGGGATAACTCTAGACCAGAGTCAGGGATAACTCTAGGCCAGAGTCAGGGATAACTCTAGGCCAGAGTCAGGGATAACTCTAGGCCAGAGTCAGGGATAACTCTAGACCAGAGTCAGGGATAACTCTAGGCCAGAGTCAGGGATAACTCTAGGCCAGAGTCAGGGATAACTCTAGGCCAGAGTCAGGGATAACTCTAGGCCAGAGTCAGGGATAACTCTAGGCCAGAGTCAGGGATAACTCTAGACCAGAATCAGGGATAACTCTAGGCCAGAGTCAGGGATAACTCGAGACCAGAGTCAGGGATAACTCTAGGCCAGAGTCAGGGATAACTCTAGGCCAGAGTCAGGATAACTCTAGACCAGAATCAGGGATAACTCTAGACCAGAATCAGGGATAACTCTATGCCAGAGTCAGGGATAACTCGAGACCAGAGTCAGGGATCACTCGAGGCCAGAGGCAGGAAACTCTAGGCCAGAGTCAGGATAACTCTAGACCAGAAATCGGGGGATAACTCTAGGACCAGAGTCCAGGGAAACTCGAGACAAGAATCAGGGGGATAACTCTAGGCCAGAGTCAGGGATAATTAGACCCGAGTCCAGGATAACTCTAGGCAGAGTCAGGGATAACTCTAGGCCAGAGTCAGGATAACTCTCAGGCCCAGAGTCAGGGGATAACTCTAGGCCAGGGTCAGGGATAAACTCTAGGCCAGACAGGGATTTAAACGCTAGGCCAAGAGTCAGGGAAATCTAGGCCAGAGCAGGGATAAACTCAGACCAAGAATCCAGGGACTGGATAACTCGAGGCCAGAGTCAGGGAGAACTCGAGGACCAGAGTCAGGGGATAACCTCTAGGCCAGAGTCAGGGATAACTCTAGGCCAGAGTCAGGATAACTCTAGACCAGAATCAGGGATAACTCTAGACCAGAATCAGGGATAACTCTATGCCAGAGTCAGGGATAACTCGAGACCAGAGTCAGGGATAACTCTAGGCCAGAGTCAGGGATAACTCTAGGCCAGAGTCAGGATAACTCTAGACAAGAATCAGGGATAACTCTAGACCAGAGTCAGGGATAACTCTAGGCCAGAGTCAGGGATAACTCTAGACCAGAATTAGGGATAACTCTAGACCAGAATCAGGGATAACTCTAGGCCAGAGTCAGGGATAACTCTAGGCCAGAGTCAGGGATAACTCTAGGCCAGAGTCAGGGATAACTCTAGGCCAGAGTCAGGGATAACTCTAGGCCAGAGTCAGGATAACTCTAGGCCAGAGTCAGGGATAACTCTAGGCCAGAGTCAGGGATAACTCTAGACCAGAATCAGGGATAACTCTAGGCCAGAGTCAGGGATAACTCTAGGCCAGAGTCAGGGATAACTCTAGGCCAGAGTCAGGGATAACTCTAGGCCAGAGTCAGGGATAACTCTAGGCCAGAGTCAGGATAACTCTAGACCAGAATCAGGGATAACTCTAGACCAGAGTCGGGGATAACTCTAAGCCAGAGTCAGGGATAACTCTAGACCAGAATCAGGGATAACTCTAGGCCAGAGTCAGGGATAACTCTAGGCCAGAGTCAGGATAACTCTAGACCAGAATCAGGGATAACTCTAGACCAGAGTCAGGGATAACTCTAGGCCAGAGTCAGGGATAACTCTAGACCAGAATCAGGGATAACTCTAGGCCAGAGTCAGGGATAACTCTAGGCCAGAGTCAGGGATAACTCTAGGCCAGAGTCAGGGATAACTCTAGGCCAGAGTCAGGGATAACTCTAGGCCAGAGTCAGGATAACTCTAGACCAGAATCAGGGATAACTCTAGACCAGAGTCAGGGATAACTCTAGACCAGAATCAGGGATAACTCTAGGCCAGAGTCAGGGATAACTCTAGGCCAGAGTCAGGGATAACTCTAGACCAGAATCAGGGATAACTCTAGACCAGAGTCAGGGATAACTCTAGGCCAGAGTCAGGGATAACTCTAGACCAGAATCAGGGATAACTCTAGGCCAGAGTCAGGGATAACTCTAGGCCGAGTCAGGGAAACTCTAGACCAGAATCAGGGAGATAACTCGAGGCAAGAGTCAGGGATAACTCGGACCAGAGTCAGGATTAATCGAGGCCAGAGTCAGGGATAACTCTAGGCCAGAGTCAGGATAACTCTAGACCAGAATCAGGGATAACTCTAGACCAGAATCAGGGATAACTCTATGCCAGAGTCAGGGATAACTCGAGACCAGAGTCAGGGATAACTCTAGGCCAGAGTCAGGGATAACTCTAGGCCAGAGTCAGGATAACTCTAGACAAGAATCAGGGATAACTCTAGACCAGAGTCAGGGATAACTCTAGGCCAGAGTCAGGGATAACTCTAGACCAGAATTAGGGATAACTCTAGACCAGAATCAGGGATAACTCTAGGCCAGAGTCAGGGATAACTCTAGGCCAGAGTCAGGGATAACTCTAGGCCAGAGTCAG
>WLWD01005028.1_pt1 | contig 18336 bp, 14 predicted proteins | sample 6712731 | NCBI WGS metagenome assembly WLWD01 (sample SAMN12718690, study PRJNA576275) | sponge metagenome | isolation source: marine sponge | host: Mycale hentscheli | place: New Zealand: South Island, Marlborough, Capsize Point | collected 2014-11-01
GGGGGGGGGGGGAGCTCACAGAAGTCCACGTACGTTAAGGATCTTCTCCACCAACTTCTTGGGGATCGCTGGGAGCCTGGACCCACTGAAACCAGGCTCTGATGCGCCTGCAAGGTGGCTGGTGGCATGGTTGCTATACTGCTGTTCTTTACCCCGCTTTGATTGTCTGCCCCATACTCTCCACTTGCTGCAAATGTGAGGAGGCCCAGTGCTGCCAATTCTGCTTCCTGCTGCTCTCCTCCTGTGACACAAAGGAGGGAATAGGTGAACGTAGCTATGATCACCAGCTTGCACAGTTTCGGCCGGCATGCCCGACTACTGGCCATTAGGGTTAGCTATCCCAGGCCCTGCCCGCCCAGCCATGCATCAGTTTTCTCTTTCTCTCTTTTTTTTTTTTTTTTTTTGCCATGCAGTTATAATGCACCATCCCCCATAACCCCAGCTTGATCTGCTATACCAGGGTGCCTAGGGCCACTGCACCCAACACCTGCTTGCTCTGACATCCTGGCAACCATGGGCCACTGCACCCCCCTGCTAGATCTGACCCATCGGTACCAATGGGCCACTGGTCTGCTTGATCTCTGGCGTACTGGCATCACCCTCGCTACTGATGCCTGCATCCCACCTGCATTGCCAATGACCTTGTACTGAGCCTTGCATGTGACCCCCTGCTATATCAGCCATGCTTCCGTTCTCAACCCTATAACCTCAACACAGTTCCTACACTGCCACCTTGGTCCTATAACTAATGGGTCCCTGCCCCTTCATCTTGCTTTTTTTTTTTTTTTGGCACTACCAATACTTACTAGCCCTTGCCAACCATGGTTCCCCCCTTTTACTGCCAACCTCAAATTGCCCTGCCATTACCACTAAACCACTAATTCCCTCAACATGAATGCTCTGAATGAACACACCCTGACCATTTTCCCATTATGGCTACCATCCTAGACTAAGTGGTAGACTCCACTGTCAGTTATTATTATTATTATTATTATAATTATTATTATTATAATAATTATTATTATTATTATTATTATTATTATTATTATTATTATTATTATTATTATTATTTTGTTCATTTATTATTATTATTATTATTATTATTATTATTATTATTATTTATTATTATTATTATTACTATTATTATTATTATAATTATTATTATTATTATTATTATTATTATTATTATTAATTTTTTTTTGCACTGATAATACTTACTAGCCCTTTCCACCATGGTCCCATCCCCTCCCCCCCCCCCCCCCCCCCCCCCCCCCTTCCTCCCCCTCCCACCCCCACCTTTTGTCACCCCTTACAACAAAGCACTCTACTGGTCTCCTCCTATTACAGATTTATTATCCCTCCCCCCCCCTCCCTCCCCCCCCTTTTACTGCCAACCTCAAATTGTTCTGCCATTACCTCTAATTCCCTCAACATCCCAACATGAATGCTCTGAATGAACACACCCTGACCATTTTCTCATTATGGCTACCATCCTGGGAGACTAAGCCCTAGACTCCACTGTCAGTTATTATTATTATTATTATTTTTGCCTTGGTACACCACCCCACTGCCATAAAAACTAGTGTACCCCTTTTTTACTCTCTGCCCTTGCACCTACTGTACCGGTTCCACATAATTTCACACCCGCAGGGTGGAGGGGAAATGTTCTAACATACATCAACACTCACCGTCGGATGTTCTCACTGCTTCCTCCCCGTGACTATCCTGGGTAGCGTTCATTCCAGCGCCTCCTTGAAGTTTCGCTGCCACCCCGTCTATGATGGTCTGAAGCGTTGCCGCGCTAAGAGTCCTGTCATCGTTCTCCGCCATCGTCTCGGTTCGCCAAACTTTCTCAGGACCGTACAAAACTCTGATACGCTCCGTCTGCTCACACTGGCTGTCGCACTTGGAATGTGCTCGCTTCACGTGTGCTCCGTCTTATCCTGTGAGTGCCTATACCTTCTCACATTCCCCTGCATGTGCTTTTCTTCTCCTCCTCCCACGTTAACCCCGCTTAATGACTATTAAGCTTCATGTGAAAGAATGCTTAGTCTATACCTTTTCTGTAGATCAAGCCAAAAAAAAAAAAAAAAAAAAAAGACAGAAACAACAACAAACAAACAAAAAACAAGAGCTGTCTTAGTATGAATTTAAATCCAGCCAACTATTTCTTTTATAATATCAATTGAGTTCTCTTTAATGTGTCAACCTGGCTCTAATTTGGAGTGCTGAGTGTTGATTTCATATGTCTGCTTCTGTATGTTGTGACCCTTTAGCCAAAATGCAGCTATAATTAAAACAATGTTGTAAGAAAGAAGGGAATTAAAACATGGTGAAATATTTCATGAGCAAGCTTTGTTTTCGTTCTCTTGTGGCTCGTGATAAAAAATTAGCCTGCTCGTGAATATCTTGCCATATCATGCTCTGATGAGTGTGTCAAGTGGTTTATCCTCTACTACAGATCTTCACTGCAGTAGTTTATATAACATTAAAAATGTTTATAGTAAGAAATACAATCGCACGCCACTTGTACCAAATGTTTAAGTCACTTCTCATCTTCTCATCTTCCTCTGTTGGTTGCTTTATTTCTGTCAATGAACTGCTGTACCTCCTCGTTGTCAAGGTCAACTGTAATAGTGCCTCTGCCACCTGGATGGTTGCTATTAACTACTAGCGTATCTGATGATAATGAGCACGTGTAATACAGCACAAGATAACAATTGTGAGAGATTAATTGAGGAGGGCGTGTATAAAAGGGCATAGCCATGGACATATTTTGCAACATGTGGAAAATGGTGGCAATTAGTTTTTGTCACCAACTTCCCGAGACCATTTTAGAATGCAATACAGCAAATTAGCACACACAAAAAAAAAACTGGGAAACAACACTACTGTAAGAAATAAGTCATGAGCACCTAATATAGACGCAGCTAAATTCAACTGCACAGGATATAATGTACTGTCAGAGTGCTACTAGTTATATCCTGAGGGGCTCATCTTCAATCAAGAAGTATTTTGGCGCGCACACACACACACACGTTACTGATAGAAGCTAGACTACATTATTTTATTGTATCACTTGCAAAAATGATTATATATATTATATATAGCTGTTTGCAATTTGGGGCACTCGTATTAAACGGTAGTGTTGATCGAATTGAAAGAATAGTGAGCTATTTTGGAGGGTTCTCTTTGCATGGCTACTTTTTTAAAAGTTGAATAGAATGAGCTAGAGGTTAAAGGCCATGCCGGAGATTCTCCTATTTATACCTGGACCTAACCGAAGGAATTCAGAATGTGGTAAACAAGGCCACAGATTTCGCGCATAAAGAATAGCATTAAATTGTAATTGCGACCTCTACATTTAACAATTATGTCATGTATCAAGAAGCTAAAAATATTACCGCAAAGATATCTAGTTCAGAATGTGATATAGTTAAATATTTCAAGAGCAGGCTATCCCCCCCTCCCCCCCCCCTTACAATCGTAAGCGATTGTTGGTAATACCCCAGTTGTCATGCTGTACTCACATGAGTAAAAAACTACCACAGGTAGGTGCAAGAAATGTTTTACTCATGTGAGTACAGCATGGGTTATCATTAGATTGAAAGAAGCAAAAAAAACTAAGCAATTGGCAGCCACAGTAGACAAAAAAAGAAAAAAAGAAGCCATTCATTAACATGTTACTAAGGAGAATTTCACCACCACATAATAGTAATGCATATTAACCCTCAGTGATCATGTTTATGAGGTTTACAGTAGTCATCCAGTCATTCATTCTGTCAACAGAATTTCAGGAAGACAGCAACCACCCAGTATCGAAATCTATGGGTGATGTACATTACCAATTCAATTCCAAATGCTCTCAATATGCTTCAGAAAGGCTGAACTGGCCCATACATCATTAGGGTAATTGTGGTATAGCTTGCCTAGTTTTTGGCATAATGCTTCTACAACTAATACTGAAAGTTTACACCTATGTTGCTGTATTCATGATGTTGATATTTGTTCATTAACATGCAGTTAAGTTCTGACAAGTACAGAACATAGTACAAACTAGTTTTGCACGATTACATCCACATTGTGAAGACTTGCAATGGGTTTCACTTGAGCAGGTACACCTGATCACCTGTAGGATGTCACTGGGAGCTAGGGGAATGTCAGATGGTATTGCTATTAGCTGCAATGACTTCATATTCTGTTCTAACTTCATGAGGATCAAGTTGCAAAGTTTTGGCTTCCTGATTTGAACGCTCCATACATCAACTTTTGTTTTGGACAACATGGATGTAGTGGTTGGCTGTCCATAACATCAGCTGTCACTTGAGCATCACATCACACTAATCTGCTTGAATGTCGCCGATCATATATATGTAATTTTTTCTTTCAGCATTATCCATTTTCCTATAGGAAAAAGGAAAATGCTGAAAGAAAAATTACATTAGAAAGTCCATTGCATGCTGCCACAGTGTCACACCCAGATAGAGCATGACCAGCTATTAGTGATGGAATAATCATAATGCTTCACCACAGTAGCTTGTATATTAATACTTTTCTTTCTTTGATACTTGATGCCATTATCATTGGTATTTGTAAGAAGTAATGATAAAGTCGTAGAACATACACATCTATATTATCAGTAAGAATAGTCATATGCTTATTCTCATTGACTGCAACCAGGTATTGCTTGCTATACTACGATATTATTAGCTTCTTCATGAGTAGTGGCAATATCATGTCGTACAATGACAACCTAAAACCACAAACTGTTAATTAGCAAAAGTGCATTTTACATTTAATATCAATTTATATCAAAATGCTCAATGCTGTTGAAGGTCCAGTAAATAAATTCTTTAAATAGATGGTCTTGAGAAGCAAAAGGCACACAAAAACCTAGTATAGACAACAAAGCAAGGTTGTAGCAAAAAAGTGGATTTGGCTGCTGGACTATATTGATACTACACCAAATGAATTATTCTTTGGGTCTTTTAATAGCTAGCTAGGTACTTTATTAATGCTGAGGGTCCACACCTTTGGTGCTTAGGTTTTCACAGTTACCATTAACTTATCTTATTCTTTTGTACAGGCATGCATGCATACGTATTCGTATGACATTTTCATTTTGCAAGTCTATAGTTGCTTCTATTTTTCCACAATATACACTGTTATTATTCTATTGATCTTTTTATAAAACAAAATTTTAAAAATCAATGACACAATGATACAGTTACCAATAATACTGCAGCTATTAAAGTTTCAATGTTTTGTGTATTTTATATACTAGTTCATAAAGTAAGAAATAACAGAAATTAAAGTAATGACAAAAATACTTGCAAAAACACCAGAAGCAGAATTGCATTTGCCAGGTGGAGTGAGGTTGCAAAACTCATAAGCTGCATTTACAATATCCATATTTATTAACTTCCCTACACAGCATCCAATATCATTCTTGATGGTATTCAGAGCAGATCTGCAATCAGAACTGCAAGAATTTCCTGTGCAAGAGGATTGGATTTGAATAACAGCTTCATTAAGTGAGGCTTGATGTTGGACAAACTTTTCCTGACACTGTTCTACTGTCTGCCTGCGTCCTCGAATCTCCTCCTCCTCCTTGGTGTTCACCTGTGTTATGGTGAATGCTACGGCCAGTAGGGCAAAGAGGAAGAGAGTCTTCATGTTTCTTGTTGTAACTGACTCACTTAGTTGGTGTAGGCAGGCAGTTTTGATAGTTAGCTTAGGATTTGAAAATCTTTTGAGTTGCTCTGCTTTATCTGACTTGTACACTTCTTTTATAGCTGGAGTGAAGAGGGGTGGGGGGAATGGATTAGTTTCCTGTGTAAACTAGCTGTTGCTCTAATCAATCTGGACAAATATTAAATTACTGTAAACATTTCCTGTATAAAGGACTAGCTGCTGTTGCACAGCTCCTTACAACATTTTCATTGGTTAGAAAAGTAGTTTAGCTCTATTCAAGTTTTGTATTAAATGCTAACATAGTCAATTTTATTATTTAATTAGAGGAGAGAGGCTTTTTAGTGGTATTTCCATTTCCAGTGTCTTAGTTTATCCAATGTAACAAGACTTATGAACTCAACATTGTACTATTGTTGAAGTTACCTAGAAATTAGTTAAGAAGTAGTGCACAAACACAATTATCTATTACAGAATTCAATTCTTCTATGTCATAGATTGAAGAGAGTTTAATCCTGTAGTTGAATCCATTTTCTTGCATTCTCATTAACCCTCTGCGCACATGTGTGTGAGGGTTACAGAAGTCTGTTTTTAAGTAAGTTTGTGCCCTTGAAATTTTTGAAAAATTACTTTTTTTCTCCTTACGGTTGTGTATAAATAGATAAGAAGCTTAAAAACAAGTGAAGGCTACCTTAATAATGATAAAAAAGAAAAGAATATAGAAGTAAATGTGTATGGTTCAGTCAGATTAACAGATGACAGTATCATGACCTCTCTGCTGAAGTTTTATGATGACATTCATGCAGTTAAATAACTAAAGACAGTTTTAGTAAGTACATGTATGTTTTAGGAGCTGCTGTACCATTAGAGAAAAAAAATTTAAATCATTTTTCTCAATTAGCCATTAAATTATTTTTTCATTCTCTAAAAAAAAAAGTAAGCTGTGATCAGTGAAGTGATGATTGTTATTTTAAAATTTTAGGGAACTGGTGAGCTTATTTTAGTAACTGCCACATGAAGGAATATGTTTCATGTAATGCTGCTATTGCAGTCAAACTTCTCATTCTCACTCATGTAGTCTCTTCACTTTACAATTTATCACATACTTTCCAGGAATGACCTTGTATCTTCACTACGTCTCAAGTCACTCATTATCTTATTCACCTCTTCACAACACTGGGTCTTGATGTATCAGCTCTGACTTATTCTCGAGTTATTAAGATTTAGTCAGTTAATTTCTGTATCTCTTTGAGGAATGGCTGGAATGTGCTAGCAACAAAGATTATGTGTGCTCATGTGTGTGCACATGTGTTAGGATGCATGCAGATACCTTTTACAATTTTAGTAGCTAGCTAAGAGTTACATGTATTACTGCACAGTCTTGTTGCTTCTGGTAGAAGGTTTTCAAGGTCACTTAGCAACCACTCATAAAGCAAGCTACAGCTTTGGCCCCTTTTCTTTCAACATTAGAAAGCTTTTGTAGGCCTTTCACTTTTCAACAGACCGAAATAAGAAGAAAAAAAAAAGTTACAGCTTTTGTCACTAAAAGCATTCACACATTAAAATGACCTAAAATAGGCTACAACTTTGGCCCTTTTTCTTTCAACATTAGAAAGCTTTAACATGCACGGTCCTGCTTGATGTACCAAGTTTTTCAAATATGGTATCATATTTTTGTCCGTTCCGTCTTTTCTATTTCAATTCCTTATTGAACTAATTACATCAGCCAGCCTTTAATCTCCCCTTCATTCTATTTTCTTGACTGTAATATCAATTTATTGCAATTATTTTTTTTCACTTCACGTATGAAGTTATTTTTGTCATTTCCTTGATATTCTATTTTCATATCATCAGTTTGGTTTCACCGAGGAAGGCTCTTCTGGAGCAATAATGCTACACTAAGAGAGAATTAACTTTTTAATTGCATGAACCATTTTTGTCATCCTTACACCCCACTCATAGCCCATACTCATTAAGAAGTTTAAACAAAGTTAAGCACAGGAAAGGGGTCATCATAGATATAGAACTTATAATAATACCAAATTTTCTGAATTCTAATAGCCAATATAATATGTTAATTGAAACTTACCCAATGTTTCAATTTCTTTGCTAATTTTAAAAATTTAGCCTAACACAGATAAAAGAGGATTAGTGAATCAACCAATTCTAAGAAGATAATATTTTGACCTAGATATATAAAGTGTATACTAGTATGGAAAGCCCAGCCACATGAAAGGGTGTCCTCCTAGACAGGTCAACCAAGCTGGCAAAGAAGTGAAGTGAAGTGTTCCCGGTGGACATGTCCCAGGGAGTTCATAAAACTATTTTAGATGCATGTTTTTGTGTCTTCCCGAATTATGTTTTTGAGAGTTAATTTTGTTGTCAGGCTTGTCAGCAGGTCTGCCCAGTATTCAGTTTCACACCTTGCTCTTGCTCTTTACCCTTTTCTCTCTGTGTATGTTTATTGTAAGGCGTGTGACTTAGTTTTGTGAAGATGTTTGGTGCTTTGGCCAGCCGGGTAGTTTTTGTGAAGATGTTTGGTGCTTGAACTAGCCTTTTAGCTGAGATTTGACAACCACACATTGAGAATAGCTGTAGGGCCAAAACTGGGTACAACAATCATAGCACCCGATATTTATGACACTATACAGTGTTTCATACAGGGGGGGGGGAGCCCTGGGATCTCCCCCCCCAAACCTCTGATCTCCCCCCCCAAACTCATTTCTTTACACAAACTTTTATAATAAAATAATATACCAATTACAGTCTAACGCCTATTTTTTTCTTTAAAAATGTCCAGAATTTCATTAAAATTAACTTCACTTAAGTCTGGGCCTTCAATGGCAACTCATAAGGTGAGTGAGTCAAGACAAGCGATTCCTTAGCCCGGTCTTTATCATCTTCATGTGACTAAACGATTTTCGACAGTTGCTGTTCCAACTGGAAGTGCTAGTAAAATTTTGGCCAGATTATAAACTTCTGGGAAAATTTCACTGAAAATTCTCCCCCCCCCAAACTGAAAATCCTGTATGAAACCCTGCTATATATACAATAGCTTTCCAAATAAAATAATATATTTGATAATAATCAATTATTTCATACGTTATTGGATTATTATAAATCCTTTTTATTTTTGTTTATCAGTTTGGTTTCACTGAAAAATTGCAATAATACTACAGTAAGGAAAGCTAACAATATTAGTCTATTTAAAAACGACGTTTAATGGATAGAATTCCTTTGTATGCTCTTATAACAGTTGTAACTTACTGCATTCTTTTGTTGCCACTTATTTGGGAATCTATTAACTGTGGTCAGATCTGGCATTTCTTTTTTTTTGGCATATTTGCAGAAGCGCTGGAAGCAGAATTCCATTTGCATATTTTTGGCGGATGTTGCAAAACTTATAAACCTTTTTTACAGTATCCAACCATGCTATACAGCATGAAATATTTTTATTAATTTTATCCAAACTAAATCTGCACAGAGACTTGCAAGACGTTTTGCATGCACAAGTTTCGGATGTTATCAAAAGCCATAACATCAACTTTGACTTGATGTTGGGCAACCTCATTGTCACACAGTCCTGCTGCCTGCCTGCATCTCTGAATCTCCTCCTACTCCTCAGTGTTCACCTGTGTTGTTATGGTGAATGCTACTGCCAGTAGGACAAAGAGGAAGATAGTCTTAATGTTGCTGTTGTGGCCTGCTCACTTGGATGCAGTTTTTTGGAATTTTTATTTTTTTATTTTTAGAAGTATAGGATCTAAATTGCCATACTCAATTAGAAATTTCACTTCTTTTTTTTATATAGCTGGAGTAAAGAGGGGTGGGGTGGGAGGTTGAATGTTGGGGAATTCATGAACTATTTCCTGTAGAATGTTAACTGTAAGCACTTCCTGTTAGCAGGCATCCAGATTCCAGAAACAAGTGACAATAGGCTACTTACCAGAATGCTCCAGAATGTTGTATATATTGGAAGTTGTTTTAGCTACTATTCTTTTTGTTGGCAATGACTATAAATAATTTATGGATGCAGCTAACTAATTCCTGTGTCTTGGCTTTGGTGACATTGTGATTGAAATAAAAATACAAAAAATAAAAAATAAAAAGGATGAAAACTAGTAATAAAAACATTAAAAATGTAAAAAATTGGGGATTTAGGGTTACCCAAAAAGTATCAGAACTAGCAAAGTTTGCAATTACTCTAGAAAAGGTCACTTGTCTGATATGACGATTCTCATTGCCTCTTTCAAATAATGGTCATTTACTTATTCAATAAATCAGTTTTAGGATGTATTAGAGATGTAGAATCATCGCATGGGGCCATGACTAGTCTTGTTTCCATACTTTTTAGTGCAGTTGTGACTTAGCAATTGCATTAAAATTCGGTGCAAAATTTTCTCCACTCTTCCTTCTTCCTCCCCCCCCCCCCCCCCCCCCCCCCCCCCCCCCCCCCCCCAACCAAGAGCCCAAAAGAAGGGAAGGGAATCAACCCTAAATTTTCTGCTTTTAGGTCCAGACATTATTGTGCCAAACTAGTGATATTCTTCTTGTTACTATATAAATTATAAGAGACACCCATTATACAAAATTTGTAGAATTGCAAGATGACAAGCTCATGTCTCTGTTGTCATGTGCGTTGGAAAATGAAGCAGTACAGTGATAAGACTATTAAAACAACAATATTAAATGGTTGTTGGGAGCCACTCTAAAAAGTTTAAGAATGTCACATGGAGGTTAATAAAGTTGCTTCACGTGCAATTAATCAGTTAAAAATACATGTCTCATTCTTTGACTTAAAAACACACACACTTATATATACACATACACACATACTCACACACATACACATACACACACACACACACACACTAGCTCTCTGACACAAATAAATTATCTATACCCAGCACTTCTCCACTACTTACACCTGTTTCTACTTGTTCTCTGTCCAGCACTGTTGCCATACTAAATTTTTTTGTTTATTTTATTTTTTCACTCCAAGTACTCCAGTCAAGACTGTCTTGTGTGTGTGTGTGTGTGTGTGTATGTGTGTGTGTGTGTGTGTGTGTGTATGTGTGTGTGTGTGTGTGTGTGTGTGTGTGTGTGTGTGTGTGTGTGTGTGTGTGTGCACTCTTGCTTGTGTCCTACCAGCCCCACCAGTCCACCCAGCTAGCTGTGATTGGGCACCTGGCATTTGCTGGGGTGCAAATTCATGGCCTTTTCTCATGAAGCAGTAATGGTCCAGGTGGGGCCTGTGTGTGCCCACACCACTTGCTGTGAAGAAAGGCCTGTTCTCCTGCAAGTTCCTAGCTGGCTCACTGTGCACCTTAGTGCATAGGCATCCTATCTCTGCCAGGTGGGGTGACCATCTAGCAGGCAACAAGATAATTTGCATTTTGCATTTTTGTGTGTGCAATGTCTGAAGAATCTGAGGCAGAAGAAAGTAGCCAGTATAGATCAGGTACAGCTCATCAGCTGAAATATTTTACAGTTGTTTTTTTTTTTACTGCAGGCACAAAAAATGGGGGTCAGCCCTAAATAGGGAGTCCCAATATACAGTATGTATATATTTTTTCCCTTTTTTTTTTCTTTCTAAGCTCAACTGGTATGTTGTTCTGGGAAAAGGGGAATATATTATCAGTTAAGCATTGCTTGAGTGGGATGTGGTGTGGTTTTTGCTTGGTGGGTGGGTAGGGGTTGAATTCTGCTGGCGTGCGCATGATCAGTAGCTACTTAGCGGTTAGATTTGTCACCTGCTATCAGTATTGTTTTATCATGGAACCGGAACCAATGGCAGAACAAGTGAGTAGATTTATTTAGGAGAAGAATTGTATCAGTTGTGATGTATCAGTTGTGATATATTGTGTTAGAATGGACCAATTTGTATATATTTTCCTTTTACCCAGAACACAATTACACATTCCTCTATCATCAAATCTTGATAAGAACAGAAATGCATTGTTGAGGAATTCTGAGAAAATATGTAGTGCTAGTGGCCACACCACCACAACCCCACCAAACAGGGTTGGGAATTATGCTCTCTATTTATTATTACTATGATAGCAATACTCATCATTTTAGTGATTGTGCTACTTGAAACCTCTTATTATGCTCACATTATGCTTGTAGACAGAGTCCAAAGGTCACCTCAACCACTTTCACAACTATATAAATCCTTGTACACATGCCTAATCTGAATCCTGATATGGACACTGTTGATATGTGAGTTAGTGATCTGTAGCAACACAGTACTGGGTCTGATGATATTGCCTACATAGAGGGTATTTAGTAGCTAATCTAAAAAATAAGTCTCAAACCCAGTTTCTGGAAGACTACGTCAACTTGTCAATTTATCACTGGGTACAGAACATTAAAAACTAATTTTTTCAACAACAAACTACCTCATAAATACACAAACTGGCATATTGATAATCACTTATTATGCTCAAAATTATGCAGTGCCTGCTTAGTGCACAGGCAGCAAGAGAATTTGCAATTTTTTTGCATAAGTTATGTCTAGTCAGGTCATTGTTAGTTTTCAGCCAATATGGTATTTCATAATGACACCAGCTTTTTTTTTTTAAAACGACTAGCTATAATTAAAAACTGCACCACACTCTCATTATAATATTGATTTTTTGAAAAAAAAACTTTTTAAAATAATCAACAGACAAAATGACTTAGTAATACTACATATTAAAGTTCGTGTTTTGTCTAAAACTAATTCATACTCTCTGCCCTCGCACCTACTGTACCAGTTTCACACCCGCAGGGTGGAGGGGAAACGTTCTAACATACATCAACACTCACCGTCGGATGTTCTCACTGCTTCCTCCCCGTGACTATCCTGGGTAGCGTTCATTCCAGCGCCTCCTTGAAGTTTCGCTGCCACCCCGTCTATGATGGTCTGAAGCGTTGCCGCGCTAAGTGTCCTGTCATCATTCTCCGCCATCGTCTCGGTTCGCCAAACTTTCTCAGGACCGTACAAAACTCTGATACGCTTCGTCTGCTCACACTGGCTGTCGCACTTGGAATGTGCTCGCTTCACGTGTGCCCCGTCTTATCCTGTGAGTGCCTATACCTTCTCACGTGCCCCTATTCCCCTGCGCGTGCTTTTCTCGTCGTCCCTGCCCCCGCCTTTCCTCCTCCCACGTTAACCCCGCTTAATGACTATTGTTATTAAGCTTTATGTGAAAGAATGCTTAGTCTATACCTTTTCTGTAGATCAAAAAAAAAAACAAAAAAAAAAAAAAGACAGAAACAACAACAAACAAACAAAAAACAAGAGCTGTCTTAGTATGAATTTAAAACCAGCCAACTACTTTTTTTATAATATCAATCAAGTTCTCTTTAATGTGTCAACCTGGCTCTAATTTGGAGTGCTGAGTATTGATTTCATATGTCTGCTTTTGTATGTTGTGACCCTTTAGCCAAAATGCAGCTATAATTAAAACAATGTTGTAAGAAAGAAGGGAATAAAAACATGGTGAAATATTTCATGAGCAAGCTTTGTTTTCGTTCTCTTGTGGCTCGTGATAAAAAATTAGCCTGCTCGTGAATATCTTGCCATATCATGCTCTGACGAGTGTGACAAGTGGTTTATCCTATACTACAGATCTTCACTGCAGTAGTTTATATAACATTAAAAATGTTTATAGTAAGAAATACAATCGCACACCACTTGTACCAAATGTTTAAGTCACTTCTCATCTTCTCATCTTCCTCTGTTGGTTGCTTTATTTCTGTCAATGAACTGCTGTACCTCCTCGTTGTCAGTGCCTCTGCCACCTGGATGGTTGCTATTAACTACTAGCGTATCTGATGATAATGAGCACGTGTAATACAGCACAAGATAACAATTGTGAGAGATTAATTGAGGAGGTCGTGTATAAAAGGGCATAGCCATGGACATATTTTGCAACATGTGGAAAATGGTGGCAATTAGTTTTTGTCACCAACTTCCCGGAGACCATTTTAGAATGCAATACAGCAAATTAGCACACACAAAAACCCCTGGGAAACAACACTACTGTAACTGTAAGAAATAAGTCATGAGCACCTAATATAGACGCAGCTAAATTCAACTGCACAGGATATAATGTACTGTCAGAGTGCTACTAGTTATATCCTGAGGGCTCATCTTCAATCAAGAAGTATTTTGGCGCGCACACACACACACACGTTACTGATAGAAGCTAGACTACATTATTCTATTGTATCACTTGCAAAAATGATTATATATATTATATATAGCTGTTTGCAATTTGGGGCACTCGTATTAAACGGTAGTGTTGATCGAATTGAAAGAATAGTGAGCTATTTTGGAGGGTTCTCTTTGCATGGCTACTTTTTTTTAAAGTTGAATAGAATGAGCTAGAGGTTAAAGGCCATGCCGGAGATTCTCCTATTTATACCTGGACCTAACCGAAGGAATTCAGAATGTGGTAAACAAGGCCACAGATTTCGCGCATAAAGAATAGCATTAAATTGTAATTGCGACCTCTACATTTAACAATTATGTCATGTATCAAGAAGCTAAAAATATTACCGCAAAGATATCTAGTTCAGAATGTGATATAGTTAAATATTTCAAGAGCAGGCTATCCCCCCCTCCCCCCCCCCCTTACAATCGTAAGCGATTGTTGGTAATACCCCAGTTGTCATGCTGTACTCACATGAGTAAAAAACTACCACAGGTAGGTGCAAGAAATGTTTTACTCATGTGAGTACAGCATGGGTTATCATTAGATTGAAAGAAGCAAAAAAAACTCTAAGCAATTGGCAGCCACAGTAGACAAAAAAAGAAAAAAAAAAGAAGCCATTCATTAACATGTTACTAAGGAGAATTTCACCACCACATAATAGTAATGCATATTAACCCTCAGTGATCATGTTTACGAGGTTTACAGTAGTCATCCAGTCATTCATTCTGTCAACAGAATTTCAGGAAGACAGCAACCACCCAGTATCGAAATCTATGGGTGATGTACATTACCAATTCAATTCCAAATGCTCTCAATATGCTTCAGAAAGGCTGAACTGGCCCATACATCATTAGGGTAATTGTGGTAAAGCTTGCCTAGTTTTTGGCATAGTGCTTCTACAACTAATACTGAAAGTTTACACCTATGTTGCTGTATTCATGATGTTGATATTTGTTCATTGTAACATGCAGTTAAGTTCTGACAAGTACAGAACATGGTACAAACTAGTTTTGCACGATTACATCCACATTGTGAAGACTTGCAATGGGTTTCACTTGAGCAGGTACACCTGATCACCTGTAGGATGTCACTGGGAGCTAGGGGAATGTCAGATGGTATTGCTATTAGCTGCAATGACTTCATATTCTGTTCTAACTTCATGAGGATCAAGTTGCAAAGTTTTGGCTTCCTGATTTGAACGCTCCATACATCAACTTTTGTTTTGGACAACATGGATGTAGTGGTTGGCTGTCCATAACATCAGCTGTCACTTGAGCATCACATCACACTAATCTGCTTGAATGTCGCCGATCATATATATGTAATTTTTTCTTTCAGCATTATCCATTTTCCTATAGGAAAAAGGAAAATGCTGAAAGAAAAATTACATTAGAAAGTCCATTGCATGCTGCCACAGTGTCACACCCAGATAGAGCATGACCAGCTATTAGTGATGGAATAATCATGATGCTTCACCACAGTAGCTTGTATATTAATACTTTTCTTTCTTTGATACTTGATGCCATTATCATTGGTATTTGTAAGAAGTAATGATAAAGTCGTAGAACATACACATCTATATTATCAGTAAGAATAGTCACATGCTTATTCTCATTGACTGCAACCCGGTATTGCTTGCTATACTACGATATTATTAGCTTCTTCATGAGTAGTGGCAATATCATGTTGTACAATGACAACCTAAAACTACTAACTGTTAATTAGCAAAAGTGCATTTTACATTTAATATCAATTTATATCAAAATGCTCAATGCTGTTGAAGGTCCAGTAAATAAATTCTTTAAATAGATGGTCTTGAGAAGCAAAAGGCACACAAAAACCTACTATAGACAACAAAGCAAGGTTGTAGCAAAAAAGTGGATTTGGCTGCTGGACTATATTGATACTACACCAAATGAATTATTCTTTGGGTCTTTTAATAGCTAGCTAGGTACTTTATTAATGCTGAGGGTTCACACCTTTGGTGCTTCATTATTTAGGATTTTGCAGTTACCATTAACTTATCTTATTCTTTTGTACAGGCATGCATGCATACGTATTAGTATGACATTTTCATTTTGCAAGTCTATAGTTGCTTCTATTTTTCCACAATATACACTGTTATTATTCTATTGATCTTTTTATAAAACAAAATTTTAAAAATCAATGACACAATGATACAGTTACCAATAATACTGCAGCTATTAAAGTTTCAACGTTTTGTGTATTTTATATACTAGTTCATAAAGTAAGAAATAACAGAAATTAAAGTAATGACAAAAATACTTGCAAAAACACCAGAAGCAGAATTGCATTTTCCAGGTGGAGAAAGGTTGCAAATCTCATAAGCTGCATTTACAATATCCATATTTATTAACTTCCCTACACAGCATCCAATATCATTCTTGATGGTGTTCAGAGCAGATCTGCAATCAGAATTGCAAAAATTTCCTGTGCAAGAGGATTGGATTTGAATAACAGCTGCATTAAGTGAGGCTTGATGTTGGACAAACTTTTCCTGACACTGTTCTACTGTCTGCCTGCGTCCTCGAATCTCCTCCTCCTCCTTGGTGTTCACCTGTGTTATGGTGAATGCTACAGCCAGTAGGGCAAAGAGGAAGAGAGTCTTCATGTTTCTTGCTGTTGTAACTGACTCACTTAGTTGGTGTAGGCAGGCAGTTTTGATAGTTAGCTTAGGATTTGAAAATCTTTTGAGTTGCTCTGCTTTATCTGACTTGTGCATTTCTTTTATAGCTGGATTAAAGAGGGGTGGGGGAATGGATTAGTTTCCTGTGTAACTAGCTGTTGCTCTTATCAATCTGGACGAATATTAAATTACTGTAAACATTTCCTGTATAAAGGACTAGCTGCTGTTGCACAGCTCCTTACAACATTTTCATTGATTAGAAAATCAGTTTAGCTCTATTCAAGTTTTGTATTAAATGCTAACATAGTCAATTTAATTATTTAATTGGAGGAGAGGCTTTTTAGTGGTATTTCCACGAGAAGTGAAGTGTTCCTGGTGGACATGTCCCAGGGAGTTCATAGAACTATTTTAGATGCATGTTTTTGTGTCTTCCCGTATTATATTTTTGAGAGTTGATTTTGTTGTCAGGCTTGTCAGCCGGTCTGCCCAGTATTCAGTTTCACACCTTGCTCTTGCTCTTTACCCTTTTCTCTCAGTGTATGTTTATTGTAAGGCGTGTGACTTAGTTTTATGAAGATGTTTGGTGCTTTGGCCAGCCGGGTAGTTTTTGTGAAGATGTTTGGTGCTTGAACTAGCCTTTTAGCTGAGATTTGACAACCACACATTGAGAATAGCTGTAGGGCTAAACTGGGCACAACAAATATAGCACCCGATATTTATGACACTATATACAATAGCTTTCTAAATAAAATAATATATTTGATGACTTTAGCAGTATATATAGTATTAATAATCAGTTATTGGATTATTATAAATCCTTTTTGTTTTTGTTTATCAGTTTGGTTTCACTGAAAAAGGATCTTCTGGATCTAACTAATTGAAATAATACTACAGTAAGGAAAGCTAACAATATTAGTCTATTAAAATACGACGTTTAATGGATAGAATTCCTTTGTATGCTCTTATAATAGTTGTAACTTACTGCATTCTTTTGTGTGCCACCAATTTGGGAATCTATTAACTGGTCAGATCTGGCATTTCTTTTTCTTTTTCTTTTTATGGGCATCTAGTGCTTCCCCTGTCATATTTCGGTATACCTATACCTAACAAACAAGCAAACCATTTTTGTATGAATTTTAAACCTGCTAATATTTTTACATAATAACTATTGAGTTCATTTCACTGCTAATACTTTTGATAGTAAATTCCATTATTGCATGTCAAACATTTTGGCCTACAAAAAAATAAAACAAATTAAGCAATAAAAAAATATGAGAGAAAGTAGTGAGCAAAACAAAATTTGGTAAGCTGATTATGATTTGCAGGTGAGACAGAATATGGTATTTACTTTTTTTTCTACTAATCTTACTAAACAAACTTTTTATGAAGTTAGTGGTATCTTTATTGTTCTGAATAAAGCCAGCTTTTAAGTCTTGGTAAAGTGTGCTCTAGATAGGTCAAGTGCTGCCTTGGTGGTAAAGGGTTGACTTCAGTATTTAGGTTCTTGCAGTTACCATGACATCCTCATCTCACCTCTCCATTGTGTGTCTTTTCGGAGAATTTAGTTCAGTGTGAGACAATCTATATTGGTATATCCACAATTGCAAATAGAAGAAATTAAAGTAATCACAAAAGTATTTGCAGAAGCACTGGAAGCAGAATTCCATTTGCATATTTTTGGCGGATGTTGCAAAACTTATAAACCTTTTTTACAGCATGAAATATCTTAATTAATTTTATCCAAACTAAATCTGTACAGAGAATTGCAAGACGTTTGCATGCACAAGTTTCGGA
>WLWD01005274.1_pt1 | contig 18314 bp, 14 predicted proteins | sample 6712731 | NCBI WGS metagenome assembly WLWD01 (sample SAMN12718690, study PRJNA576275) | sponge metagenome | isolation source: marine sponge | host: Mycale hentscheli | place: New Zealand: South Island, Marlborough, Capsize Point | collected 2014-11-01
AAGTGGGTAGCTAAGAATACAGCTGTAAGAATGTAAGCATAACAATCTTATTTTGAATGTATACAAGGTCCTACTGCATCAATAGAAACTCTTTCAAATGTTTGAGTAATTTCTCAGTAACAGACAATGGTGCTTTAGTTGAATTTGGCCTTTGAATTAGTCTGACAGTGAGTACATGACCTCACAAATTGTGTTGTATATCATGTGCAATCCCAGGCCAAGTAAAATGCTTAGAACTAATAGAGTGTGTCTGGTTCCTACCAAAGTGGCCTGAACGATTATGACCAGCAGTTACCATGTCATTGACCAGCTGTTTAGGTAAAACAATAGCATTAACAATAACAGAAAAACTATAACAGCAAAACTATAACAGCAAAACAATAGCAGCAAAACAATAACAGCATTGTTTAGTACTGTATTGGACTTAGATGGCCTCATCTGGGTTTAGCTCCATCATTGCAGGCTGTTGCTGCTCTGGTTTTGAAGTTACATGTTATCTGGGAATAATGCAGTTGCATCCTCTGTTTGCTGTCTTAACTGAGCTTCTTGGATTTCTTGGCTCTTGCCCTGTTAAGGATAACTTGCTGCTCCTTGGCTAATGAGGCAAGCTCATCAAAGTGATCACCAAAGTCAAGGTGTAAGAGAACATCACATCACACAACTTTGCCTACAGTAAGAGTATTAGTAATATTGCCAGCAGTAAAATTAAGTTTAGCTTTAGGTATTTCAAAAATATTATCATTTACAGCGCGAATGTTTAAAAATCCTTCACTATAACGCTCATCAGGAACCAAGTCTTTCTGAACCAAGGTTAAGTTTGCCCAGTATCCAATAATATTGTAGCTGGTTTATTCCCAGCTTTCCTTGTAACAACATAGAAGGAGATAAATTGGGTTTATGAGTGGGTGAAACCCGTGTAATGTATGTAGGCTTAGTCTACTGCTCAGAGAAACTTTTTGAGGACTTATCCTTATTTCTAGCCTTCTCTGGGCAGTCAGGACTCCAGAGATCTTCTACCCACATGTGTGTGGTAAACTAATATTCTATCGCCCCAGGTAACACCAGCCTGCTTGGATTTAGAAGTTTCATCTACTGACTCATCACCATCTGGCCTGGGACATTCATGGGACAGTGTTTGTCAGTTTGTTTGGAATCATGTCTATTGTAATAAGACTTGTCGGAATAATAACTACTTGTTTTTGCCTGTGTCTCATAACTTATTTATGGTCGATCAGGTAAGACTCAAATGCCATAAAAATAGCATTGTTTGATTATACATAGGATTTAATACTTTTTCAATGCCATCATGGGACAGAATAGATGTCACATTGCATACATCACGTGCTTCAGCAACTAAATCAATGGCTGTGGCGTCTACTTAAGTTAAGATTGGAATCATTTTGAGAAAGTCCTTAGCTTTGTATGTAATTCTTGCCACCATGCAATTGCTCCTTTGGAGTTTAGACCTTAATCTGCAAAAGATACAAGACATGATATCCACCCAAGGCGATAAGAAACCAAGACATGTTCCTTAACTTTTTCAAAAGACATTTCATTCAGAGTGGTTATAGAGAAGAGAGGGTGTTAAAGGTAATATCACTATCAACAAAAATGACCCTTCCAATCTATGGCATGGCCTAATCTTCTTGTCACTCAGCCTGGCCTGCCAGTCTTCTTCTTGTCACTCAGCCTGGCCTGCCAGTCTTCTTCTTGTCACCCAGCCTGGCCTGCCAGTCTTCTTGTCACTCGGCCTGGCCTGCCAGTCTTCTTCTTTTCACTCAGCCTGGCCTGCCAGTCTTCTTGTCACTCAGCCTAGCCTGCCAGTCTTCTTGTCACTCAGCCTGGCCTGCCAGTCTTCTTGTCACCCAGCCTGGCCTGCCAGTCTTCTTGTCACTCAGCCTGGCCTGCCAGTCTTCTTCTTGTCACTCAGCCTGGCCTGCCAGTCTTCTTGTCACTCAGCCTGGCCTGCCAGTCTTCTTCTTGTCACTCAGCCTGGCCTGCCAGTCTTCTTGTCACTCAGCCTGGCCTGCCAGTCTTCTTGTCACCCAGCCTGGCCTGCCAGTCTTCTTCTTGTCACTCAGCCTGGCCTGCCAGTCTTCTTGTCACTCAGCCTGGCCTGCCAGTCTTCTTGTCACTCAGCCTGGCCTGCAAGTCTTCTTGCCACTCAGCCTGGCCTGCCAGTCTTCTTGTCACCCAGCCTGGCCTGCCAGTCTTCTTTCCACCCAGCCTGGCCTGCCAGTCTTTCTTGTCACCCAGCCTGGCCTGCCAGTTCTTCTGTCACTCAGCCGTGCCTGCATCTTTTCTTGTCACTCTCATACCCTGTCCTGCCAGTCTTCTTGTCACCCGCTGGCCTACCAGTCTTCTGTCACCCAGCCTTGCCTACCATCTCTTGTCACCCAGCCGGCCTGCCATCTCTTGTCACCCATCCTGGCTGCCAGTCTTCTTGTCACTCAGCCTGGGCCTGCCAGTCTTCTTGTCACTCAAGCCTGGCCTGCCATCTTCTTTGGCACTCCGCCTGGCCTGCCCTTCTTCTTGACACTCAACCTGGCCTCAGTCTTCTTCTTTTCACTCCTTCCTGGCCTGTAGCCATCTTCTTGTCACCCGCCTGCCTGCCATCTTCTTGTCACCCCCCAGCCTGGCCTGACCAGTCTTCTGTCCACTCACAGCCGGCCGCCAGTCTTCCTTGTCACGCAGCCTGCCTGCCAGTCGTTCTTCTGTCACTCAGCCTGGCCTGCAGTTCTTCTTTTTTCACCCAGCCTGGGCCCTGCCAGTCTTCTTGTCACCCAGCCTGGCCTGCCAGTCTTCTTGTCTCCCAGCCTGGCCTGCCAGTCTTCTTGTCACTCAGCCTGGCCTGCCAGTCTTCTTGTCACTCAGCCTGGCCTGCCAGTCTTCTTGTCACTCAGCCTGGCCTGCCAGTCTTCTTGTCACTCAGCCTGGCCTGCCAGTCTTCTTGTCACTCAGCCTGGCCTGCCAGTCTTCTTGTCACTCAGCCTGGCCTGCCAGTCTTCTTGTCACCCAGCCTGGCCTGCCAGTCTTCTTGTCACTCAGCCTGGCCTGCCAGTCTTCTTGTCACTCAGCCTGGCCTGCCAGTCTTCTTTTCACCCAGCCTGGCCTGCCAGTCTTCTTGTCACTCAGCAGTTCATTTTCTATTCTATTAGTGGAAGTGGTAAGTTAACTTGGTTAATTAATGCGCTGTTTGTCCTAGCTATATGGATGCCTTCCGACTTGAAAATCCGTTTTCCAATAGTCCAGTCACTAAGAGAATCTAATTCGATGCTTTATCTACTAGAGCTCTGGTACAATAGAGCATTTTCAATGGAGTGTACTTTGGAAAGGCGGCTTGATAAGCAGAATCCTATGGTTTAGTGATCCTTACCTGTCTTGAAAATTTTTTATTTCCTTACACCTAGAAAATCACTTGCCCAAGTCAAGTCGTGAAGAGAATACGGTGTAAGTCTTGTGCTGGTATATCCAGTGATTAAGTGTATATTATGTGTGTACAAGTGTTGTGCTGGTATATCCAGTCATCAAGTGTATGTTATGTGTGTACAAGTGTTGTGTATAGAGTGTTTTCATGGCGCGTCATCAATCACGTGAGTTACAAATAATTGCGCGTGCTAGTAAGTACTGGTGTACAACCTTGCTGTTTCCGACGATGGTGCTCTGTGTAGTAGTAGGCTGCTCCAATAGGTCTGGGAGGGATAAAGACGTTAGCTTCTATAGGATGCCAAAGATTACAACTAGCAAAGGGTCTAGAATCTTGGAACTTAGCAAGAAGCGCAGTGCAAGATATATAGCTGCTATATCAAGAGGTGATTTGACAGAAAAGATTCTGGCAAATGATAGAATCTGTTCTAGACATTTTATCAGTGGAAAACCAGCTTCTTTAGAAGATGAAACTAATCCTGACTGGTTACCATCGTTGAATCTTGGCCATTCCAAAGTTCGTGGGAATCAGGTGCAAGTTGGAGAAAGGTGGAACAGAAGAAAGGTTAGAGAGGAAGGACGTAATGTGGTACAATCCAAAGCTACAGTAAATTCAGGTGAAGAGAAAGGTGAAGAGAATGCTGGAGAAGAGTGGCATGATCACGTCAGTGCTTCTTCCACTGAATTGAATAACAGTTGTGATTTAGTTGATAATAGTGTTGAAGTCCCTTGTGACAGTAGTACTCAAACAATCTGCACATCATCTAGTAGTGTTGGTGTTCAAACTGACATGTCCTCTGATCTAGTAAGTTTTCCATGAGAGTGATATTCTAGCATTACTTTAATTTGTACTTCTTTTTTTTTTTAGATTGGGATGATACAGAGAGAACTAAACACTTCCTATGGAACAATTAATGATCTCAAAATGAAGATATCTTGTGCAGCACCATTCAGTGAAGAATCACTACAAAGTGACAGCTATGTGAAATTCAACACTGGTCTTCCGTCCTTTAAAATTCTTAAAGCTCTCTTTGATTTTGTGGCACCACCTGTACAGTTTTTAAATAAAAATCCTACAAAGCTGACAAATTTTCAAGAATTCATGATTGTCATCGCAAAACTTCGGCTTGATAGCCCATTACAAGATTTTGCATACAGATTTTATGTATCCTTGGCTACAGTATCACGAATTTTATTGAAATGGCTTACCATCTTGGATACTAAATTAATGTCTTTGATTAAGTGGCCTGAACGGGAAGTTCTTTGGAAATCTACTCCTGCCTGTTATCGTGCTTCATTTGGAAAGAAAGTGGTAGTGATCATAGACTGTTTTGAAGTATTTATTGACCGTCCATCGAACCTTTTAGGGAGAGCCTGTACGTGGTCCTCATACAAACACCATAACACAGTGAAAATTTTGCTTGGAATTGCACCACATGGTGTCGTGTCATTTGTGTCTGAGGCATGGGGAGGAAGAGTTAGTGATAAACATTTGACCAATCACTGTGGTATACTAACCCACCTTCTGCCTGGAGATGTGGTGCTGGCAGATCGAGGATTTGATATTTCAGAGTCAGTCGGAATGATGCAAGCCAGGTTGCACATACCATCTTTTACGAAAGGAAAAAATCAACTATCAGCTCTAGAAATGGAAGAGACCCGGGCTATTGCAAATGTTAGAATCCATGTTGAGAGAGTTATAGGAGCTGTTCGTCAAAGATATACTATTTTAAAAGGAACTTTGCCAATAGATTTTATCATTAAAAGAGATCACGAAAGTATACCGCTTGTTGATCGTATCATACGTGTTTGTTGTGCACTAAATAACTTTTGTGACTCTGTAGTGCCTTTTGATTAGATTTATTTGTTGAATGTTGTACTTCATTATGAAATAAATAAGAATATTATGGGAGAACTTTATACATATATAATGGCTCTCTGAAAACTATAGGATTTTTTTGTACTTTATAATAACATGGCATGCAGAAAATTATGTTAAGAAACATTGTACATGCAGTCAATAAAGATTCATATGCAGTCAAAGAATAATGAAAAGTTGCTATATATTTGTTTTCATGGTTGACTTTTTCTTTTGCCTTTTTAACTCAGGTAGCTTCCTACAAGAGGGACAATACCACTTTCCACGAGGAATAGTGGTAATCTGTAAACATTTAGTGTGAAACCATTCAATCGGACAGTTCAAATAATCACAAGCAATCATCTCATCTCCATCATTTTTAGAATCTTGACAATAACAGTACTTCTTTGTAGTACTGTTTGCTTGTGATTCTGATAGACTGGAACTTTCAGGAAATGATTCACTTGAAGGGCCTGGTGATTGTGTAGAACCACTAGAGGAAATTTGAGGTCTTGTGTACCATCTTCCAAGAAGTTCAGGGAGGATACAAACAGTAAAAAATTTAGTTGACTTTTTTACACACTGCATGGGACCAAAATTCAGGATCAGCCATAATACGTTCAATGTGTATCACAGGTTTCTTTTCCTCTGGAAAAGTACAGACCACAAAGTCAGCATACTCCACCTCACACACAAAGATCTGTGTCTGAACTTGATAAAAATATGCGTGTGAGCGCTTCAGAGTTAATGTGCCATCTGTATTCTTGTCCAAACAAAACTTCTTATCTTGTGCAATGCTGTCACTAATAGTGTCATTTTTATGACAGAATGGGCATTTAATTTCGACAACTCCAGGTGTGCAGCAATTACACTTCACTAATCCATCTGGAGACGCTCCAATGTGACTCCATGTGGGATTTATCACTAATCCACTATCATTGACTTCAAACCCAGCATGCTTTGCCATCGTATGGTTCACATATGTATCCCTTGCACTCTTCTCAGGTTTACATCCCCAAGAAGTTGCAGCAGTGATGAATTTAAATGCTTCAGGATAACAAATAGCCTTAATCAGACTTTGAGCTGGACTAGCAGGATCACTATGGCATACTGACTTCATTTTTGATGCTGTTACTCGACCAGCTCTATATTTAAACCATAAGTTCGACCCACTTTGATCTCTAGTAGCTTTCTCTACTGAGTCTGCCATTTCACTGGTCACTTTCACTTCCAAATCACAACAGGTATCCAAAAGTTTCAAATATCCCATTATTAAATATTCTTCTTTATAAAGTTTAGGCAAAGGTGAAGGGAAATTTGAGCAAGAAGTTTTGGGCTGGAAATCATTAGCATAAGGGAGGGTGACTGACAATATGGCGGGCTTACTTCTACATTCACTAAGAGTTTTATAAAATTTTTGAAGTTCTTCCTCACTTGGTGGACAGACAGCCAGAGACTTGCGTGGGCATTTGGCAGATGGTGTCAGATCAGCTAAGGCACAATCTATCTTCCTCTTTTTCCCTTTGGCTGAAGTAAAGTCTAAGTCCTTGAGAGGGGCATAGGGAAAACTGTTTTGATATGCTGGGATGACCCATTGACACTTTTCCTGTGTACACGTTCCTTTGCCACGAAGTCGGAAGGAAGTTTCAATGTAAAACAGTACAGCAGCCACATGTGTGCATACTTCCCCTAATCCTGCCATGCAGTTGCAATGGGCACAGCAAACTTCACCAGTACTCTCACATATGATCCAACAAGACAATGGTGTGTCATTACACCGCTGGGAATGCCTCACCTGTGTATAATAAATAAATAGCAAGTAAACCATTACAACAATATTGTGTGTGGTAGCTTACCCTTCCTGTCACAACTATCTTTTGATTAACTGTCCATCCAGAAACATCCTTTACCCAACCACTAACAAATTGGTTGTACGCTTCCATAGACTTGTGAGCCTTAAACTGTTTTGCAGTAACAAAACTGGTTTCCAAGACCAAGAAGGAGACCAAATCAGAGGCCTCAACTGGTGGTAAATTCTGAGTAGCTGCTGAATCACTTCTTCCAGTTCCAGTTGTACCAGTTAACAGGAAAGGATCCACACCATTCAATAACTGTAGCTTCTCTAAGTACCTGGTCCTGGCATTTCCTCCCAATCCTTCCGCGTATGAAGACAGTCGTTTGGCTTCCATTACAGAAGTAAGTGAACGATGCCTGTACACCAGTCCACACGACAGTGAGCGGTGCGCGCGTGCCACTACGCCCCTTAACCTGCATTACGTAATCGATGAAAACACTCTATTGCTAAAGAATAGCACAATAAATTAAGTGAAAACATTCAAATAACACAGAAGTATTATAACTGCTAGTGTTCAAATTTGAATTTCAGTCAGACCAGCTTGCTTGCCATTTGTACTGTAGCACATCACTAGTATTATTGTATTGTATTATCTGTAAAACCAACCTCCCCTCCCCCCCCCCCTCCCCCCCCCCCGCCCTCCTTCCAAAATGCTACATGAATTGAAAGACCCAGAAGTGCCGGCCCAATAATAGGAGATGATGGATAAAATTTGTGACTTATTTTGTCTGTGTTGTAATTAAATATTCAGCCAGCAATCAAATTAGCAATAGATACTGCATTAACAAGTCTAAACTATCTGGTCATTTATATATAGCTAGCATCCAACACAAATAACTAATGCCTTCATTCACTAATAGCTAGATTCAGTGAGTGTAACTTACATTGTCCATTTGCATAAGTTGCTACGTCCAGGATTACAATGAATAAGAAGAGTACTCTCGCCATGATGGGATGCAAGAATCACTGTACGAGAATTCACTTATCGATACAAGGCTAGCGCTTCTACCCTAGTCTCGCGGCGCCCTACCCTTTACCTCTTTTATTGAAGGGAGGGGAGAGGGAAAGGGTCTGGTCACAGTAGCATTACCGACTTGTTCTAAAGGAATTTAATTAAGTTATGGGAATGTAATTAAGATGACCAAATATGACGCTTTCACTGACGCCCCGCACCCTTCCGCAACTGGGGGTGGTATGGAAGCTAACCACGAGTTTTGTCTGGGTTGTGGGGAAGACCTACAAGCGTCGAGGGAAAGAAGGAAGCTCAGTTCTGATTCAATAGCTTCTTCAGGACCTAGAGAGAATGTTTTATCTGAGTGGAAAATTATAATAACTAGAGAGCTACAGGATCAAGGCATTATGTATGACCAGGTATTTAAAGACCCAGAAAATCCTGGAAAAATGTGTAAAAAATGTTTTCGTGATTTTGAAAAGTTTTATAAGCTTTCTAGTCAGCTAAGATCTAAGTTAGCAGTACCAGTGAACAAACTTCTTTCTTTAGTGACTAGCTCCAGTGATTTTACTACAAGTAGTATTAGTAATGCATCAGATTCAACTCCAACAAGGAAGAGAAGGTGTTGCCGTCAGAGTAGCATAAATGTTCCCAAAAAATTGCTTTCACCTATAACGACTGTTCAAAATTCTGGATCCCCTGCAGTTGTGGTAAGAATGAATAAATACATTTTATTAATCACATAATATATCCATGATTCATGAATGTTTAGGTTGACATAGCACATCAGTCTGCTAGAAAGCATTATCCCTTACTTACACCTCGCCGCAGGCATATGGGAAAGTGCATTGCACGTGGAAGTAAGAAAGCATTGGTGAACGAGTGCTTTAAGGATAGTCAGACAAGTGGCTACATTTTTGATAAAATTGGACGTCTTCTTCGAGATGACGTCAGGAAAATGTGCTCTGATTATGTACACTCTATTTTAAGTGACCGAAACAGTGACAGTTTAAAGAATTTTCAATGGAGCTCTGTAATGAAAGAAATGCAAAAGCATGCACCATATTTAGTCAATATTTTACTTTCCTGTACGAAGACTAAAGTGCCTAGAAACAATAGAGTGTCAACAATTTGTTTGTGTGCAGCAATTCTTTTTAAATTTCGATACTTAAGAATGAATGTGGTGCAGAAAATAATTACACTGATTCTATACACAGGACATTGTGAAAAGCAGGTATATTACATGTTTGTACTGCGAGATAATTGATTTATTAGTATCGTGTGAATTTCAGGTATATCAGAGACTCCAGCGACTAAATTTAACTTTATCTCATATGTCTCTTCTTCGCCATTTATCTGAAATGGGTGCGAACTACGATGTTTTTGTAGTTGAATGGTGTAAGTCGCTGAAGTCAAATTTGCAAGGCAGCAAAGTGAGTCAATCATTTTTCATTGTTAATCTTGCTGTGACTAAGTGATTTTTTTTTTGCTTCTTAATATAGGATAAAAGAGGTAAAGGGTCGGGCGCCGCGAGACTACTTCTACCCAGGATGTAAGAAGTAATTTGGTAAAGTATGTGAACACGGGGGAAGGGGTGGGGTTAGGGGGCGGACTGATACTGGGCGTAATCCCGCTGTTATATAATCAGGAGTAGCCCTTCTATCGCGGCTAGCGCTTCTACCACTATCATGGCGTAGCCAGACCCTTTGCCAATGGCTCGCGGGAAGAGGGTCTGGACTTCATTGAGCCGTTTGTTCTTGCTTAGTCAGCAAGTGGTTAACTGTGGTTCAATTAGTGTGGGTGTACATCGCTAAATATTAGCGCAGTAGCTAAAGTAAACTATATGAATCTAGAGTGGTGCCACAAAAACATCTCTGTTCGAAAATATTCAATATTAAATTTGCAAAAATTATTTCAGAAAGAATCAAGCTCTTACAATGGCCTGAAATAAGCACATGCAACAGGTAGGATACATATCAATGTCCAATTGCAAATTCACATTGTTTTTTTATGATGATCAAAATTATTAAAAAAATTAATGCCAAATTTAACATTGCAAAGTTAATGTTTATAAAGGAGAGAGATTATACATACACTCTCTAAGTAAGGTAGAATTTATAACTTTTAAATAATACAATTTCTGAGAAAATCATCAAATACAATTGCAGATGGGATTCAAGTTTTTTTGAGGTGAAAATAAAAACAACAACAACCAAATCTGCAATTGTTAGCAACAGAATAGATAACTAATAAAGAGAAAAGAGAAGTTAGCTATCACATGAGCCACCACATAATGGCAAAGTGGAGGACACTGAAGTCCAGTATCTCTACACTTGCACTTCTTGGAACATAAGTGAAGTGTTTGGCAGCCACACTTGGCAAGCACTCGCAATTTCAGGAGAAGAAGAGTCTATACTGGTTTCCAACCTTCTTCCTGAGACCAACCAAATCCTTCTGGAAGAGGAATGCTCTAATTCTTCTTAAGGTAAGTTTCCCAGATACTTGCTTGAAACCATGCCCCATTAGTGTGCTCTATAAGAACACCCTGAGTACCAGGAAGAAAACACAAGAGAAGGTAAAATTCATCCAATAGAAATAATGCATGAACAGCTAAGCTTACCTGTGTTGGTGGGATACTATTGATGAATTTTTCCTGCTTTGAAAACAAGTCTTGCCTTAAATCATTTACACTTGTGATTGATGTTGTCTTTTCCTAAAGAACACATGTAAACCCATCAATAGTTCAAAGCACATAGAATTCTTGTTGACCTTCATGAACGGGTCTTGAAATGTGTAATTAAAAGCTACAGTAGCACTAGATATGCTGTCCAGGCAACCCACAATGATTTTTTCCCCTTTTCCAAGAAATTGAAGAGTCCTATCGCAACCTGTAAATACATGACAGAAATTCTGTACTTGACACTTGTTTTTACCAAGGCCTTGGCATATATCTTTTAGGTAGTAATATTGGAAAATTTTTCCCATGCCTATACTCCTGTATGTCTGGGTATGAATCTTGGAGTTCAAAGAATATGCCTGCAATAATTATTATAATGTATTAGATTTTAATTGTTACTTTTAATAACTTGATTTATTTTAAATGGTCATACCTCACAACTGAAGAAGGCTTATGAGCCCAAACATATTGTGAATAATTGTTGAGATTGGTATCATGAAATTGGCTTGTCTTATACAAGTGTCTGGAAAAATTGCAATCACCCTTTAGACAATCAACCTGTTGCTTTAGTTTTTTTCTATCTTTTCGACAATGGTCTCTTTAGCAACTGTAAAGAGTTTCATTTTATTGGATTATGAATAGAAGTTGACCTGTTCTTGATGACATTAATCACATATTGCTGATATTAAGTGGAACCTAACCTTTCAATTGTCTTTATTGTTGAAACTACAGCATCAGCACAGTTTCGAGCAGCAAGAATAATAAGTTCATTTGAATCCTCCTTAAATGGGTTTCACATGGTAGTATGACTTCAATTAAATTGTTCACTTTGTTTTTGGAACAGTATCTGAGCAGAATGACTTTGTTTAATCTGCAGATAGTTTGGTTTTCCTGGCTTAACAATTTGATTTTCAAATTCATTTTTTATTCTTGCTTGCTCTGGACCAGCTACCATCCACCTCCGAAATGCAGATGGATTCTCTGTCCGTCCCACAGCTCCACCAGACCCTTTTACAAGTTCATTGTTCCGCTCATGGGCTTGATCAACAGGCATGTAAGAATTTTTTTCCTGTGATTTTGGTATAACCCATGAATGCTAATTGTTCCTTGGCTTGAGCTGAAAGAGCTTTCATGTCTCTAAGATTAAGATGGATAGGTGTTCATCTAGCATAGTTAGAATGATCTAATACAAAAAAACCATCCCCCATATAAAGGTAGAAGTGCAGTTATTGCTAGGAAAACTACTGCATTCTATAGTATCTAGAGAAGCATGAAACGCTGCCCGGGATAAATAATCATCTTATGCAAGAGTGTTCTTTGATAACAAAAGATTATTATGCTGAACCCATTTATCCCCTTCAACTTTATCCTCTTCAACTTTATCCTCTTCAACTTTATCCTCTTCAACTTTATCCTCTTCAAGTTTAGCACTTTCTAGCGAGCTAACAGGTTTGTCATCAAAAGCAAGTTGGGATACACAGAGTTTATCAGTTTTGCAAGACATAGCAGGTACATTGCTATATTCATCTGGAAGGGAAAATTCTTTTAGCGGTGCTCCATCAATAACTATGGGATCTCTGATGATACCTGTGCAAATTTTATATATGAAATGTATAATTGGCAAGTGAATTTTCAATTTGTAACACGCGATTATAGCAATACTACCACTAGTTTGTAGTGTCTACCATCTTCCTGCTTCTTACTTGTGTATGAGTTTGTAGCCCTACAAACACAGGAAGAGGTGGCTCATGAGCCTAGGTATGTCGAAGATTAACAGAACTTGTACTGAATTTGGTGTTAAAATATACTAATTGAGCTGCGATTAGGGAAGCTTGAGTGTCATGGTTATGCTACTTTTGGTACTGGAACCAGTAATCAATAAAGAAATAAACAACAACAAACTTCACAGTAGTATGTGCTGCATTACTTTAGCAGTCCTGTGAAAAACTCCCAGTAAATTGAAATGATTTCCATTTCGTGATCTCTGTCTCAAGTTCAAAGAATGATCTTGCTCCCTGGCAAGTTGCACTTTTCTTTTAATTAAACACCTGTCACAGATCTACAAAGCATTATATAGATCAACTAACCTTGGTTCAGCAATCATCTCAAGTACTTCAACTACCTACCTATATTATTAGATTACAAAATTATAACAGCGATTACGTGTGTATAATTCATATAATCAGGATCACTTTGTTTTCTATAGTGAATTTATTGAATAGGGTATTTGGTGACATGAGGAATCTAAAGTTCATTTGTACTTGCAATTGTGTGGCTTCCTATTAATGTTTAACACTATAGAATTTGTGGCATTGAAATGTATTGGGCTTGTATCAACTTAGACTTCATGGCATTCAAATGCCACACTTCTATAACTGGTGCTCAAGGAGTGTCAAATGAGAGTACAATTTCAAAGCAAGTATGGTCATATATCATATCATGCAGCCACTATCTTTTGAACACATGGAATTTGGTTTGTGTTGGTACACATAATTGATGGTCAGACTGTCACAACTAAGTTTTACCTGCAGCTCAGGTAATTATGGAGTTGGTAGATGAGTGCAAATCAAAGTGCTCATACGGCAATGTTTATACAGAAATATTAACTTGGCCATGCACTGAACTGTGCTGGTATGGCACTGTGTTTGCAAGTGATGATTACCATAAACATTGAAACTGAATCTGTTGCCAGTGATAATGACATGTAGCCTATTCTTTTATGCATGTTTACTGTTAACACTTGTGGTTAGTTTGTTCAATTTGGACACCTCTGAGGAAAATATGGTAGCCTAATTACCACATCTCTAGCTATACATTCCTTATCAGAGTGTTTTTAATCATTAAATAAGATCTCTCTGATGAGAAGCTGAGTGTACTAGCCAGGAGTTAGTTCAGTAGATGACTTTGTTACTGCTCAGAGTGAAGGGTTTTGCACTATTTGATACATATACTAATTAATACATTTACTGTATTTGGTGAACTGTGACATATTTTTACTGAGTAATACACCAATATTTATTTCTTGTGGTATAAATTAAAGTGAGGTTTAGTAATAATTGCAACCATCCGTTCAATTATAGCAATTGAAGCTAATATATTATGAATATAATGCTAAAGTGCAAATGACTTTAAGTAAATTAATATTATTCACAGCAACAGAGAACTACTAAACAAGTATATTATACATTGTAGTCAATAGGCAAAAGTCCAATTTATCACTACTGTTTTTATAAATCAATTATCATAAATATTTTGATTATTATGCACAGTCTCATAGTGAGATACACTCTGTTCCATTGAGACTTGTCAATATGCAGCACATGTTTCCAGTTTGACCTCTGTGGATGCATCACATGGTTCCTGTTTGACCTCTGTGGATGCATCACATGGTTCCTGTTTGACCTTTGTAGATATGCATATTGTATAAAACATTAACATAATAAATTGCAATGTCTGATAGTAAACACTCTAAATAGCAAATTACCTCTATTCAGTCAACTTTCTGCTTGCATTATATTAATAATGCTCATTAGCTCTTAAAGCAAACAACTTCTTATCCGTGAACAGAATGTCATTGTTCTTAGTTCTGAGGTACTACTGTAGCTGATTATATTGAATCCTCTCCAACTTTTACTTCTGTCTTACTTTAATAGTGATACTTTTTTAATAATAGCACCTTTTCATTCTAACAGCCAATATAATATTAATTGAAACTTTTCCCAATGTTTCAACTTCTTTCCAAAGTCCACTTCAGGGGTCAACATTGGGTAAAGTTTAAATTAACTCATATTGTCTGTCGAAAATTTGCTATTATAATAATTTCAGCTGAGAATGACTCAATCACATTAACAGAATTTAAATAGTTGTACTAATTATCAAATAAAAGAAGCTTACAATTGAAATCCTACAGTAACTCATAACAATAATTTAATATCTGCTCAGAATTTTTAATCAAGTATTGGCTTATTGGGATGTCTCCCTGATTCAAATGGACTCCTCATACACCCAACACCTAACACACACACACACAAACACACACACACACATAACACACACACAAACACACAAGTTTAATGCTCTGATTATATGAAACAAAAATTTGGACAAGTAGGTCATGAAAATGACAGTGTTTTCTCAGATGAGAATTGCATTACAAACAATGAGAAAAGGAAGCAATGCATGTGGAATTAATAACAAGTCAGTGAGAATAGATAAGTTGTTCATACCACATGCTTAGACCTGTGGTCCCAAGTAAGAAGCTTCGTCACCTTCACAGTAGGGTGAGTAAAGATACTGCCACTTCACATCACCAAATGTACTATTCCATCTCTTCCCAGGTGAAATTGCCAAGACATACTGCTTTTGGCAGTTTGCCTTTGCAAAAACGTTTAGTGGCCATTGAGCAATTGTTGTGCTCCCACAAATTCTGACCAAATTTCATTAGAAGTGGGCCAATCAACACCCACCTTACTAAATGTTAAATCCGGGATTACTCATTCTGTGGGAAATTGGCCAATTTGAGGAGATTGGGACTAGCAGATTTTTTATGCATATGATACAGCTACGAGTTATCAAATGACTGGCCTGGTATTCCCTAACCAAGAAAAATAGACATTCATGAGACATCAGCACAAGCCTTGGACCAGCATGAAGTAACATACGTGTTCAGTACATATGAGGAGTTGATGACAGGATGCTTCTCATGCAGTTATGACCGGATATACCAAACTTCAAATTTGAGTTTAGCTGCCTTCCACCATTGCTAATCACACCATTACAATTAATAAAAAGATTCAGACTGAGTGTTGAGATTGACTTATGGAGTTTCCTTGTAAAGTGAAAGGATTCACATTGTTTAACTCAGTAGGGACTAGCTTCATCAATTTTGCTGCCTGCCAAGCAAACTGACAGCTTGTCAGCTTACGAATGAACCTCAAGATCCAGGCAGTGATCCTAACCAGTCGTGTGAAGTTTGAAAGCTTGTCAAGATGGATGATAAGATCTGATGAAAAACAGTCGTGATATGACAATATTATGATGATGGTAATAACTCTGTAATCAAAGGCAAATAGTGAGGGAGGATTATTCCAACAGGTTAACAATGCTGGTATAGTAGCAGAGACTCTACAGGACAATTATCAAAAGTGCTGCAGGCTTCAATGTTTGTGTGAGGATGTGTGTGTGTCATGTAGCTAGGTGAGGGTGCAGGAGTGCTGCAGGCTTCGATGTTTGTGTGAGGATGTGTGTGTGTCATATAGGTAGGTGGGGGTGCAGGAGTGCTGCAGGCTTCGATGTTTGTGTGAGGATGTGTGTGTGTCTTATAGCTAGGTGGGGGTGCAGGAGTGCTGCAGGCTTCGATGTTTGTGTGAGGATGTGTGTGTGTCATATAGCTAGGTGGGGGTGCAGGAGTGCTGCAGGCTTCGATGTTAGTGTGAGGATGTGTGTGTGTCATATAGCTAGGTGGGGGTGCAGGAGTGCTGCAGGCTTCGATGTTTGTGTGAGGATGTGTGTGTGTCATATAGCTAGGTGGGTGTTCAGGAGTGCTGCACGCTTCGATGTTTGTGTGAGGATGTGTGTGTGTGTGTCATATAGCTAGGTGGGGGTGCAGGAGTACTGCAGGCTTCAATGTTTGTGTGAGTATGTGTGTGTGTCATATAGCTAGGTGGGGGTGCAGGAGTGCTGCAGGCTTCGATGTTTGTGTGAGGATGTGTGTGTGTCATATAGCTAGGTGGGGGTGCAGGAGTACTGCAGGCTTCGATGTTTGTGTGAGGATGTGTGTGTGTCATATAGCTAGGTGGAGGTGCAGGAGTGCTGCAGGCTTCGATGTTTGTGTGAGGATGTGTGTGTGTCATATAGCTAGGTGGAGGTGCAGGAGTGCTGCAGGCTTCGATGTTTGTGTGAGGATGTGTGTGTGTCATATAGCTAGGTGGGGGTGCAGGAGTGCTGCAGGCTTCAATGTTTGTGTGAGGATGTGTGTGTCATATAGCTAGGTGGGGGTGCAGGAGTGCTGCAGGCTTCAATGTTTGTGTGAGGATGTGTGTGTGTCATATAGCTAGGTGGGGGTGCAGGAGTGCTGCAGGCTTCAATGTTTGTGTGAGGATGTGTGTGTGTCATATAGCTAGGTGGGGGTGCAGGAGTGCTGCAGGCTTCGATGTTTGTGTGAGGATGTGTGTGTGTCATATAGCTAGGTGGGGGTGCAGTGCTGCAGGCTTCGATGTTTGTCGAGCAACTTTGTCCTCATCGCTTGTGTATCTATTAGATTGGACAGTTAAATAACTACGTCATGGTGGGAACATCTCTGGGCAATTCAAGAGACTGTGTGGAATGCATTCCCAGAAGAATTGCGCACTAGTTTTCTGTTTGTGCAACTATTTAGCTTTATTGTCATTATGAATAGTTTTTATCTCTGACCAGTGCCATTCATGCTTGCATTTTTCTGGTTGTCAGTTGTCTAGCTGTAGTTGGGAGGAGCTGATCAGAAACTATATAAAGGCAAATTCCATTCTTTTGTCTCACAACTCTTGCTGTCATTATTGCATGTGTCTCTTAGTTATTTATTATATTAAAAGTAATTGACTGGACTAACACAGGGGCACAAGCAACTGCTGCACACAGAGGATTGAGAACTGGTAGCAACATCTACAACTTGAATAACTGAGTGTTTAGCAAGAATCCTACGTGTGTGTCCAGTGCCCCCACAGTTATTCACAAATTCACATTTAAGCACTGTATCATTATTCTGTTTAGTTTCATCCTAGCAACCAATATTATAACAGCTTAAAAGTTAGACTGCTGTTCGCTAACTTGTTTGATAGAGTTGAGGAGGAGTAAAAGGATTACAGTTCCCTACACCCACTTAAAGCTCACCAACTGGCAGGTCACAAATAGTTCCTGATTATGACTGCGAGCTATTGGCAATCACCTGACCAGTCAATATATAATTATGTGCAGGTAGAAGTCTTGAGAGAGCAACTTACAGTCAATTAACTCTTTCTTTTACTATACTAACTGTTTAACAATACAATTGTTGGCAAATTCAATTCAAAAACATTAAAAAGTAAAAATGTCATTTTATGGTTTTGGAAGGGATAGTAAAATAAAATGTGAGAGATAAATGATAACTGTTCCTTTAAATAGATAACCTGTAAATATATGTACAATATGTTTATAAATTTGATATTTGAAAGTTTACACAAAGAGCAAAATAACCCAGTTCTGATACTAGCTGTACATTATGATAAATCCTATTACAGCCTGTACACTGAAGTCATACTGTCAGTGGCTGCATGAATTAATGAGTGAGAACAAACAAGTTGTCAGACATAATCCAGAGACTATGGACACTATACCAGAATTCTGGCTTATGCTCGTCCACTCATTCTATGCATACATAGACACTCAATTATAAAATGTGAAAATAAAACACCAGCAGAGTGAAGTTAGCCATTCATTGGAATGACTCATCTTGTCTCTGAGAAGATTGTATCAACTTGAAGGAAAGTAAGACACACGCTACTTTTTTGAGACTAAGGTGAAGTTCTGACTT
>WLWD01005524.1_pt1 | contig 18312 bp, 20 predicted proteins | sample 6712731 | NCBI WGS metagenome assembly WLWD01 (sample SAMN12718690, study PRJNA576275) | sponge metagenome | isolation source: marine sponge | host: Mycale hentscheli | place: New Zealand: South Island, Marlborough, Capsize Point | collected 2014-11-01
GCAAATGCATTGAATTTGGGCTCCATGATAACTAGGTGTTACAATAAAGAGTTCAGGGTTAATTAAGTTTATAATAGTGCAGCGGCATAGCATCAATTTTTACAAGAATTGTGCATTTTGTGATAGAAGCATGAAATTTGGTATGCATGTAGACCTTGCTATTCTAAACACATTCAGATATGGAGCCACTTGCAACACATTTTGATTGTATAGTTACAAGCATAAGAATAAGATACTTATTTTTGTCACCCATGGAGGTGTTACTTGGTGTTAATCGAAATTTAGATAAATCAAAATCACTAAAAGATCCTATTAAACGCAACAAACTTACTGTTCGGGACCAGTCCCTCCAAGAGTTACATCATGAAGCCTAGCCCCTTCACTTAGCTAGCTTTAACCTTTTATTACATATCGTATTTCAACATTCATTTTATTTCTATATTTTACTACGCATGCACTCGTACTCCGTTCCGACTTCGAACATCGATGAATTGCATTTAATTACCATTGTTACTGGTATTATTCTTAGTTACGTTTTATTCTCACTTCTTCTTATATCTCATTGTATTCTATATTACAATAAAAGTAAACCTACACTTTCGGAGTTATTACTAGTAACTTGTTAGTTTATTCCCGAACACTTACATTAGACCAAAACTATAGTCAAGAGCAAGCAAGACCTAGCCTTTGCCAAGAATGATTCAGAACTGTTTTCTAGACTGTATATTGCTGCCAGACTAGAGATGGTGATCTTGATGAATTCTTTAGGCATGAGAACAGGGCCTATCCACCGGCTCTCTCACAAGATGGACGACTTCGCTTTGGTACTAAAGCTGACCTATTGGGGTCATTGGAACAGCTAGTTGAATCAAGGCATGATGAACCACAGACCACTTCAGTGATCTTGGACGGAGCAGTCATAGTTCAAATGCTGAAACCTAACACAGCAAAACATTTATGGAATATGCTAAAAATGAGTTTATTCCCTACATTTTGTCTCAACTTCAACACCAATCTCATCTAGATCTTGTGTGGGACTGCTATGTTAAGACAGGTAGCCTGAAGACAGCTGCAAGAGCCAAGCGTGGAAGGGGAACTCGTAGACGTGTTACTGCTACTACTACTATACCAGGTAATTGGCATGATTTCCTTCGTGTTGATGACAATAAACAAGAACTCTTCAGTTTCCTATCTAGAGAGGTAACTACAGCTATTAACCTTCCAGAAAAGCAGTTAGTTGTCACGGATGGGCAACAGGTTATTTCTGTTCCAATATGTGATAACATGCCTCCTTGGCACCATGCAATCATGAGGAAGCAGACACACAGATCATGGTCCATGCATCAGCTGCCATAAAGTGTGGACATCGCAGGATGTCAAACAAATGTTTGGGTAGTCCAGGAACTTCATGACACAGTAGATGAACTTTGGCTAGTGTTTGGGACAGGAAAGAATTTCCGTTACATTGGAGCACATGAGCTAGTTGCGTACCTGGGGCCAGAAAGGTCCAAATCACTTCCAATTTTCCATGCTATAACTGGATGCAACACCACTTCAACTTTCGCAGGATGTGAGAAAACAGCATGGGCAGTTTGGAATACATTTCCTGAAGTGACTGATGCATTTTTACACTTGGCATCTGCACCAAGAGTGATTTCTTCGCAAGCTATGTCCACTATTGAACGGTTTGTTGTGCTACTTTATGACTGCACAAGCACATGCTCTAACATTAACTTAGCAAGGAAAAAACTTTTTTCAAAGAAAGGAAGATCTTTGGAAGGAATACCTCTGACACAGGCAGCTCTGGAGCAGCATGTGAGAAGGTCTACTTACCAGGCTGGTTATTGTTGGGGACAGGCCCTTGTGCCATTCTGCAATTTACCATCACCATGTGATTGGGGATGGGTAGAGAGCGAAGGACAGTTTGAGCCCCTGTGGACTACATTGCCTGAAGCTGCAAAATCCTGCTATGAACTTATATCATGTGGATGTAAGAAAGGCTGTACAGACAGGTGCAAATGTAAGAAGACAGCTTTACAATGCACGGGACTTTGCTACTGTGAAGGAGGATGCAATTGACAATAGATTGAACACAGGAACTATTTTGGATATTATGCTTCATCAATTTATGCTAAAGTAACCACATGTGAATTGTAATGATTATGTCAATTTGACTTAACTAATGTAATTTGAGTTTGTCCATTTGTTTGATCTTTGAATACCATAGAAAGTACAATATTTCCTAAGGTGCGAAATCTTTTGCTAGAGGGAAAAAGACTACAGCGAGGGGCCATAATGTACAAATGTATGGAGGGGCCTTTGCAATGTATATAGCCATTATTTTGTGCTTTAATATTAATGTGTATATTAGTATAAATTTATTAGCTGGTATGTTAATTAATATTTAAGTTTTAATTAGAAACAGGTGTTAATGTTGACAAATCAAGTGGCTCCATATCTATTTATTATTATAATCAGCTCTTCTATGTATGTGCAAAGTTTCATGCTTCTATCCAAAAATGCACAATTATTCAGCTTAGCCGCTACACTATAAGCCCATATTTGATAAAGCATCCAATGAATAAAATTTAAAAATCATGTGATTTTTCTAAACCACACTAGTTAGAATAGCTAAAATGGTGACGACTGTGGATGAAGATATTAGCACTGCCATTGCACGAGAATTGATAGGTCATAGAATCTCTCTATTCGGCGCAATGGTATTTAATTTTGTTGTAGCAGTTTATTTGTGGACAACTATATCTCCCTTCTGTAAACCAAGATTCAATTTTGTCAGGAATGCAATTGAATCAGTCCTTAGACTCTGCTGCACGGCTCTCCTTGGCACTCCCAAAGGCATGTTTGACAATCCAAGACTTGAAGACAGAGAGCTTCGTATTAATAATCGTAAATTATCCAGCTGGGCTTTAGTGACAATGTCTTCATACGTTGTATTTTCAGTACTACTGATATACAATTTGGGTTTGAAAGCATACATAATTTTAGATACTGCTAAAGACCACTGCTTTGAAAATTCACACTGTCTTATATTCCACAATGTCACTAAAGAAGTTAACATTACGCTAAAATGTTCAGAAATTACTGAAGATCCTGACATTATACTTAGGGGATGCTATAAAGTTTCCTACAAGCTAAATGATGCTCTGGCAACAGCAGGAGGACTACTCACTGTAGCAAAGCTCGTCCCACAAGTAACTGCAGCTATAACATCAAGAGTCTTCTTAGTGTTCTCTCGTTGTTCTGAATTAGTCAAAACGCTAGTGATAATAATTTTGTCATTTGTAATGGTGTTCCTAACTTGCGCAGTCTTTCCACTACTACTTATAATGGTAATACTCATTGACTACATGAAAATAGTAAGTGACTTTAAATCTGACCTCAACTATGTACGTTACATTGAAAATTACTGGGTTGCTATTGGAATTCTCACAACTCTAATAGTAACATTGGAAAGCAGTCTAAAAGAAGTATCTACTGATACTAAAAATGAAGAACACACTAGCAAAGAATTGACAAGTATTACTTTAGAAGGATCTTCTGCAGACAATACTACTCATCGTTCCAATTCAACAGCATCAGATAGTAATAACGATAAAGAGTCTCTCCCTAAAGTTTCAAAAGAAACCAGAAAAAGTGAAAGCAAGGAAGATGATGATAGTAGTGATGAAGAAACCAACACAGAAACACAGAAGTTGATAAACTGAATAGACTACTTAATCTACACAGCTGCACACACAACTTCATTTTGTATTGGCTTATTTTAGTTATTCTACTTTATGCATAGTATGTAGTTGAGTTATTATACCTGGACTTCAAGTCACTACACATTTACGGACTATTCTACTATAGTAATATAATGCAAATAAGTTATTTTTTGTTACAATGATATTGTTGGTGAGTGAGCGAGTCACTACACAGGTAACAATAGAGAACCAGAGATACAACAGTACTGTTCTTGCTTAAAAAATCCATTGTCCTATAGTCAAGTCACGAAAGTAAGTCTTGTGTTGGTACATCCAGTCAACTAGTGTGTATGAAATTGTAGATCATTTGTTAAGCTAAAGAATAGCACAACTATGCGAAAAGTCACGCCTGTACCAGGCATGTTACAGACAATTACAGGCGTGTTGCACAGACATGCATGAAATATACATGTTGTACTACTGCAACATGCCTGTTGTATGACTGTTGGGAGAACAGGCATGTCTTGCACGCCTGTTATATGCATGTTATACAACTGTTGAGATAACATTCATGTTAGTGGCGCCTGTAACACACCTGTTAGTAACAGGCATATATTAACGTATGCTTTGCCTCTATTAAAATGATGAAGTTCACCCATGGATAGCTATAGAGCACAGAGTGCAAACTGTCAGCACTACAACACGCTAGCTAGCTATTAAATTTTTTAAAAACTAATCAGGATCAATACAGCTGTGTGGTGAAAACTCATAAGAGAAGCTAACATAGGGGATATACACTGATAGTTTCAACTACTTGAAATGACTGCACACAGCTAGCTAAAGTATACCTACGCGAAGCTAATAGCTTCACATTTTCTCAAAAATCATGCTCGAAATGAAAAAAAAGAAAAAAGAAAAAAGGTAGCACAACAAACGATCTAAATCTTCATTCTGAGTATCAATCAACGTGTGGTTAACTATCAGCACTTGTTTCCAGAGAGATGGGCATTATAAGCTAACACTTTTAACTTCTTTCAAGAGGTGGAGAAGCCATTATTTCATATGGTACAGTGCCACAGATACCACAGAAAAATCTTCCATATTTGGTCATACTTTCAAAATACAGCTGCTCAATTTTTTTTAAATTAACCCCAAAAAATTAAAAGTGTGCATCATTAGTTATTTCTTTTTAAGGGTGGCCACACATAGCAACACGCACTGCCTGTAGATCCCACCAGATTCAGGTACTTTTCCCCTATTCAGTATAGGGAAATTAGTGGCACTCACCGCTTCATCTGAAGGGGCCAAATTGGCACCCGGTACAAATGCGCATGCACAGAGAAACCGAGACTTTGAGCTAGAAACCATAGCAACTGTTAAAACTATTGCCGTTTCTACATAATGCCCCACCATAGCGGCTCATTTTCTTTTTCTAAATAACACCTGCCTAATAATCATGGCTCGTCGTTGGTTTGCGCTTCTAGGGTCCAGCCAAAGGGTACAGGAGTCTTCAAATAGGCACTAGAGATGATTGAAACAAGTCTATTAGAGGAGCCCACCACCTGGAAGCTTCAGTCATTGAATGGGAACAGATTACAGTTGTGGATAGGAAATGGTATGTATTTTGTAGTCAATACATATTATTCCGTGTACAGCAAATAATTCAAATCAGGAAATTGAAATAATTGCTGACCTTCAACAGTTCCATTGGGTGGAACTAACAAAATCAGACTGGTGTACAATTAAAAAGAGGCGTAGGAAGCCAAATCAGATTGATGTGGCCACTTAACCACACCCACCTAACCACACCCTCTTGTCAGTGAATGAGACAGTTTTGAAGTTTAATGAACCAAAATGTCAAATTTATCTGCTTTGCAATATCATGATGAAATTCCTGGGAAACACCATTTAGTAGCGAATGAAAAGTATGAATGACAGCAGAATCTGAGTGGGATGATTTCTTGGATAAAAATATAATTTATACCAGACAACGACTTCTTAATTGCAGAAATAAATGAAGCACCAAAGGTGCCAACCCACTGTGTCGCTATACACTTGCTAGCCATTACAAAGACTAAATGAAAATTTATTCGCATGGTATCAATATATCACTTATGCAAGTCCATATGTATCCTGTGCAGGTTGGTATGTACCGCTTGCAATGCGATGCTAGACACAAATGCCATCTTCAGAGAGAAGCTAAACATGCAAGGAACAACTCACCTCACCAGTTGTTATTTGCTTACATGATTTCGGCATGGCAATAGGGGGCACTACCAACCTAAGCATATGATTGTAAGTGCGTTTTGGGTTAAACACTTTAAGGTCTTTTTAAAGAAGATGGCTAGCCTGGGAAGACCTAAACGTTTGAGAACATTTTTAATGTCATATACTACACGTTATAGGCGCCCATAACCACCTGCTTCACTTCCATTCAGTGTGCTGCTAATATGTGAATAGTTATATTTCGACTAACAGGCCATCAACATTTAAGGCAACTGCATTGTTAAAGTTTAAACTTGGGTTCCAAGGTAACTAGGTGTTACAATATTCAATTCAGGGTTAATTAATTGTATAAGCTCATAGTAAGCTCTATACCCCTAGCTAATTAATCATATACAAAATGAATGCTTGAATGTGGATGAAGCTGTATTTCTAATTGTAACATATAGCTGGGGATAGCTCCTTAGCCTACGCATTAAACTAGTCTGGTAGCCAATAGGTATAACCTTGTTTGGATGTCAATAGCTAATTTTTTGGTACAGATGTAATTAACGACTTCAAATCTGATGTAAGCTCTATGTATATTACATTGAAAAATACTGGATTGCTATTGGAATTTTCACAACTCTAATAGTAACATTGGAAAACAGCCTAAAAGAAGTATCTCCTGATATTCAAAATGAACAACAATCCAGCAAAGAATTGACAAGTATTACTTTAGAAGAATCGTCTGCAGACAATACTAATCATAATTCCAATTCAACATTATCGGACAGTAATAATGATAAAGAGTCTTTCCCTGAAGTTTCAAAAGAAACCAGAAAAAGTGAAAGCAAAGAAGATGATGATAGTAGTGATGAAGAAACCAGCACAGAAACACAGAAGTTGATAAACTGAATAGACTACTTTATCTACACAGCTGCACACACAACTCCAATTTGTATTGGCTTATCTTAGTTATTCTATTTATGCATAGTATGTAGTTGAGCTATTATACCTGGACTTCAAGTCACTACACATTTATGGACTATTCTACTTACAGGGCTGCTGATAAGAGACCAAACTTTGTCTGACATGATGTCCTTCCAATTTTGATTATGATTAGACAATTTCTATTTTGGTCAGACATGCAATTTGTAGTGAGGGTAGTGCATGATGCTATAATAATAATGAGAAGTACCTACAGTTTCGTAATATGCTTCTTTTTTTTTTTACTATTTATATACATGTACGTGTATCTGTATATTTACTTTGGTGAAGATGCAATGGAAGTATCAGACTGTAACTCATGGGACTATTATCTATCATTAACTAAAGTTTATTCAAATTTAAATACGAGTTCAGGAATATTATTTTGAAGTAATACATATGAAAAGATAAAATAGACATTTGATGTATCTCAATTCTGAAAAAAAAAATGAAACAGTTTGCTAACAGATTTTAGTCAGTCAGCTACGAAGTTTTCCCATTGATCAGTGATGAGCTCTTGTTCTGAAGTATCAGACTCTGATTCTGACTGCTGGATCTTGGTGGGAGGCTTACGGTGATCACCAACATTCCTTCGTTGCTTGCTTCCACCATAATTGTATGGCTTTCTCTGCATCCCACTCACAAAGAGCCCATCAATAACAATCCTTAACAAATCATCAAGGTGATCTTCACTAAGAGAGCAGCGTTTCTCTGACTTTATAAGCTTCAGTGAAGAGAACATGTGCTCAACATGTCCATTAGCTAATGGCAGACAGAAAAGAAGCTCGATTAGTCCCAATACATTTGACCACTTGCTGGAACACGATGCATTAAACGGTTTCCACCAAATAACTCTATTTGGTTCTTGAACAATGTTCAAATAAAGTCTGGCATACTCTAACATATCTCTCCACTCTTCCTGCATTACCGCAATACACAGACCTGCCTTTTCCAAAGGAATTCTAAATCTGTCACAAAGATTACCAAGAGCAACATCACCCAAACTGTCTTCCGATTTTTCCCACCCCTGAGTTGCCAATAGAATTAAGGCATCAGTAAGAAGGTCAGGATGCTGTATTTTTATACGGCTTTTCAGGCAAGATAGTACAGACTCAATGATTTGATCTTTGTGAGTGGTAATAAAAGTTATGCCTTGCTCATAATTAGCAAGTGGAGCTCCTAGATACGTAGTTTCACCCTGAGCTTTTTGTATACGAGACTTTACTTTCTTTACAGAAGGAAGATCATCTAAACTAGACAATTTCAACTGTGAAACAGACTTATTAGTTTTAAGTATTGCCTCGATGGCATCAACTCTATTTAATTCTTCATCTTGTAAACACTTACTTAAGATAGAACATGGCTTCAGTACATCATAAAAAAAAGCACAACCAAACAAAATTTTGCTGTCCTGCCATTTAGTAACATAACCCTTTATTTTCTGCTTATCAACAGACTTAACTGTTGGATCTTCAGTCAGTGAAGTTAAGTGACCAAGACATGCTCCAAATTTGTCTATTACTCTACCTAAGGCAGCCACTTTATGACTCACAAATCTAGTTCCAGATGCACAAATACATGTAGGTTGAATTCCCTTACCAGAATCATTATTTTGATCATAAGAGAAACCACTACATCCTCAAGTTCACGACACTTTTTGGGTGAATTTTGATACAGATAATACAGTCGTAGCAAGAGATCATCAATAGTATTAAAAAATGTATTTTTCAAGGCATCCTGAAGAGATAGTTCCAAGCGGTGTGCTAGACACCAAAAACAAACTATCCAGGGTGACACATCTCCAGAAAACCCCTTAAACCATTAGGAGCCACATTGACGCTAGCACCATCACAACCAAAGCCAACTAGTTTGTCTTTCCAACTCCCCACATCAACACGTACCATTGCTCACTCGAATGACTCGTAAAGCCCAGCAGCATCCCCACTAGAGGGCTGTCGTACAGATAGAAGACTACTACATACACCAACCTTCCCATCCTCAGTGTGAGGATTAAAATAAAGGACCACAAAAAGCTCTTCTTCTACATTTGCAGCATCAGTGCTACCATCAACTTGTACACTAAAGAACTTTCCCTTTTGAAGAGCATTTGCTAATGATTGTCTAAGATCCAGAGAAATATACTCCACAAATTCTGTGCATGCCTGTTTATTTTTATATCCCTCACCCAAGTCAACCTTGCGCAGTTGTTCAAACTCACAGATTGCTCCCATTTTGGTGAATGCCATGTTTTCCTTGCTTAAACAATAAGCTATTTGAAACTTCTTCTTGATTCTTTCACTCTGACTCATTGAAAACAATGCTCTGGCTATGGGGGCATTATCTGGAACACCCTTGCTATTTGCACGTTGTAGAAGCTGCACAGCTCTATTGTGCATATCTGAATGAGCATGGTCCTTAAAGGCAGAAGTGCGCAAATTTGTAGAGCCATCTATAAATGCTGAATTGTAGTTTCTAAAACTCGTAAGTCTGTCCCGAAAATGTACACAGATTTTGCAACTCATGCTGGATACAAACTCACGGTTGGTTGTTTGATAGCTTAGCCAAGTGGTAGTCCCAAGTCCTTTATCATTTTCCCGTATCCACTTTTCCACAGATAGCGCTCGCTTCTTCGCCGATGGTGGTCGAGAGTCGTGCGACGTACTGCTGCTGGAACTGCAGCTAGGTCCAGTAGACTTCGAGGGAGGAGCAGGAGCCAACTATACTAAATGACGCGCAGTTTGTTGACTTTCAAGTTTCATGGTTTTGTGGGCGCGCACAGGACGTATAATCCGGCTAATCTTTCAAACGGGCGGAAAATTGCAATTTTGATCGGAAATTGTTTGACCGACTGTAATCAGCAGCTTTGCTACTGTAGTATAATACAAAAAAAGTTATTTTTTGTTACAATGACCAGCAACAACAAATAAAACTATTGATTTGTGTATGTACTGTTGGTGAGCGAGAGAGTCACTACAGAATAGCACAATGTGCATGTAAACAACTACCAAATAAACATTGTACACTGCCTTTACAGCTTTTTCGGCTACTGCTGTAGTACGCAAGTCACCATAGCGGGTAAGACTATATAAACTGTGTGGTAATTCCTTAGAAATGCATAGTTTTTGTTTTTTCAAGTCTAATAGTTGCAGAGAGTGGTTACTATGGGATTGAGACCCCTTACCACATGTCATTAAAAAACTCAGCCATTTTTAAGTAGCTGAAGTGCCTTTTGTCAGGAACATAGGCTCGCTGCCATTTATGCTGAAGCACATCACTAGTGTACATCACTATCATACCTCCATCTCCTGATCTGGCTGCCTCAGTGGACAATTCCCTCACTTTATCTATGACCTGCCAGCGAGACAGTCTAGAGATCTACAATCAAATAAAGAAAATTAATTTTCCCTTTTAGACACACTGAACTTCAAATAAACAGACAAACATGCTTGTCACTGACAGTTAATGAGACCGCATAGCTTTAATCAATATATTGACAATGATTGTGGAAATAATTAAGTGGCATGATTATTTTTTCCCCAAAAGTATTGTACGTAGAACTCGCTGGTTTAAGATCACCTTCAATAAAGATCCTATAGGCAGAGTAAGATCCCGCTCAGACAATTTACAGAAGGATCAAAGACATACATCTATACTGCACAGACATCTATACTGCAGACATCTATACTGCACAGACATCTATACTGCACAGACATCTATACTGCACAGACTTCTATACTGCACAGACTTCTATACTGCACAGACATCTATACTGCACAGACATCTATACTGCACAGACATCTATACTGCACAGACATCTATACTGCACATACATCTATACTGCACAGACATCTATACTGCAGACATCTATACTGCACAGACATCTATACTGCACAGACATCTATACTGCACAGACTTCTATACTGCACAGACTTCTATACTGCACAGACATCTATACTGCACAGACATCTATACTGCACAGACATCTATACTGCACAGACATCTATACTGCACAGACTCCCCCCAGAAGTCCACCACACTGCCAGATATAGGGGCCCACTCACTAGAGCTGCTCTATTCCAACCACACTCACCTCCTCCTCCTGGACTCCGAAGTCTCGCAGTAAAGCTTTGGCTTTGCTAAGTTTGAGTTTTCTGAGATCTCCATCAGTTCCCATCACATTCTTATATCTCTTAGCAGCAGCTATGGTATTAGCTGCCTCTCTCTGCAACACACACACACACACACACACACACACACACACGACTATTCCAGCAGTTTAACTACAGAAACCAGCTCTCATTTATCCTCCTCCTCGTAATGCAACCTAGACACCGCCAGGTTTTCACCAAATGTATAACATATGCAAACATACGTACTCACGAATGCATGATAAGATTAATAGCCTGGAAGTTGGAGATATTCTCAAAAATGTTCAGTCACCTAAGACTGGGCTGGTTCAATCTACTAAGACCGGGCTGGTTCAGTCACCTAAGACTGGGCTGGTTCAGTCACCTAAGACTGGGCTGGTTCAGTCACCTAAGACTGGGCTGGTTCAATCTACTAAGACTGGGCTGGTTCAGTCACCTAAGACTGGGCTGGTTCAATCTACTAAGACTGGGCTGGTTCAGTCACCTAAGACTGGGCTGGTTCAATCTACTAAGACTGGGCTGGTTCAATCTACTAAGACTGGGCTGGTTCAGTCACCTAAGACTGGGCTGGTTCAGTCACCTAAGACTGGGCTGGTTCAGTCACCTAAGACTGGGCTGGTTCAGTCACCTAAGACTGGGCTGGTTCAGTCACCTAAGACTGGGCTGGTTCAGTCACCTAAGACTGGGCTGGTTTAGTCACCTAAGACTGGGCTGGTTCAATCTACTAAGACTGGGCTAGTTCAGTCACCTAAGACTGGGCTGGTTCAATCTACTAACCTCTCTGTCCAATCCACAACAACTATTATATACAGTATTCAGTTCTGCAAAATCCATATTTCTCTAGCAAGCAGGAAAAAAAAGCTAATTTTTTAAGTTTTAGACTTACAGATGGAGTGATTGAGTGTGCAAGTGCTTAACTACTACCACTATACTACTATCAAGTACTTAACTTAATTACCACTATACTACTATCAAGTGCTTAACTTAATTACCACTATACTACTATCAAGTGATTAACTTAATTACCACTATACTACTATCAAGTGATTAACTTAATTACCACTATACTACTAAGTGCTTAACTTAATTACCACTATACTACTATCAAGTGATTAACTTAATTACCACTATACTACTAAGTGCTTAACTTAATTACCACTATACTACTATCAAGTGCTTAACTTAATTACTACTATACTACTATCAAGTGCTTAACTTAATTACTACTATACTACTAAGTGCTTAACTTAATTACCACTATACTACTATCAAGTGCTTAACTTAATTACTACTATACTACTATCAAGTGCTTAACTTAATTACTACTATACTACTAAGTGCTTAACTTAGTTACCACTATACTACTATCAAGTGATTAAAAATAATTCAGCTGTGTGTACATACATTATCTATTACATAGTAGCATAAAAATATCATTCACAGAAAGTCATCATTATAAATAGTATTTGCCATAGACTACAGGCATGAATGTAGCTTCAATATTATACTATATAGATGTATTCTCTCTCTTTCACAGGCTTTCTTTCTTTTTTTTCTTTTTTTAAAAAAACCATACACAATTAAAAATATTTGGTTGCCACCGGGAATTGAACCCAGGACCGCTTGCTGAACACACAAGTGCTTTACCACTGAGCTATACGACAACCAGCCAGCAAACAAACACTTCAATTCTGTATTTATACTGTTAAGGAGCACTGCTACAGTCTCACTCTCAACAGACCAGCAAAATTTTCTTCAAAGATTCTTTTTATCCATGGAATTTTCTACTCCACTACATTTACATTTCACAGAAATTTCTTCTTCAGCCTCTTAGATTATTCCTTCTCTTTCACAGGCTTTTTATTTTTAAAAAATCATACTTCAACTAAAACACTCTAATTCCATTTATCAGCATGGCAAAAATCAAAATGATCACATAATATGCCTTATTAGTTGAAGAATCCAGTAATTGCCCTTTGAACTGCTCTAACCACTACTGTGACACATGTTAGTACCTCTTAGATGGAGTCTTGTGCCCTTTTGAACTCCTCTAACCACTACTGTGCACTGTGTAGTACATACCTTGTATTGATCTTGTGCCCTGTTGACCCTCTAACCACTACTGTGCACATGTTTAGTACATGCTTAGTAATTAGTCTTGTTGGCCCTTAACCTCTAACCACTACTTGGTCACATGTGTAGTACACCTTAGTAGGAGTCTTGTGCCCTTTGAACTGCTCTAACCACTACTGTGCACATGTGTAGTACATACCTTAGTATTGAGTCTTGTGCCCTTTGAACTGCTCTAACCACTACTGCGCACATGTGTAGTACATACCTTAGTATTGAGTCTTGTGCCCTTTGAACTGCTCTAACCACTACTGTGCACATGTGTAGTACATACCTTAGTATTGAGTCTTGTGCCCTTTGAACTCCTCTAACCACTACTGTGCACATGTGTAGTACATACCTTAGTATTGAGTCTTGTGTAGGAGAATCCTTCCCCACATCCTGTGGGATCTGCTGGACCACTCACTGATAGCTGGTACTTACCCTTCGAAGCGTTGATAAAATGGTGGGTGGTGTTCCATGGAGCTGCTCGCAGCTAAACATACACACAACGTGCACGCACACACAGACAAACAATCACAGCAGAGCAAAGCAAGACAGAGGTGCCCTCGTCACAAAATATAAAAACATACGTACAAATGCTCAGTGCTATGAGATGTGCTATGAATTGCACCCACATGTTTTACTTATACATACATATTATGAGAAATTAATGTAATATTATCTGTACTGTAGGGACTTGTAGCTCTGGGCTCTGGCTCACAGGAATGACAGACGGTAGGAACAGAGAAGCAAGTAGACAAGCAACAGCCAAGAGGAAGGAACATTTCAACTACTTGACATCAAATCACCTCTTCAAATACATGTGGGAACCAAATACCCTGGGAGTAAAGACGTCCACTTATCATCACCCAAACCATCATTAAGGTGCTGAGCAGACTCTACAGAAAGACCTCCACCACCATCTCCACTCAAGCCCATCCTCAATCTCACCAAAACCTCACTTAATGAGGCAGAAGACAGAGTACTGCCAATGGCTCAACTTTGCTTCCCAAAGGACATACTATACTTGAAACACGACGAGCTAGTTTTAGCTACATATAACACTGGTAAAATCCTGGCACCTGAGGCTGTAGCAGTCCACTAAGTCAATGGAGGAGTGTGTTTTAAATTATAGTCCATGTCACCATGTTAAGAAGGCATGTACATAGTAAGTTATCTCGTGAGGTTCATAACAAAATCAAAAAAAAAAAAACATAAAAAAAAAATGATAGTCATTTCTTGCTTTTTAAATGTATAGAATGTCATACATAATCATGTAAGTTAATTAAATATAATGTACTCACATTACCTACAAACATATGTATACACACTCTAGCTGGTGTTCCTATAAGACTCACCTCATCATCCATCTTACTCACTGAATCCTCTTCCTCCTCCTCCTCCACAATAAACAAAGACTTACCACGATAACCAGCTTCCTAACACACATACAAACACATGCAGAGAAAAAAATTATTAGGCATTTATTAAAACAAGGAGGAAAAGATGGGAACGTGTCAGTATTATTGTAATTGAAAGGAGAAGCAGTGTGACATCCTCCGGTCTAACACATACATGTCACTTTATAAATGAACCGGGCACAGCCATAGTGCTACCTACTCCATTTAAGCTTTCTCGCTTTTCTTCTTTCTTACACAAATAAAAATTTGAAAGCAGTCATCATACACACAGAGTCTTCCATCACTTATTCTTTTCTCTTGATTGATTTTATCAACACCTACTGAGTGTGTGTTATATAATTTCTCCACCAGATACCAGAATAGCTTCCTTGAAGACAATGGTTAAATTAAGACCTGTGAACTTATTATTACATTGAAAAGAGCTCATGCAATTGAATCTGGTGAAGTACCAAATGATTTCTAAGTTGTGACTTATACCGCAAAAATTGGAGCCATTAGTTACGCTAGCTTGCTCAGCATCACTGCATGACAAACACACCTCCAATCTTTCTTTTTTCTAAAGCAAGCAAGACAAACTGAGTGTCACCATTATGTGCATTTTTACAGTAAGAAAACTTACTTGTATATTACCAGAGGTACATATGTAGCATTACCTAGTGTCAGACATATTGTGTCATGCATACATATGTGTTTCTATGCCAACACTCACCTTCAGTCTGTGCTCAGCAGCAAGCATACTCAAATAGCTGCACACCTGTTCGGGAGATATGAGACTGCGTAGTTCATCACTCGTGGGCAGTCTGAAGTCATCTCTCAGAACCCACCAACCATTCTCATAACCTACACAAGTAAGAACACATTTAAACCATTCTACAGAGAAAATCTTGAGAATTTATAGCTGCTCTCTTTGAAGATTAGATGTATTCTCTTTCTTTCACAGGCTTTAAAAACAATACAGAATTAAAAATATTTGATTGCCACTGGGAATCGAACCCAGGACCACTTGCTTAACGCACAAGCACTCTGCCACTGAGCTACGACAACCACCCGGTGAACAAACACTCCAATTCTGTATTTATACTGTTAAGGGGTACTGCTATGCTTCAGTCTCACTCTCAACAGACCAACAAAAATTTTCTTTTTCAAAGATTCTTTTTATCTGGTGAATTTTTTTTTATACTCCACTAATTTATCACTCACAATTTCTTTCTCAGCCTTCTTTTACTCATTAGATGTATTCTCTCTCTTTCACAGGCTTTTTTAAACCATACTTAACTAAAAAAATAAAATTAAAAAAATTTTTTTTGTTGAAGATTTCCACATGTCATGATTATCCTATACAAGATCCAAATAATACCAAGCAAAAACTTATTTTAGTTTAGAGCCAATTTATGCCATTATAATATGTAAGGCCTCAATTCTTCTCCAATAAATATCTGCTTATGTATGTACATAGTGTATCACACACCTTCTCTCTTGAAGTCAGCACACGTCTTGAGCACCTTCCTGATGACACTCTCCGATATGGCGCTTTGAGGGAAGGCCTTCCTTATCACATCCATCTTGAGGCGACGAGGATTGTCTTCACTCTTCCTAAACTGCTGGTACAGAAATACCTAGCAACCAGAGAGGTACATACATACAGCTAACTCGTATTTGCCAATTCATGTACATATCTTCATGTATCCTCCTCCCAGATAAAATTAATGCTTACTGATTACAAGAAGTATTTTGGACTATATCTCCTTATGTACATACACATGTTGATTGCAGTTGAAAACTAGCCTTACAATACACACATACATGTACATATACATACGTACATATGTATATACACAAGCACAATACAGGGAGTTATGTGTACAGGACTGGCAAAATATTACCAAATTGCATGTCATACACACACTATTAATAGTTTGTAGTGAATAACCTCATCTCCTTATTTTAATTATCACATTTATTCTGTCATGTTGTGGAAGTGGTACTCCTCGGGCAATAACTCCATCATTTCTTACCTGCAGAAGTTCTCTCTGGAACTGAGTGGCTGCCTTAGAGTTTGGAGCAGGAACTTCCACCTTGGGGCATTGCTGTCCCGCCAAAAACACCTGAGGGTGATCTCTAATATACACTTCATTACCGGATATGACCAGCACAAAGTCAGTGTCTGGTAAAGTGTGCTGGTAGATGGGAGCTCTGAACAGGTTGTTTTCAAAACTCTGCAGCAGTTGCCCTGGGCGTAGCTGCCCAAGGAAATAAGACGTGTTCTGAATGTACGTTGTCTCCCCATAGGCTACATCAGGAGACTGACTCTTTACCTGACGCTGAAAATAGAAATAGGAAACAAAAAGTAGACATTTAAAATGTATAGGAGGGCATTATATGGATCACTATCTTCAGCATACAAAAATAAAGAGTGTTAAGTGAATATCACACTATAAGACATGAGAATGGCTACACTGAGATTCTTTTTTCACTTGCCTTTGACTCATAAATACTTGACTATATTTGAGTATCATTTATGCATCAGTAATTTGGTAGTAGTACTAGTGATGTGCTTGAGCACAAATGGCGAGCGAGCCTAAAACTACACTATTGTTAAACGATTAATTTTAACTTCAACACTCAAGCTACTAAAAAAAAGTCAAGTTTAAATTACGTGTATACGGTAAAGGGGATTCAATGCCATAGTAACCACTCCCTGCAACAGTTAGAATTGAAAAAAAAAGCAACAAAAACAAGTAGCATTATTTACACGTTTTCTTTGTGATATTCTTTAGCTAAGTAAAGGCACAATACTTTCACACAACTGAACATACCTACACAAGGCTTACCTTCGTAGTTACTCTAGTGGACGAAGAATTTTCAAGTTTAGTAGGGCTTATAACTGTAACAAATAGCTTATTAACTTACCACTGCCACTAACTCGAATAGAAATGGAACTCTGTTAAGTTTTTAGTTTTATCTAAGAATTCAGAGCGGCAAACAATTCAATTTTTAGGATATACGGGTAATGATTGCTAAACCGGAGGATTCCATTTAGTGAAGTTTGGGATGGGGTCGAACAACGAGCTAACACAAAAATACGAGAAGGTCAAAGTACAAAATGACATACGTACGTCCAAACATATGTATAAACGTACAAACATACCCAATTTTCAATTGTTACCCCTGTAAGTGTCTCGCTCGCTACGCTCGCTCGCCAAATATGATAATACATCAAGTTGTTACATTCAATTTATTGAAAGTGATAAAACATTTTTCACTTTCAATAAATTGAAAGTGAAAAAATGTTTAGCTTTAGTAAATCAATGTTTATATGATGTGTGTACAAAAGTAGTTTTTAAGTTTATTATACTCATATTATTAGGTCTACACATATGTACATGTACATTGTTTAGAAGAGCACTGAATCTACACACTTCAAAGCCCCAACTCTAATATCCATTAGCCTTTGTATTACAACTCCCTCCTTCATTGCCCCTTACCTACAGTCAATTCTCTCCTTCATTGACCCCTTACCTACAGTCAACTCCCTCCTTCATTGACCCCTTACCTACAGTCAACTCCCTCCTTCATTGACCCCTTACCTACAGTCAACTCCCTTCTTCATTGACCCCTTACCTACAGTTAATTCCCTCCTCCATTGACCCCTTACCTACAGTCAACTCCCTTCTTCATTGACCCCTTACCTACAGTCAATTCCCTCCTTCATTGACCCCTTACCTACAGTCAACT
>WLWD01003317.1_pt1 | contig 18306 bp, 11 predicted proteins | sample 6712731 | NCBI WGS metagenome assembly WLWD01 (sample SAMN12718690, study PRJNA576275) | sponge metagenome | isolation source: marine sponge | host: Mycale hentscheli | place: New Zealand: South Island, Marlborough, Capsize Point | collected 2014-11-01
CGAATTTACCGGGACAGTCCCGATTTTTTACTACTCCAGACTGTCCCGCACGGAATTGCTACTCTCCTATTGTTTGTCCCGAAATTTACTTTGTCACTTCGTCAATTTCTATTCCATCTTAATTAACTTACAGTTTAGAATGATGTGTCTCCAATCTGAACTGAATAGCCACGGGCATGCAGTCATGAACGTAACCACAGATTTTTCTGTGAAATAGTAGTGGCGAATGTGCGTATTGACGACCCTTACCGATCACACTTTTTTTTTATTAAAAATTTTTTTTTTTTTTATATATACATTCTTGCAAATAGCAAAGGGGTTTGCCAACTAGCTCTTTAACAAGCTAATATTAAGGCTACCAAAAAAACAAAACAAAAATAAAAACAACCAGAAACAAAAACAAATAAGGAATGATACAAACAAACCAACATCAGTGAGCTACACTTGTAAATAGAGCTTTAGGTTCCTCTTGAAGGCTAGGTGAGAAGAGAGACCCACGATTGATTCATGACATATTTTAATTATATTCATGATATATTAATTGAGGGGTGTGGCTTGTCCCTGAAATTTTTTTTAGAAAGTTGGAACCTATGCTATTCAGGTGCTCCATATGTAAATCACATGGCAAATTGTGCCCATTTCGGCCTTTGGTATTAATACACCGTGACCATAGTAGTTGCTTGGTCTTTCATTCTGAAAATGTTGCTGCCTGATATAGTAAATTCACAGCCTCTTTTAGGTAGTTTGTGTGATTTGTTGCTTTGAACACCGGAATCATCATCTTCCCTTGTTGCATCGTAAAATTGCAATTATATAAATCCCAGAGTAAGCAATTCTCTAGCGCACAATGTAACACCATCGCGTATTTCCGGTAATGATGGAAGCAGAAGATGGGTATTGACAATTGATTTGGCTACATCTCCCACTGAAATACCTTCCAAGTCGTACTCCAAGAGCTTTTCTGCAGCAGCGATAACGTAACTGTGAAGCAAAAGCATGAGGAAGTCTTCCACAGCTTTCATGTTTTTCTCAGGATTAGTAGGGATATTAGTCCGATTCAAGAGGTTTCGAAGCTGGTACATGGTTCCTCGATCAGCTAGAGAACCTTTGGTATACAGTCTAGACCACACTACCTATAATAAATATATGGGTTTATGACAAATAGGTAAAATACAGCCAATATTATTTGTATGTGGGGTGATGCATATTCAGTTGTAAGATGGGAGACTGATCATGAAATGATCCTGCTATAGAGTTGGAACAGCAATTGAGTAGAGTGGTTGTATTCAATTCTTTAAATTTAATGACCTGTTAATTGTACTTGTACAAGTATTTAACACTTACTGTTCTATTCAACCCCAATTTCAACTCCCAAGCCTTTTGAAAGTATGTAGTTTGTGTCAAGGAGCAATCAGGTCTTAGCAAATATGTTGTTTTAAGCATTGGAAAGCATTATTTCACTGATTTGATGTTAAAACTCTTTTGGGGTAATTCTTAATAGAAAAAAGGCCAAAAAATTAAAACAAAATGGGACGCCCTAGCTTGAGTTCTAACTTCCAAACTCAAAAAAAAATTATACCTCAGGGCTGAATGTAATATGATCTGTATGTTTAGAAGCATATTGTATTGATAATCTCATTAACAACAGTATTTAAAAATGAACTAAGGCTCCCAGGCTTTGTTGGGCCAATTATGCCACCCAAAGTGTGTTTGATTAATGACTGAAAGCCATAACTTCAGCACTCGTATTTGTAATTTCACCTTTAATGCCAGCAATATTCATAATGCTTAATACTCCACTAACACACCAAAAATAATGTAGCATCATTTAGTTGTTATTTGTGAGAACAGGGATAGTAAGTAAAAAATAATTATGTTATTGATAATAGTAATGTCCCAAATTACCTTCATAACGTGAGCCTTGCATGCCAATCTTCAATGACAGGCTCTATACCAGCTAGACGCTCCACAGAGTCATCATGTGTTACACGTAGAGACTGAGTTCCCCTCACCCTCGCAACTGTGAGTTAGTCACCACCAAGAAAAAGTTTATGGAAGTGGGTGTCATCTACTAATCTTGTACTTCCATCTTGAAGCACCACTGTCTCTTCATTCAATTCCATTGGCACATACTTGGAATGAAATTCTTCTAGTATCTTGGCCATCTCATCCAGCTTGTTTTCATTCCATAATTGTACTCCAAGTGGAACCTAAAAAAATTAATGTAGAGGATTTGTATTGTTGAGTTCGGAATTCTAAAAAAATCTCACAGTCCCTTTGCATTCCTACATGTGTTATTTAACCTAACAACTTACTACATCAGACTTCATTGACATTTCCTCTGAATGTTGAGATGGAATATGCCAGACAACTTGTTTAGCACAACCTTTAAACTGAGGCATGTGCTTGACGAGAATTCTGTAGACAGAAATAGAGACAATTCAATTTATTAGAATATTCTCAAATGAATGCTGCATGTGACTTAGTATCTAGATACAGACCTGGAAAAATGTTCAATTACAAATTACAAAACCAGATAGTTGTAACAATTGCAGATATGCATATTCCCAGTTTTGTATATCCTATTACGTCTTCATTCCACAATAGCCAGTCCTATCACCCGCAAACAACATACTGCATTTTATATTTAAAGGCATACATAATACATGTAATAATTTTACCAAGGAGAGCTCTTCAAAAATTACTTTAAATTATGTGTGATCATCACTGTTTTCTGCACACGAAGACTTAGCTAGCAAACATATTCCTTTTATTAATTACAATCAAACAAAGTGTACCCTGATGAAAAATCTTCAAACCTGTTTCCATACTCAAACTGTTATTCCCAAATTCACATGTATGCATTCACACAAGCCACATTACCATTACCTTGATGTGATTACTTGACATATATCTTTGAACTGGTTCCAATCTTGTACTGACATCACGAAGTGGTTCAAGTCCGAGGATAAAGGCCTGCTGACATCTGAAACAGTACTAAGGTTGACTCGGTCTTTCACAGCACAAGAATGGAAATAATGCAGTGATTTTGTCTGGTGGGTGATTCTTTGCAGAGATGGTTTTATGTTCTTGTCCACAGTGTCACCAACTATCTTAAAACCAGGCCATTGTAAATCTGGTGACAATGAAATCTCTTGTGGTGCAGGAGAAATTTATTGTGGTGTAGGATTAGACTGCTCGCAAGTCGCGCTGGAACTTGCACTATTATGTGACCCAATACCTGGTTCTTCAGCTTCACCACTGGAACTACCATTTCCACTTTGAGTGCTGTGGATAGATGCCAGGGTTTCTTCCCAGTCAGAGACAGGACTGAAAGAGGTAGGACATACAGAAGAAGAATCTGAGTCACTGCATGGTACTATTACTGTTTGAGGTGATGTGCCTGTCAAATCAATATCAATATAACATCTATAAAAATTATTACCAACATCATGGGTGTAGATAAGTAGTTTCGATAGGGGGCTGAAGGGTGCTGGCACACCCGCCCACATATTTAATTAAATATTTTTGTTTTTTTTAATTATTTTCATATTGCTTTGTTACCATTATATTTCACAGTTGAGTATTAATACAACTTCAATATATTGTATAAATGAAGTTTAAACTTGGAAAAAATTAAAAATAAGAATTGTGATTTTTGAGAAACTGTAAAGAAGGTGAAAAATGAAACCACATGACTATTATTTTGTATGTATAGTTTGTCCAATTGGACTATGAAAATATTTTGCAAAAATTAGCCCCTAGATCCCCCTGTCTACAGCCATGATTATTATTGCAATACCTTCTCCAAATGTGTTGATTTAAGAGTATCACTCCAATATTGAACTTCTATGTCATGATCTTCTGAAAGCCTCTTCAATGTCTTCTGAGTTCCAGAGTGAGATAGGCATATTCAGATCCAAAATGTTAGTCAGGGTTTTATCACAACTTTCTGCAGAGGAAGCAGACAGCAGCTAAGGTGTCCTCAAAATCTTCCAAGTGTAAGCCCGTTGCATCCTCTGCTACAGCATTCAACACTTCTCTAGCACCCGTACAGGCAGTTCCATGAAGCGCCTTTCTTCTTTTCTTCTCCTCAACAGAGGACACAGACACTTTGCAAAGGCAACAGTTTTCCATCTACTCCAAAAACCTGCCAGATGCAAGTTACGGTCGCCCGCTAGTAATATAAATGCGAGAGAGAAGTTACGCGACATTCCAACACTTAGCACAAAACCTCAATTGACCACATGCTGACTCTGCATAAACAAATAGCTCTATGTCAGTACACCAGACCCTTTCCCCCGCTTAGCGGTTGGTAAAGGGTCTGGCTATGCGAGACTACCTCACATGATAGTAGCCCCTCAGCTGATCCCCTCTATCAACTCCTCCCCATCTTCTCATTATAAATCTTAATTGCTACGGGACAGGCAATGGATTCTCTGGTCCCATCTTTCTTCCTTCGCATCACACTGGAAGACTTAGTTGGATCAAGAAAATCTTGTCTCGAGGTATTCAAGGTCATACAGTGGTGAGCCTCTTGGTGCTACTGTAGCACCAAGAGGCTCACCACAGTATGACCGCCTGGCAAAAGTTTGCCCGTCTACCCCTAGGATTTCATTTCCAATAATCTTCCAAAGCAGGAAGTGAGTGATTCCCATGAGGATAGTAAATCCAAAGTAGGCTTCTAGGTTTCGTGTGGTGATGGGGTTCCAATTTTCTGCTTTTTCTTCATCCATAGCTTCCGTTGCATACAGGTTTGATTGCTCCACTATCATCTCAATCAAGTCTGATGTAAAGAACAGCTTGAAGCCTCACTTGGAAAGTCTGGGACTGGAACATGAAGGCCAGTGGCTGATAGTTCGGTAAAGGGTTGTAAGGTGGGTTTCTTGAGTGTGATAGACCACTTTATTATCACTTTAGATGGGCTACAGGGCGGGCTTGTTGCCAAGGGAGATGGAATATTGAGGGAGGTGGAAGTAGCTATAGTAGAAGCCTGCTCAATAGAATCATTGGTATTGAGTGCTGTAGAATTTGCTTCTGTCTCACCTATAAGAGAATATTATTTATTATTATTATTATTGTTATTATTATTATTATACTTGTATGAAATTCAGGTAGATATTCATCACTGTCAGAGACAGCAACTTCATCTGAGTCCTCAACCATATCCACCACCAGAGTCATCACTAGCCTCAGCACAACTGTCACTGCTATAGTCGAAGTCCTCGTCACTGCCCTCTTGAAACGGTTGTTAAACATCATTGAAGTCGTCTTCATTCTGATGCAGAAGAGCAAGTACCCCACTTGCAGACAGCATTCTACTTGTCATGTTACGAGCACTTATAGCTAAAATCACAATATTTGTTGTTAAAAATGTATGTGACAGTGCCTAGGAAAAGGGACCTTTTACGTAAAATCAAAAATGTACAGTAGAGCCCAAACACAGAAACCATTAGGGAGAGAAAGTTAGCCGGGGTCAAAGTGCATGAGTTGGCTATTACCCGCGAGTTTTCAGCGCGCGGCTAGTTGGGGAATTGATGAGGAAGCGCTTTAGCTAGAACTATGCATAAGGGCCAATGTCATGCATACATACATATATATATATATATGCATACATACATACATATATTATATATATATTATATTGTCATGCATACATACATATATATATATATATGCATACATACATACATATATTATATATATATTATATACACAACCTGTAGTGTTGTATTTGTTTAACTCTTTTCATTTTAGTGTTACAGTTTTCTACCTAAAGTATATCATTTTCAGTCTTGGTTTATTGAAAGTTCAGCCTTGTCTTGGTTTTGGTTATTCAAAATTTCATATCTCAATTTTAGTTCTTGTTTTGCTTATTGTATAATGATTCAGATTTAAGAGATAATATATTCAAGACTTCTTTTTATCTCTTCATTAGCTACAAGTATTTTATTTTATGAAAATTGATGAGGCTAAGAAAATTTCTTGTCATTCATAGCTACAGTAAGCATAACATTTTAGTTTTGAAGATATTTTGTTTCATTTTTTATTAAGATGGACTGATTGTCTTTTAGTTTTAGTTTTAGTTTTTGTGAGATTAAATTAGTTAAAATTAACTAAAATGTTGAACTACTATTAGTTCTAGCTAGTACCCAAATAATACTACTTATGACCACTCTTTTTACAGTTTGACAAAGCATCAACACTTTAATGAAAATCAGATAAGCTCAAATATGCCAGTAATTAGCATCAACATCAACACTTTAATGAAAATCAGATAAGCTCAAATATGCCAGTAATTAGCAAATATACATATATTAATATTAAATAAATACAACAAAAATCAACCATACATTTTCTTTTTACAAATGAAATAGCTAGCTAACTCATTTTCGATATTATGTGCAGTAATGACATATGTATTCTTTTGGAATTTCTTTATGATTGGTGCATGCACAGTGAATCCACATGGTACAAACAACACATTGAATCCAGTCTACAAATTCATGGTCGTTGCTGTCATTTTCTTTCAAACAAACTCCACAGACCTTTGACTCCAAATCTTTAAGCTTTCTTTTCTGTTCCAAAATTTCTTTGCTGGATGGCTTGGAGAGTGTTTTGTTGAGAGAAATTCTTTGTTTTTTGGTTGAAAAAAATTGTAGCTGTGTTTGATTGTTACTATTAGGTGGAATTTTTCTTTTAGTAGGCACAGCTAGTTTTTCACATGGTAATGATTTTATCACAGTCATTGCTGTGACAATATGAGACTTGGCTGCAGTCAATGCAGTCGCATCTTCACAATGTGCCACCATACTGCTGAGGTCATCAATCATTGAAAGCAGCAAACTTTTTTTAGTGGAGACGGTACTTGTTTCATTTGTTGCTGATGCCAGTAATTTGTTGAAGTATGGAACAGAGTTTTCAGCAACATTGATTTGGCTAGAGTTCGAGTTCATTCTGTCATTAGATGTCATATTGGAATTCATTGCCACAAGGTGTACATGTTTACAAATTGTAGAGTGTAGAGAGGCATCTAAACATGTGCAACAGAAACTGTGTATACATATTTTACATTCAGTGCAGATCAGCTTGCACATACATTTTTCAGATAAATTGAACTGCTTCTCTATAATATAGTGTGTACCTGGGTTACCTTGAGACTCAACCTTCCACTTTTCACTAGTAATTTTTGTGACGTTATGTGAAGAGTTGTCTTGCATTTCTTCCGCTTTCTTATGTCTCTTGCGTATCTCACAAACTCTATGGGTAGATTTTCCCATTTCTACCTTTCGAAATCTTTCAAAGGCTTTGTCTCGTGCAATTTTCAATAAAACAGTGATAAGAGAATCAATTCTTCTATTCTTTTTATGATAAAGATACACAATTTTTAACACTCTGTGAAAAGCTTCAAGAAACATGTTTGTGTTTACTGTTGACCTCACTCTGTAACAAGAAGCCCACTGTTGCAGTCTATTACAGTAATTCTTCATAAAGTAATCATAAAAACTCTCATAAAATTCTTTCAAATATGTCAATAAGTCTTGCAGCATCACTCTAAAGTTAGCTTCTTCAGTCTCCATCAATAGAACTCTGAGCTGATGATATACTTCCACTTGCTTTTCTTTTTCTACAATATGCTGTTGAAGTGCTTTCCTCCAAGCTCTGTCAACATGCCATGTACAGAGTAACTTTCTGGTGATCCCATCCCCAAATGTAGCTCTCCAAGCTGTGAAAAACTGTTCTGCATCATCGCTCATGAACCATCTGGAATTTATTTCACCAGTTCTGCTTTTTATAGCTTTCAAAAATTCCATCAAAATCAATGAATCTTGTCTGTTGCTAATCATCCACCCCACAGGGATTCCTTCCCCATACTCATCAACTACAAGTATTGAGGTTAAGTGGAAATCATAAGAGTTAGTTCCATGAGTGGAATCCATGCAGATAGCATTGGACCCAAATTTTTTTAGCATATCTCTTTGGAATTCAGTTTGCAAGCACAATAAGAAGTCGTCTTTTGTTGTACTGGTAATATGTTCATGGTAGTCTTCCCCTTGATTTTTAAATGCTAACACTGAATTATAGTCCATTTTTTTGAGCTCTTCAACCCAAGCACTAACACTCATCAAATCATTCTTGTGCTTAACTATTCCTTCAATATTAAATTGAGTTTTTATGTTATGTAAATCTTGTTTACTAATGAGATGCTGTCTATTAATTTTGCTGAATATTGTATCTCGAATATCATCCATAATGCGGTCCATACTAATTCCTTGCAGTAATTTTGATGCAATTTGGACTCGTATTTGGGAAGGAATTCTTAAGTAAGTCAGTTTTACTTCATGATTATGATGAGTAGAACAATACTTGACTTCAACTTGTCCATTGTGTTGACAAACTATAGCCTTTATGTGTGCAGTACACTGACCGCCCACCTTACTTGTCCCTTGAGATTTTAATTGTCTCTGGTGTGCTCCTCTAGGCCTATAATTTCCAGCTCTATTGCAGTAGTAATACCATATTCTTTTTTCATTGCATAAAATGGGAGAACATTGCTGGACATACTGTGATGTAGTAGTAAATTCTTCCTTATCCTTCCAAGACAAGAAGGATTTGAAGTTTTCAAACTGTAAAGTCTCAATATCTGCCTTGATGTTATGGTCATTTCTGATATGTGTTATTAAGGACTGGAGTGTGTTAAATCTGCAAGTAATGGTATCTAGGTGAGTTTACAATAAATTAAGTTTTCTTTGTGTTAAATGCATTTAAAATTTAATGATGCTTTGTATAGCATAACTAATAGCATGTGTTGTCTAACTGCATGAATGTGTACACCCAAAGTAATATAATAATTGATGAAACCTTAAAGCAAATTCACTGCTAGTTGTAATTATGAAGATTTGCTAACTAATTATGTTTTCAGTTTAATTTTAAGTAAACTAATGGAACACTATACTGACAATTTCAAGTTAACTATGTATAATAAACAATACTATGTCAGAAATGGATATGTTTCCAGAGGCAGTTCACTACAAGCGTTTGGGTTAAACAAGAAAGTCCAAATTAGCATGCTCAATCTGCTGTATAATAACACACACATTAATAGTTAGATTTGCTTTAGGCTGATGAATATTAAAAGAGTGTATGCTTGTGATGTCTTGTTTGAAGTTCTGTGCTTGTTTCTATTTGGAAACGAGGCTTGTCCCACAACAAATCCTTTTATGGAAGGAATTATGGGAAGGTCTGAATTTGTAGATAATGTAATGCTATTGTCTGTAATTGGAATACCTATCCAGTTATAATATTGTATTTTAAATTTGGCTTTACTACTACTACTACTACTACTACTACTACTACTACTACATGGGCAAGTGTCCACAGTACTGTATGAACATTACTTACCTTCCACTACAGATGCTACAAAATATACTGTGTTTTTCTCCAATCATTCCATGAACTTTCTTGACATGTCTGGAAAGACTACTTTTATGAGAATAGCATTCACTGCAGTAGGGGCATAATTGCTTTTTACTCTGAAGAACTCCACATTTGTCTTGAGAAATTAAACTTGTGTGAATTTTACTGTTTGAAGAAATCGATTTCTGTGAAATACAATTGTGAGCTGAAGACAATGAGCTTGTAGGCCTCAAGGGAGTAAAGCTGGTTAAAGAAGAATCTGTAGCATTATGTGAGACAGAGCTAGGAGAGTCCATACATGTAGAATGGTCAAGTGACATTGAGTTCACAATATCACTCTGAAGAGCTCCACATTTGCCTTGCAAAATTGAACTTGTGTGAATTTTGCTGCTTGAAGAAACAGATTTGCATGAAAAAACATTGTGACGACCTAAAGACAATGCACTTCTAGGCCTCAAGGGGGGAGTAGAACAGGTTAAACAAGATGGGTGTGTAGAATTTTCTGAGGCAGAGCTGGGAGAATTCATATTAGAATCAAATGCACTTGAATTTATAGAATTCTTAGTGGTTGAGGTGTCTGCGTCCAATGAATTCTGATGTGAACAGATTGCTAAAGAATGTGGGTTATCAGAATGGTGGTAAACTGAAGTAGCTAATTCACCTGGGCTTTCAGAACTTTTGGAGCACTGTGAAATACTACTTACGGTAGATGAATTTTCAAGCATTTGTGATTTCTTGTGCAAGGAACTAACTAAAGAAATTTGATTGCTTGATGAAGGGACCATAGAATTATAAAGGAAAGAATCATTAATTGTGACTATCTTGCAGTGATACTTCATTGCACAATTTGGTTCCAGTAAGTGTTGAGGGTTGTAATCAAAATTTAGGGGTCGTGTGAGACGCAATATTGCTGACCTCTTTCGTAGTGACCTGCAGTTTCAGTAATTATGACTAAGTTTTATTTACTCTAGATAGAAACTTACATCAAGCATCCATTTAAAAGTTCCTCTACCATAACTTTTCTCAGCAGTCCCATATGTGTCTGCAATGTTTAATGAACATATTTCATGTATATGATGTGATAATGTGTAGAACATAACATACCTGGTCAAAATTCCATTCCCATCCTATAACTCTGTACAATGCATACTTGACAACAAGAACAATAATAAGCATATAATTTTGTTGATACAGTAATAGTTACCTGAGATGAGAATACTCCACAATCAAAGGTGTTAATTTGCTGTGGTTGATCCTGAAACAATATTAAAAGAACAGTTCATCGCTGACATAATAGCTATAGCTATATAACATTGTTACCGTCCTATGAACATATTGCCACTCATTCCAATGCGGAACTGGGATCCCCTTTTCTAGGCATCTTTCTTCTAAAAAGGATCTAAAATATTTTACCCATTAATTATAAATACAAGGGTAATTCATACTTTAGATACCTAATGTTATGCCATCCAATTAAATAACTTCCTTTATATGAGTCATAGTATTCAGCAGATTTTCCTTTGATATCAACAACCTGTATTAACATGAAAAATCCATAAGATGTGAATTATCAGCCCTAGTTATGCACCAAATAGAATTTATTCGCTAAAAACATACTTAATTCAACATAAAATTATATTAGCCTATTATCACTCCAATGATGCATGAGCAAGATCAGCTTTACTAAAGCATAATATCTAATCAAATAAACTAGTTGTCAGCCAGCCATGGCTATAATTTAGCAAGTAGTAGCTAAAACTTTCGGAAAGTGTGTTTTTGTTTGTCAAGTTGTGTCCAATGGAACAAGCTGTATACACCACAACTCTCAGATACTATCACAAATACAAGTATCAGAAAAATAAAAAAATAAGAACAAAAAGAAGAAAGAAATAAAGAGCAAAAAATGAAGAAATAGCTATAGAAGAATAGAAAAAAGGGCAAAAAGTATAAAGAAGGGGAAAAATGAAGGACAATAAAGAAGTAAAAAAAGATAAGAAGGAAAAATAGGAAAAAAAGTAGGCTAAACAGTAAGAAAAAGACAAAGGAAGAAAAAACCAAACTAACAAACAAACAAAAAGAATGAAAAAAACATTAAAAAAAACTATAAAGCAAGATAAAAGGATTCACATATCTGGACTCAAACCACTGCTCCCTATCAAAAGTCAAGAACCACAAGACATTCAAAAGGACACAACTGATAGATAGAAACTGATAATTATTAATGTTATTTTGCCGCCTAAATGATGATGCACATGATTAGCTATTCTTAAGAGGCTTTGCCTGCTATAGCAACACAATCGCATGGTCAAATTTTACTCACTTTTTCTATAAAATTAAGTTGAAACAAAATTGGAGTACAATAATTTGATGTCATGTTTAAGCCGTTGGTGGCAGCAGTTAGAGATCAGCTACAGTATGATTAAATTACTGTCAGACAAAGACCAACAGATTACTGTAACCATTATGCAATGCACATCACTTTGAGGGTACAGAGAAGATGGACAATATTATGTATATATATACAGTATATATATATATATATATATATATTACAAAATCTTACCAATAAGGTCCAATGAGACTCTCCTAAATTAATACTACACAGAAGTAGGTCTTGATTCAATATATCAATCTGTAAAGACTTGGTAGTGAGCATATAACATAATATTTATAGCATTGAATCTACCTTTCGATGCCATCTCTTCACTCCTTCATAACCATGTGAACACAACTTGGAATAGAATTGAGAACTTAAAACCAAAACTTTCTTGTTTTCCTTAATATATAATGCTTAAAATTAAAAAAAAAACACTTTAAGATTATCACCACTTACTCGTGAAGCTGTGGTAGCTACTAGTTCAAAATATGCTTCTATAATCTTCACACATATAGTTTTGATAAAGTTATATGTATATCCTAATATAAGGTTAACATTACCTCATCTGTTAACCACTCATTACTGAGCAGATTTGTGACAGCATATAAAGGTAGATTCCTGTACAATGTGCGGCCTATGTATATAAATGTATATAATGCTATCCATTTGTTCAATACTTTGTCTACCTTCATCAAGTTCAAACAAAGCCATAAATGGGTCTTGCATGGCTACATTAGCAACACTGACCGGTAGCACCTATAAAATGTTTTGATTGATCATTTATCAGATGTCAAATTTTGTAACAATTTAAATACCTTGTTGTCATCTACATGAAACCACTGACTATGGTCACTACGTGACCGAATAAATGCAGTGTAGTGACCCGTAGTTTCGGACAATTTGATATATTTTATTACTCCAACTAGTTTATACCTCACGTTATTGCCACCAGAAATAGTCAAAGTAGTTTTCTATACACATATAAATATCCAGTCATTTTGTCAGCTAAATAAAATTATATATAATTTCTACACACCCTTAGCAACCCCTGAACAAGACTTCTACAAGAGGTATAAATGTAGCGTGTTCTCAAGAAATTAACTTTTTGTACCTGAATTTGAACTTGAGGTATCCCTGTCCTGAAAAATAAGTCAAACTAAGTTAAAAAAAATTATAAAAATATATAAAACAAATAGCTAACATACTCATTTGCCATTTTTGTCAGATGAATGCTGAGTAACTTGGGGAACCGGTTGATTATGTCTGACTTCTCCATCATTCCACTTTCTTTGCACCTATTGAAGAAAATTTATGAATTTGATTCAAATTTCTCATTATCTTAGTATTTACATACTGTGTGCATTGTAGATCCAGAAGTTGTATAGAGCTTGGCATATTATCTGTCACCAAATCTTGTAAATGGATCTTTTTTCCTCCCTATTTTAGAGGATAAGCAAAAGGGTTTGATGGGGGAGGGTGGGAGTGGTATACGTTTAATTCCTACCTCAATATAGAGTTCCAAAGTATGATTGAGTGTCTCATTGTAGCTCACTGTACCACACTTCTTGCACTGAACTAAATTTTTAAATTGGATAATAAATTGTCTTTCACCCAATAATTTTTGCCAACCTGTAGATAATTCATTGAAGTAACACATGTCATGTACTTTACTTCTTGTGCTATGTACACCAATAGAGCAAGATTAAATCAGTATTTCAAATAAAATGTATTTATTTAGTACTTGGGTGACATCTCAAGAATTTTACTCATTAATTTACTGTAGAACTCTGCTGCATCTTGTTGATGTCCAGCGTTAAATGAGGAACTGATTGCTATGTATATAAATATATATATATATTATTATTAATATTAGAGATGTACAGTAGAATGTCAGTTATCCGGTCACATCAAAATTTAAAGCCCACCTGCCAGTTTTGCTGTTATACTGTACTGTACTAGAGAATGGCTACTGGCAAGAGGAAAAGAGTGGTGCTAAGCAAGGACAAGCTGGAAGTATGCGCTTATCAAAAAAAAGTTATTGGAGGCTGCTTTTAACCATATCAGCAGCTGTATTAGTAAAACATGTACATTGGCTTACCCCCAACACTGACTTAGGTCAACCTCTCCACAGATAACTATTACAGAACACACTGCATTACCAATTTAAAATGTATTATGTACACGTAATTATTTTTTAAATTGGATTGAACTGTATGTAGTGCTAAAAATAGTAGCTTCAGTTATCGGAATATTCACTTATTGTGTCCGGATAACTGACATTCTACTGTAATTAATTGTAAACAAGGTGCATACATACCTTTTAAGGATTTAATGATTGGGCGAGAATCCAATACAGACATCTTCTGATATTTATATCTACTGTACAAATATTTAAGTACCTGAGGAGCGCACTGGGAACCTATATTTTTTCAAATAGTAATTTTCCTTTTTTATTAAATATTTATATAAGATACCTTGCATTTGGCGACAGTAGTTACACTTTACTCTCTCATGTTCTTCTATAATGTCTTTTACAAGAGCTATAAAGCCATTATGGTTTAATAAGCACTGAAAAACACTATTGGCATAGCAATTCATTGCAATGTTAGTAATTCCTGGTGGTATAGCTTCTTGATCACGCACAAACACTCCAGATAGAGCCTTCCAACTAGTTATTTCTTCAGACTTCCACAGTGAAGTAGACCTGTCCATACTTACTGTGCTAACCGGAAGGTTCAAAGGTTATTTTCAAGTCTTTTTAAGAGCATGATCATCGCCTGCGCGATTTAACGTGCATTTATGGCACGCGCGCTAGCGGGCTAACTTTCTTTCCTTAACGGCACTACCCAAACACCGACAAAAATTTTTTTTTTTGGTTTTCTTTTTATTGGCCCACAGGTATATCCTACCCTTTAGCTACACTGACACCAAATTTGAGTGGCTGAAACCGTTGTTAAAGGTCCGAGCGCCCTGTTTAAACACAGTTACCTTTTACTCTCTATTTTGACCTTCCGTGCGTGAACGGAAATCCAACCCGCGAGTAATTGAAAATCGTGGGCGAATTCAATTTGTTGCCTAGCAACAAATTACCCCTACCTCGGATAATCGCGGGTAAATATTCTTATAAGTTTTTGTTTGCAGTAACAGAATAGATATAGTAAATGTGAATAATCAAGCTATATAGGTTGATGTTGCTATTTATGGAGTCCTGTAGTTGGAGCCTGCAGACCTGGAGACTCCTGGGACTATTTTTGTGAACAATAGAAGAATCAGCAAGTCTCTGACTGGACAAAGGTTTCAGTGATGATGAGGACTTCTGTCACACTACAACAAGAGAAAGCAACACATTTTGAAAGTCCATCATTTTTGTTCATTGATTTAAAGAGATTCCTATTGTTCATTTGTTCCAAAACAGGCAATAAGCTGGCTGCAAGACAAATATAATCCTAAACTTAGCTAGCCAGTGAACTAACAAACCAAGCTAGTTGAACATTTCTAAAAGAGTGACTGTATCAATGACTTACTGTAACTATCAAAGAAACAGAAAAAAAAAAAAAAAAAGAAGCACAAAACGGTCTGCAAAATTGCATCCAGTGCTATTTAAAGACATACCTGTCTAGTACTCTTACACTATGTAGGGTCTAAACTGAGTAAGGCCTCCCCCATCAATAAAGTAAGCGGCCCCATCTATAACTTACTGCCGTTCAGCTGATCGCCACCAAGTAACAGTCTTACGTAACCCGTAACGCGGACTTCCGGTTAGATTACGGAATTCAACGTTAACTCCGCGAGAAATTGAATAAGAAGTTTTAATTGCAGTTTTCTCGAAATAACTGTGCTCAAGATGGTCAGATTGCCGCTCGTATATTTAGTGAACCAAGGAGCGCCTGCCTATAAACTTGATATCAAAATACTCCATAAGAAGTGCTCTACACAGTGGTATGAATAACTCATTTTTCATTTTTTTACGGAAAAGGTCCCTTTTCCTAGGCACTGTCACGTATATTCTTACTCTATATTATTATTGAATATACAATAATATTTCCTTCTTATTTACTATTACAGTATTATTCAAACTAAATTTACTCAACTATTTCTAATGGTAGCCTACACTCCAATCAACAGCGGTGGCTTTCCTGGCTCCGTAATGCAGCTCGTCGCGGATTAGTAGGCGCTCTTTTAGACGCGTGTAGCAACCGCAGTTACCGATTTTTCCAATTTAGCCGCGTGTACCGTCAATCGGGGTTAATCGGTTTGCTGGATCCGCCCCTGTAGATTCTGGTCTGAGTTAGCTAAACACTAGTGTGCTAAGTGGAATCATGAGATACCCCTACACTAAAAAAAAAATCATTAATTACAATTTCTAACTCGTACGAGTTATTTTTTGTTACCACAATAACCATATCTATGGGGTTAGTCAGTCAGCATGACAATTTACTTTAAAGTAGGTATATACAACTAGTACAAGAGATAGCAACATGCTATTTTATGCTGAACTCTATCATTATAATATGAATGTTCAGATATTTTGAATAATTGTGGGCCTGTTAGCTTACCTAATCTTTGGAAACTTTTTGATGTACCTATTTTTTTCCAAATTAGGCGTTTAATTCAAGTTTATGCAATTAGGCACATGCACATCAACATTCTATATAATATGTTGTTTCAGAGCAGAAATAATTCTTGATCATTTAGTGAATAATCTCACATTATCATGAAATTCATAACTGATAATAGTTGTTGGCAAAACTTATAAAGATTAATGTATACAGAAGTAGATATTGCTAACTAATTCAAAATCTTTTTTATTTTATTTATCAACATAATACAAAACAACTTACGTGGTGGTAACGGTGGTGGTTGCTCTTTGTTATCTTCTTTCTTACCTACATAATTATATTTATTGTATAATATGTGTATTATTATTATGTAATGATTATGATCTATGAATGCATAAGAAGTCCAGTGAATGAAGTGATACTTAATTCATGAAATTTACAACTTCATTAAATTAAAGTTACGTTTGAGCAAATTTTTTATTTTAAATCAGCTGATAATGAGAGAGTAATTTGTATAGGACATAAGATAATTAGACATCTGTTTTAGCAAATTCATTATAATTTTTATATTTACTAATTTGGACTTAAATGGTACATTCATAGGTATCATTTCACGAGTTTTGCTATATTACTCACATGCAAAAAGTTGATTGATCTAACTTGAACAGATTTCAAATGATATTGATAAACAAACAATATTATTATTATAATACAAATGGCTATTATATAATCGAACAGTACAAATTAGTTAATTTTACTGCCCATTAAGCAAAAGCAAAGATATTGGTGAGGAGTGTAAGAATGAACTTACGTGGCTCCAGTAATGGTGGAATTGTATCATAAGTTTGAACTGAACAAATATACACATTTACAACTTTATAATTGTAATTTATAGGTACTAAAGTTAATTGCAAACATCAAATTGAGTTATAGCTCATTTATTCTTCTGTTTAGTATAATTTGCATTTTATATTTATGTCTTCATTTTATGAAAGCATTTTGGCAATACTTGCCTACCATTATTTGTTTGATAATGAATTAATAGCAGTATAGAACATAAATAACTGTGTTTTACTCTAATTTGAATGAATATTCATTTAGTACACTACTTTGTTCTTTATTTTAAATAGATCGATTCATGACAACTAATGAAGGATATTCCATTATAAGTCATAATTCTCCCTTTTTAAAGCATTCTTTGTATTGTAGTTTTAAATGTGGTTTTAATATAACGATAGGAACCGGTAGTTGTGAGAATGAATGATTTGAAAAAATATTTCTCCCCTAATACAGACACAATTTATAGTGCATTGATTTTGGCAGTTGTTAGTAGGCCAACAAAAATTTTTAAAGACATTGCCTTCGATATTGTAGCCTCAAAATGGTTCCCATTCTGGGGGTGCACTCCTTAGGACTTTTGACTATGTAGGGTCACAATGGGCTTTAACTATTTGTATTATGTATGTGTTTCAGAACTATTCAAGTGTCATGTCTGCATTTAGTTTTTGAATAGCAACAGTTAATACATTCTATCATTGCTCAAAAGCTTATATCACATAAAAACTTACGCATATGCTCTAAGGGTGGTTGTTCATTGGCGAGCGAGCGTAGCGAGCGAGACACTTACAGGGGAAAAAATGAAAAAATCGGGGATGTTTGTTTATTTATATATATGGACGTATGTATGTCATTTTGTACTTTGACCCTCCGTATTTTTGTGTTCGCTCCGCGTTCGACCCCGTCCCAAACTTTACTAAACAGAATCTTCCGGTTTAGCGACCATTACCCGTATCACCTTAGAAATTGAATTGTTTACGGCTTTGAATTGTTTCGCGGGTGCAGTTAAAACTCAAAATCTTATGGGAGCTCCATTTCTATTCGAGTTAGTGGCGGTGGTAAATTAATGTGCTCACAGTTATAAGCCCTACTCAACAGTATTTACTTAAAAATGCA